>ERZ761607.5128-NODE-5128-length-11026-cov-7.688998_pt1 | contig 11026 bp, 13 predicted proteins | sample MGYA00511164_ERZ761607 | MGnify/ENA primary metagenome ERZ761607 (study PRJEB28899, sample SAMN02445080) | bioreactor sludge metagenome | biome: EBPR sludge | place: Australia: Brisbane, Thorneside Wastewater Treatment Plant | collected 2011-06-22 ...
GAATATTATTTTTTATTTCTAAATCTTCCTGAACTAAATTATTATCTTCAAATGATTTTACATAATTCAAAGCATCGTTTATCCTGCCGTCGAGTAACATTGAATATATTTTTTTCTTTTCAAAATTTAGAGAGTCCTTTTCCGATGAATAGCCATTATTTACTGTAAAACTTATCAAACAAATCATAATAGTTAAATTTCCTGATTTTCTCATAAATTAAAATAATTAATAATTTTGCAATTTTAAAGGAATGGTTTGTAATATTTATTTACGGTTTGCATTAATATAAGTTAATCTAATTTATACTTATTTAACTGACAATTTTTTTTATTTTGATAAATGACCGAACAAAACATTAAAGTAAAGAAAAAGGCAATGACAATTTCTCTCGTCATTGGTATGCTGATGTTTGCAGGAAAAACCTCTGCCTATTTACTTACGGGTTCAGCAGCAGTTTTATCAGATGCACTTGAATCAATTGTTCACATAATCGCAACTGCATTTGCATTTTATAGTTTGCTAATATCTCTGAAACCACCATCGAGAAAACTTCCTTATGGTTATGGAAAAGTTGAATTCTTCAGTGCAGGTTTTGAAGGTGCATTAATTATAATAGCTGCCTTTTCTATTTATTATTACGCCATTATGGATTTGATTAAAGGTCCTGAAATTGACAGTCTCGATATTGGTGCTTTGATAATCGCAATAGCATCTCTTACTAATTTATTTCTCGGACTTTATTTAATAAGATCCGGCAAAAAAACTAACAGTTTAATTTTAATTGCTGACGGTAAACACGTTCTCACTGATTCTGTTACTAGCATTGGTGCTTTTATTGCTCTGATACTTGTTTTGATAACAGATATTCCATATTTCGATCCAATCATTGCGATCATTCTTGCTTCTCAGATTTTATATACAGGTTCACATTTGATTAAAGAATCTATCAGCGGTTTGATGAATCAGAACGACAATAAGATTTTATCGGAAATTGCAGAAGCATTTGATAAAGAGCGAAGTGAAAATGAAAATTTAATTGATATTCATAATCTTAGATATTGGAAGTCAGGCGAAAAATTTTATGTGGATTTCCATCTCACATTGCCATTTTATTTAACCGTTCTGAATACTCATAAATATTATCAAAGACTTGAAGATATATTAAAAAAAATTTTTAAAACCGATCAGGTTGAAGTAATGATTCATGTTGACCCGTGTAAAACTATTGCATGTAAAGTTTGCCAGAAACACGATTGTGTTGACAGAAAATCTGAAAATGTTGTTTGTAAAATTTGGGATGTTGATAAGATTACCGGAAAGGCAAGCTATAATCTTTAATTTTTTATAACCTCATAAGATAATTGCACTAAACCTGTTATGTATTTTTTAATATCAATTAAATTCAGTTTCTGAAATGGTCTCCCATCTTTGAATAATTTAATTCCTTTACCGACTAAACAGGGAATTACAGATATTATTATCTTATCAATTAAATTATTTTTTAGAAGTTCAAACACAATTTCACCTCCACCGTCACAGTAAATATTTTTTCCTTCTGAATTTTTTAAACCGGAAATGAATTCACTTAAATCTTTATTTATGAATTCAACATTTTCATCTTTCCCGCTTTTTGTTTTTGACAATACATAACATTTTTTATCAGGATAAGGAAATTCTATCCCAAATGATAACAACTTGTCATAAGTTCTTCTGCCCCAGATTATTGTATCTATACCCTTCAGAAATTCGGAATGTCCGAAATCTTCTCCTTCAATATCAACAATGTTCAAAAAATCAATGTTGTCATCTTCACCTGCTATGTATCCGTCAAGACTCATGGCTATATATAAAATTAATTCTCTATTCATTTTAAGAATTAGCCATTTTACTCATATCCATATAACTTACTTCCCAGATATGTCCGTCTAAATCCTGAAATCCTCTCAAATACATCCAGCCATGATCCTTTGGTTCATTAGGTTCATTAGCCCCGGCACTTACCGCTTTCGTTACTATGTCATTCACTTTTTCTCTGCTCTCTACTTCAATGCAATTGATAACTTCGCAGTTTATCTTTGTATCAGAAATTTCTTTCACCGTAAATGTATTGAAAAATTTTTCAACGAGAAACATTACAAATGTATTATCATTTAGAATCATACATGTTGCATCTTCATTTGTAAATTCCGGATTAAATTCAAATCCTAATTTTTTAAAAAAATCAATTGTTTTGTTTAAATCTTTTACGGATAGATTTATAAATGTTTTTTTTACCATTGTAATTTTTATTTTAGTTTTATCATACAAATTACATCTTTATCATTCACATATTCTTCAAGACAATAACCTTTATCTTTATCAATTCTTTCATCTTTGAATAGTTCATTAAATGTCTCTCCAATTTTTGGAATGTTATTCATAAAATCTTCAATTCTTTTTGAAATATAATCTCCTTTTTCAATAGTGAACCTTTCCAGTCCTGTTTCTTCTGATTCTTTTTCACTTAATTCATCTGCTGCTGCTTTATAAATAATCTCTCCGTTTTCGCCCATATAAGAAATACCATAAAAAGTTCGTTTATCCGGATTTGTTATACCTGAATATAATTTATCAAATGCATCTTTGATTCCTTCGGGAAACTTATCCGCTTTAACACACAATACATTTTGATTTTTACTTCTGTTTATTATTTCCATTTTTTCTCCTTTAACAAAAATACTAAATTTAATTTATATAATTGTATTGTAATAACGACAATTTAAAGGGTTGAATGCGACATCCAAAAAAAGTAATTTTAATTATGAAAACAATTACTATACTTGTTCCTGAAAAGGCAGTATTAGCATCTATAACTGATCCTCAATATATGTTTACTGCCGTTAATGATATTTTGAAATCATTAAATAAAAAACCTGAATTCAAAATTATTCTTGCAGGACTTACAAAAAAAATAAATCTGCAAAATGGTTTATATACGGTCAATGTAAATAAATTGATTCACGAAATTAAAAAAACTGATTTACTGATTATTCCTGCTATAAGCGGAGATTTCTCCGAAGCGATTGATATAAACAAAAAATGTCTGTCTCATATAATAAGATTATACAATTCAGGATCAGAGATTGCTTCTTTATGTGTTGGCTCATTCCTGCTTGCTTCCACAGGTCTTTTAAACGGTCTTAAAAGTTCAACTCACTGGCTCTATTCAGATTTGTTCAGACAATTTTTCCCTGATGTTTTATTAGAAGATGATAAAGTTATAACGTTTGAAAAAAGAATTTATACAAGCGGCGGTGCAAACTCTTATTGGAATTTGCTTTTATATATCGTGGAAAAATATACAAACAGAGAAGTTGCCATAAAGGCTTCTAAGTTTTTTGAATTGGATATAAACAGAAATTCTCAGTCACCATTTACTATATTCAGAGGACAAAAAGAACATTTGGATTTTACTGTTATAGAAATACAAGAATTCATTGAAAAAAATTATAACTCAAAAATCACTGTGACTGAACTTGCAAAAAAATTTAATTTAGGAAGACGGACTCTCGAAAGAAGATTTAAAAAAGCAACTAACAATTCTCTGATTCAGTATATTCAACGGGTAAAAATTGAAGCGGCTAAAAATAAAATTGAACTTGAAAATAAAACCATATCCGAAATTATGTTTGAAGTCGGATATTCAGACTCAAAATCTTACCGAGATATTTTTAAAAAAATTACTAAACTGACTCCGCTTGAATATAAAAACAAATATCGAAAGTCCGCATGATTTTTAATGTTGAGTGCTGTAACTGACCATCCAGTTGATTCCGAATTTATCAGTCACCATTCCAAAATATGCACCCCAAAAAGTATCATTCATATTCATTAACACCACTCCACCTTCAGATAATCCTTTAAAAAATCTGTCTGCTTCTTCTTTAGAATCCGTATCTATTGAAATTGAAAAATTATTACCGGAATTTATTTTTCCTGAATAACCTTCTCCTGCATCACTTCCCATAAGAATAGTATTCCCCATTGGAATACTCACATGCATTACTTTATCTTTATCTGCCTCAGAAACTTTTTTACCTTCGTCTCCGGGAATTTCAGAAAATTTTGAAATAAACATTTCTTTTGAACCAAATACTTCTTTGTAAAAATTGAAAGCTGCTTCGCAGTTTCCGTCGAATATTAAATATGGATTTATTGATTTCATTTTTTAAATTTTATTTTTTCTTCATAAATATTGCTACTATAGCAGTTGTTATTGTTCCCATTACAAAAGATCCTATAGCACTCATTATCATATAACTTTGTAAGTTAAAATATTTCTCGGCTTCTTCTCTTGTTTGAACTCCGGTCTGAACGGCGTATTCAATCGCATTCTTAAAGTAATCCGGTGATATAACATTTGAAATAAGTAACTGTAAAACGGGACTAAAGATTGCGATTATTAATGAAATTATAATCCCGCATTTAAATCCTTGTCCGTATGTCATTACTCCGCCGTAAAAATTATTTCTTTTGTCCTTAAGTGCCAGAACATAGATTATTATAGCAGGTATTGCAACAAAATTTGTAAAAATTGCATGGTAAGCAATGTTTACATCATGTAATCCGGATATACGTTCAATAAACATCCAGATTATCATCATTACGATAAAAATAACAGCCCATTTAATTTCAATTTTTATATTGTTCATATTATTAAATATTTAGTTAATACAAAAATTACAAGAATTATTTTAAATTACTTCTTGAAAATTGCTATTATTTTTTTGACATTCAATTCTAATTACTGATTTTCATCGTATTTCTTTAATACTGATATATCAATCTTTTTCATCTGCAATATATCTTTAACCATCTTATCAAAGATTTCGGGTTTACCGGTTTTTCCAATTTTGTAAACAAGTGATGAAGTAACTTGCCAGGATAATCCGAATTTATCTTTAACCCATCCGCACATTTGTTTTTCTCCTCCATCTGATAACTTCTCCCAGTATAAATCAATCTCTTCCTGTGTATCACACGAGATGATAATTGAAAATGCTTCTGAGAGTTTGAAATAATCTCCTCCGTTTACGGCAAGAAATTCCTGACCAAACAATTTGAAACTTACCGTTCTGACTGTACCGGGAGTCCCAAATTCACCTTCTCCGTATTTTGAAATTTGATTTATCTCTCCGTCTTTAAACAATGAGATATAATAATTTACTGCTTCTTCTGCCTGATTGTTAAACCAGATACAACTTGTGAGTTTTTGAATTTTTTCTGACATAATGTTTTTTTCAAAAATACTGACTTTAAATTAAAATTGCTTATTGCAATAACGACATAATTAAAGGGGATTTACGACAATCTCTTATTTATAATAATCTGAAATAATTTTACTTATATCAGACATAACTTTTTCGGCTTCAGGGTAATCAAGTTTTGAATCTGTAAGATATACACTGAGAATATATTTGAAACCATTCGGAAGTGATATAAAAGCAATATCATTCACTGCTGCTATTATACCGTCGTTTTTACCGGACGTTCCGGTTTTATGTCCTATTATACTTCCTTCAGGTAATTGTTCTTTAATTCTCTTCTGACCTGTCTTAGTCTCTGTCATAATCTTATATAAATAATCAAAACTCTTTTTACTGAATAAATTATCTGAATAAATTTTTTTAATAATTTCAGTTGAAGATTTAGGGGTTGTTTTATTTCTGAATTGTGTCTCCCAGTCTTGATGCATTTCATATTCGTTAGCGACAATGTAGAAATCCTTTAATCCTATATCATCAAAATATTTTTGAATCTTTTCTGTTCCACCCGCAATCTCTATCAATATGTCACAGGCATTGTTGTCACTTTCTGATACTGAATAACTGAGTAGTTCTGCAATTGTCAAACTGAAATTACCTTCAGGATTTATTTCTCTGATCGGACTCCATGTGTTCTCTTTTAAATCCTCTTTTTTAATTAAAATTTTATCTTCAATATTTAATTCTCCTTTATCTGCCTTATTCAGTATTGCAAGTCCAATGTGAAATTTAAATACACTTTGCATCGGGAAAAAATCATCGCCATTTATGCTTAATGTATCTCCGTTAGAAAACGAAAAGAAACTTATTCCGGCTTTCAAATCTTTTCCTTTTAAATATTCTGTAATTTCATTTCTTAATTTTTCTGTCTGTGAATAAACATTCGTTATGAATACTAAATTTATTACAAATAAAAATAATTTCTTCATCGTATTTAACTTTTTAAATTTTCAAAAAATGTTATAAGATTACCATACAAATCAAGAATATGAAATTCCCTCGTATTCCAGTTTGTCGTTATTAATTCTTTATGTTTTTTATGAAGTATTTTTTTATCTTTTACTTCATTAAATAATTCTTCAATTCCCGTTACTTCAATTTTGCAACTATGAGTGCCCGTTATAAAACTTTCGTCTCCTGATCTCACAGGTTTCAAAAATAAAAACACACTGCGAAACTTCCAACTCTTATCATTCGCTTTCCAAAAATCCAATATTATTTTATCCCGTTTCAATCTTGCAAAATTTAACTCGCTGTAAATCTCTTCAAATGCCAACTTCTCTTTGTAAAACTCGATGGCATCTCTAATATTTAATACAGGAAATGCCGGTATAGATGATTTTAATTCCATAATTTTAATTTACTCATATTAGTTAAAAAAAATTACTATTTAAAGAATTATTTAATTGTATTTATTCTTTCCCAAGATTTATTACTGCCCTTAAAAACGATTTATTTTTTTTTATGTTTGTTTTGTTAAATCATTAATTGAAATTAAAATCAATATATATTTGTCAAAACTGTGGATATAATTCACCCAGATGGGCAGGGAAATGTCCGGAGTGTAATTCATGGAATTCTTTTGTAGAGGAAGTTATTGAATCAGGTAAAACTTCTAATCTGAGAGGCAGAAACGAAGGTGTTACCAATTCAAGAAAATCCAAAAGCCAAACAGATTTATTATTAAGAAATGTCGAAATTTCCGATCTCAATAATATCGAACCGGACAATTATCAGAGAACACAAACTAAAATTACAGAACTCGACAGAGTATTAGGTGGCGGACTTGTTAAAGGCAGCGTATTATTAATAGGCGGTGATCCCGGAATAGGGAAGTCAACTCTTATGTTGCAAATTGCAGGGAATATTCAGGAAAAAAAATTTTTATATGTCAGTGGTGAAGAATCTGCCCAGCAAATAAAAATGAGGGCTGACAGGTTAAACTCACAAATAAATAATTTTTTAATTCTTAATGAAGTAAATATTGAAATCATTGCTTCTGTCGTTGAAAACGAAAAACCTGAAATTTTAATTATTGATTCCATTCAAACAATTTATGATCCGCTTCTCGAAAGTGCTGCGGGAACTGTTTCTCAACTTCGCGATTGCACTTCTTCTTTGATTAAAATTGCAAAATCAAAAGGTATTATTGTTTTTATTGTCGGGCATATTACCAAAGAAGGTATGATAGCGGGTCCCAAAGTCCTTGAACATATGGTTGATGTTGTTCTGCAATTTGAAGGTGAGAGAACTCATTCATACAGAATTTTACGGGGAATTAAAAACCGATTCGGATCCACTAATGAAATTGGAATTTTTGAAATGTCCGATAAAGGTTTAAAAGAAGTTTTAAACCCGAGTGAAATATTTTTATCTCAAAGAAATTATGGTGCTTCAGGATGTGTAATCTCCTGTTCCATCGAAGGAACAAGACCTATACTTATCGAAGTTCAGGGTTTAGTTACTTCTTCTAATTTCAGTGTTCCACAGCGAACATCTACCGGATTTGATTATAAAAGATTAAATCTTCTCATTGCCGTTCTTGAAAAAAAACTTGGTTTGTTCTTAAACAAAAGTGATATTTTTATTAATATTGCAGGAGGTGTAAAAATTGATGAACCTGCTATAGACCTTGCTATCGCAATGAGTATCTATTCTTCTTACAGGGATATTCCTGTAGATTCTGATTCTGTAGTGCTTGGTGAAATTGGGCTCTCAGGTGAAATCAGAACTATCTCATCAATTGATAAAAGAATTTATGAAGCGGAAAAATTAGGATTTAAAAAAATTATTATTCCAAAAGGAAACTTTAAAAATATTGATAACAAATCTTCTAAAATCAAAATTCAGGGTGCTGAATCTGTCAAATCTGTTATTGATATGATTTTTTAATTTAACTACTTTTACAATTTAAAATATTTATTTATATGGATTCAAAATTCAGAACTTTATACAGACACATCATTGAGGAAGAAAGAAAAATTCCTTCTGCTACAGGTCAGTTGTCAGATTTACTTGCAGATATAGCATTAGCATGTAAATTAATTTCTCTCGAAGTTAACAGAGCGGGTCTCGCAGATATTCTCGGTCTTGCAGGTAAAGAAAATGTTCAGGGTGAAGAGGTAAAAAAACTTGATGTATATGCAAATGATTTATTGACCAATACAATGAAGGTAGGCGGTCATATATGTGCTATCTGTTCTGAAGAAGAAGAAACTTTTATTCCTCTTGATGATAAGTTTAAAGATTCTGAAACAATTTCAAATAAATATATAGTTCATTTCGATCCTCTTGACGGTTCATCTAACATTGACGCAAATATTTCAATTGGAACAATTTTCTCAGTGTATAAAAGAATTTCTAAAACAGGTCTAGGTACTTTAGAAGATTGTTTGCAAAAAGGGACTGAACAAATTGCCGCAGGATATTGTATTTATGGTTCAAGCACTATTCTCGTTTATACCGCAGGAAACGGAGTTCACGGATTCACTTTAGATCCCACCGCAGGTGAATTTATTTTATTTCATGAAAATATTAAGATTCCCAATAAATCAAAAACTTATTCTGTGAATGAAGGTAACTATTGCAAATGGGATGATAAAATGAAAGCATATATTGACAGTCTAAAAGTTGATGATAAAGCATCAGGAAAACCTTACTCATCAAGATATGTAGGAAGTCTCGTGGCTGATTTCCACAGAAATCTTTTATACGGAGGAATTTTTATGTATCCCTCAGACAAAAAAAATCCAAACGGAAAACTCCGATTAATGTATGAAGCAAATCCATTGAGTTATATAGTTGAACAGGCAGGCGGTAGAAGTTCAAACGGTAAACAAAGAATTATGGAAATCAAACCTGAATCTCTTCATCAAAGAGTGCCTCTGTTTATAGGAAGTGAAAATGACGTTTTAGAAGCAGAAAAATTTTTAAATTCTTAATTTAACGACTTACGGAATAAATTTATATTTTCACTTGTAATGTTAATTTCAATATATACAGTATTATCATACTGATTTACTTTTATATTCTTTATCAGATCCGACACTTCATCATTATTCTTCTCTCCTGAAGCCACTCCGGGTTTGAATTTTGTAATTGTTAAGATGGCTTTCATATAATTTTTCAGTTTATTTGCCTCTCTGTTATCATAACATTCTCCCTGTATTAAAAATTTTAAATTCTTATCCATCTTTGCTGAAAAAGAGATTGCATTAATGCTCTTATAAATTTTATCTATATCGTCAATAAATCCTGACATTGAGGTATCCGGATTCATTTCTGTGTCTGGTGGGGAACCGAGAAAATTCATAAAAACTCCTCTAATAAATGTCGGTTCAGAAGATACCATCATTATATTATTCTTATATACTATGTCATTTATAATTCTCATTAATGAATCATTTGTGACAAGCCCTGTTGCGGATGTATCTTTAGTCGGAATCATTTCATCAATTCTGCTGTAATAGTTACTCGCACAAATTGTGTTATTATCTCTGAAGAAAAAATATAATTTTACTTCTTCGTTGTGGTAGATTTTCGTTCCGTCTGAATAAGTTGTTATTTTATATGTAGAGTCATTCTTAAGTGATTCATCAAGTTTATTTTTATCAAACACCCCTTTTAACACAATTGAGTTTTCACCAATCCATGAATTTGAATAATATAATTCATCAAGATTATCGTTGATTGATGCACCTGTTGCCTGCTTAAAAGTGTATAATAAACTACCAAATGTTCTCTCTCCGCTGAATATAGAATCCGATACATTTGTTTTCCAAAAATCAGTTCCTCTCATCATTTTAAAATTTAAATACATCACAAACTGTGGATCTTTCTGCAACAAATTAAAATTCTGTCTGACGCTTATAGGAAGTTTCTCAGGTTCTGGTTTTGAACTGCAACCCGAAAAAGTTATTATAAATAAAACAATAAATACCGTGTTAAAAATATTTTTCATCTCTTCAAAAATAACTTATAAGTGTAAAACACTAAAGGTATAAAATTAAAATCGGAATAATCGGCACGGGATATATGGGCGGCACTCACGCTCAGCTTTATGCCCGAAATCCGCGAACCGAAGTTCACGCCCTTTATGACATCAGACCTGAAAGAATGGAAGCGGTTTCAAAAATGACTGGCGCAAAATGTATGGAAAACGGCGAACAGGTCATCGAAACTTGCGATGCGATTGTCGTAACAACACCGAATACACGCCACACGTCTTTGACGATTGCTGCCGCGAAAGCCGGAAAAGCGGTTTTCAGCGAAAAGCCGATGGCTACAAATTTGTCCGAAGCAAATGCAGTTCTCGAAGCCGCCAAAAATGCAAAGATTTTTCAAGTCGGGCATAATCGCCGTTTTGCACCCGTTTATGTGAAATTCAAGGAATTGATTGCCGAAGACAAAGTTCATTCGGCTCATTTAAAGATGAATCGCGGTGAACTCCGAAATCCAGAATGGACTTCTGATACTGAAATTACGGGCGGTTTTCTGTATGAAACGACGATTCATTTGTTTGATATGATTCGTTTTCAATTCGGCGAAGTTGCGGAAATGATTACTTTCGGATCGAGCCGAACATATCCCGAAATTGATAATTTTTCGGTTTTGCTCAAATTTAAGAACGGTCTGCACGCAACATTTTGTTCAGCCGCCGATGCGAGTTGGATTTTTCCGTTTGAAAGATTGGAGGCATTTTGCGAACACCGCACGATTATGA
>ERZ761607.5132-NODE-5132-length-11023-cov-7.268053_pt1 | contig 11023 bp, 7 predicted proteins | sample MGYA00511164_ERZ761607 | MGnify/ENA primary metagenome ERZ761607 (study PRJEB28899, sample SAMN02445080) | bioreactor sludge metagenome | biome: EBPR sludge | place: Australia: Brisbane, Thorneside Wastewater Treatment Plant | collected 2011-06-22 ...
CTATAGAACAGGGAAAACTTGATTTTAAAATTCAAAAAATTGATGTGAATCCCGTAATAAATGAAATAATTTCGGTATATAAAAATAATGCAAATATTAAAAATATTAATGTTATTTTTGATAAAGATGCTGATTCTTTATACATCAATGCTGATAAGTTTTTCTTAAAACAAATAATTGATAACCTTCTTTCAAACGCACTGAAATTTTCTCCATTTGGAAAAGAAATTGTAATCAGGTCATATTCCAAAAATAAATTTGCTTATATTTCAGTTAAAGATTCCGGTCCGGGAATTTCAGGAGAGGAACAAAAGTTATTATTTAATAAATTTACTAAATTATCAGCGAAGCCAACTGGTGGAGAGTCATCATCCGGATTAGGATTATCAATCGTGAAGAAACTTGTAGATTCTATGAATGGTATTATAAGTTGTAAAAGTGAACCGGGAAAAGGTGCTGAGTTTATTTTAAGATTTAATCAATTTTAAACAAAAATTTTTTTGATAGATACGTTAAACAACGAAGTAACATTTAGGGATATTGACGATTTATATAAAGAAGCAGAATCTTTAAGAGAAAAAGATTTTGCTACTGCAATAGATTTGGCTTTTAGGGCAAAAGAATTTTCTGAGAAAATTTCTTACTCTAAGGGTGTTAATTATTATTTGATTTTTTCAGGTTTTGAACAATATCTGAATAACAATTTTGAAGAAGCGTCAGAAATTTATAACCGTGCCATTGAATATTTTGAATCAGAACAGGATGAATCTACTCTTGCCTTACTTTATCAACTTCTTGCATTTTCAAAAATGCGGGGTTCACAACATACAGATGCGATTTTTCTTTTAGAAAAAGCTCTTAAAATCAGAATTAAATTCAAAGATAATTTTAATATTGCAAGAATATACAACAACCTTGCCGTAATCTGGAGTGATCTTGCCGATTTCACAAAAAGTTTTGATTATTTTAAAAAGAGTCTTGACCTCTTTATAGAAATTGACAACAAACCTTTTATTCTGAAAGTAAAAGATAATCTTGCTAATACTTATAAAAAAACAGATAACTTTAAAGAAGCATTGAAACTGAGAGGTTATATTTATGAAAATCTGAATGAACTTGAAACTGAAAGGGAAAAACTATTTGTTATAGTTAATTATGCAAGTGATTATAGTCATATAGACGATTTAGAAAACTCAGTGAAATATTTTGAAATGGCAATTGAAATGTGTATAAAGTTGTCCGATGATAATACGCTTGCAAAATGTTATCAGAATATGGGAACGATTGAAATTAAAAAAAATAATTTAGCGACTGCAATTGATTATTTTGAAAATGCCAAAGAAATTTTTAAATCTCAAAATGACATCTATAATTATATAATTGTTCTGAATTCAATTGCGAATACAAAAATTGAATTAGGATCTAATGAGGAAGCGATTGAGATTTTTAAAAACATAATCAAACTTGCATCTGAAGTCGGGTTCAAAGTTTATGAATCAATTTCATACAATCAACTCTCAGATGTATATAAATCAATAGGAGATTATAAATCTGCTTATGAGTGTTATGTAAAATATTCTGAACTTGATAAAATAATATTTAATGAAAATGTTGCCTCTAAAATCAGCGATCTACAATCTGTTTATGAACTTAATGCCCTGAGAAAAGAATCAGAATTTGAAAAAAGAAAAAACATAGAACTCTCAGATATAAATAAGCAGTTAGAAGAAAACAATGCCACTCTTAATGATTTGCTGATTGAGAAATCTGAGATTTTAAGTATTGCATCCCATGATTTAAGAAGTCCATTGAGTAACATAATCGGATTATCAAAATTTTTAAGAGAAGAGATAAAAGATAAAATTACGGAAGAGAATCTTGAAGATTTTGATAATATAATTCACTCTTCAAATCAGATGATGAATATAATTGAAAATATTTTAACAGAAGAGACATTTAACAAAGGTTCGATGATTTTCAATTTTACTGAATTTGATTTAAGAAATATAATTACGGAAGTTATCACTGCTCATTCCTTATCAGCAAACAATAAAAATATTAAAATAAAATATACATCTACACCAAAATTTATTAATATTAATACAGATCCGTTTATTCTGAAACAAATAATTGATAACTTGTTATCAAACGCTATAAAATTTTCACCTGCTGAAAAGAATGTTTATGTGATGGCGACGAAAAAAGAATCTATAATCAGAATCACAGTTAAAGATGAAGGTCCCGGATTGACAGCGGAGGATATGAAAAATCTTTTTAAAAAATATTCAAAATTGTCGGCGAAACCTACAGCCGGAGAGCCTTCTACAGGGCTTGGACTTTCTATAGTAAAAAAATATGTTGAAGCACTCGGCGGAAGTATCAGATGCGAAAGCGAACCCGGATACGGTGCCGAATTTATAATTACTTTTAATTCAATTTAAAATTTTTTAATGACTTATATAGCCGAAGAATTACTCGGAAGAAACGACTATTATAATCAATCTGAAAAATTATTCAAAGAAGCATTAACTTTATTTGAAAAAGGTGACAATTTTGAATCGCATGCACTTCTTAATAAATCAATTGTATTAAAAGAAAAATGCGGAGACCTTAGGGGTATTTCATTAATTGAATATTATCTCGGGCAGATATTGATAAGAACCGGTGAATATGCAAGGGCTATCAGGAGATTTCATCAGGCACTCAGGTTTTTTGAACTTGAAGAGAATAATAAACTGATTGGAGAGATTTTCAATCATATCGGAAACGCAAACCGCTATCTCAGGAATTACGAAGAAGCGATTTCATTTCATAAAAAATCAATTGAAAGATTTATCAGCATTAACGATTCAAGTAATATTTTTTATTCGTATATGTATCTTGCAAATGATTTATGTGCTATGTCGGAATTTGATAAAGCGATTGCATATTATAAAATAGTGCTTGACGGATTTAATAAACTTAATGATGAAAAGGGATTGTCAAAGTTATATAATAATATGGCAATAGCAATAGGTGGCAAAACAGGCAAAGCAGATGAACTTCATTACTACAATAAATCGGCAGAGTATAATAAAAAAATAAATGATACTTATACGTTAACAAGTAATCTGATTAATATGGCAATTGTATATTCTGATTTGAATAACTTTGAAGAAGCAAAAAAATTAATAGATGAAGTATATGAACTGTCAGATAAATACGGATACTTTGATCAGAAACATAAAGCACTTCATTTATATGCTATATATTACAAACAAAAAGGAGATGTTGATAAGGCGTTTGAATATATGGAAGAATATGCAAATTATATTAGACAACATTATTACGATGATTCTGTTGAAAAAATTAAAACAATAGAACTTTCATATCAATACGAGAAAAGTATTTTTGAGAGTGAAATGCAATTGCAGAAAAACAAAGAACTAAATGAGAAGAATGAAAAATTAAATTCTCTACTTGAAGAAAAAAATGATTTTCTTAGGATAGTTGCTCACGACTTAAGAAACCCATTAAATAATATTCTGGGATTTTTGAAATTGTTAAATGATGACAAAAAAGAATCTCTGGATATGGAAAGCAAAGAATATCTTGGATATATTACTGATGGAGTTGATCAGATGTATCATATTGTAACAAATATATTAAATACAAATACACTTGAAGAAGGAAAAATTTCAATAACAAAAACAAAATTTTTACCTTCTGAGACAATTAATGAACTGATATCTGCGTATTCATTAAAATCAAAAAATAAAAACATTAAAGTTAATTTTAATTGTCCGGAGGAGTTTATTTTAAATTCAGATAAGTATATCTTAAAACAAATTCTTGATAATTTAATATCAAATGCACTTAAATTTTCACAACAGGGAAAAAACATTTATATACACTTATCTAAAGAAAATAAATCCGTAATTATTTCTGTTAAAGACGAAGGACCCGGAATAAAAGACGATGAGAAAAATAAACTTTTTAAAAAATATGCAACAATATCTAACAAGCCAACAGCAGGAGAGTTATCTACAGGATTAGGGTTATCAATTGTGAAAAAATTAACAGAAGTTTTGGGTGGAACAATTATACATAAGGATGCAGAAGGCGGAGGATCTGAATTTATTGTGGATATACCTCTATAATTTTTTAAACATGATTAATATGAGGAATTATTTTTTTATTAACCTCTTCGCTTTTTAAATCTTCAGATTGTTTTTGTGCTTTTGCCCTAGCTACTATACTCCACGTTGCTCCTACAATTACAATTACAGCCCCTAATATATGCATTCCCGGTACAGACTTGTGAAGTATAAATTCAGAAATCAACATTGATAACGGAATACTTAAAAATAAATAAACCATTGAAGCAGAAGCACCGACTTCTTCAATACATTTAATATAAGATGCGAAAGCAACCGCTCCACCTAAAACCCCTATATACACAAGCATTAGATATCCGTTACTTGAAATTTCTCCCCAACTTGTATCCACAATACTAAAATATGTAAAAGGTAAAATAGACATCAATCCAAAAAATCCGAGTATGGCTGTTAAAGCAATAGGATGATGTCTATGTCCGATTTTATTTGTGAATACCGTTCCCAATGAAATGGCAACTGCAGAAATCAAAACGAGCAAATCACCTTCGAAATTTCCCGAGCCATGCTGAGAAGCAGTGACAGTGCTTATCACAACGCCAACAACAGCCACCATAGCCCCTGCAAACGCACTCCAGTTCCATTTTTCAATTTTAAATAACACGGCAAAGATCATTCCGAAAATAGGAGCTAAATTTATAATTATTGTTCCCTGAGTAAGAGAAGTTGACTGAAATCCCAAAGCGAGGCAATAAGTAAAAACACCAAAACTCAAAGCTCCACCGATAATCATATTAAGCCACTCGCCCTTTTCAATTTTTTTCCATTTTTTTGAGATTGTTGCAATAAGACCTAAGACTAATATCATCAGTAAAATTCTGACTATAGCAATTACATTGCCTTTAACTTCGCTAAGTATATGATAGAATAAATTATTAAAATTTACCAGAATAACATAAACAAATCCAAAAACTGAAATATATTTTTTCTTTTCTTCCATTAATTGTTATTTATTTATTTCCATAATGAATTTTTACCGTTCACCGATAAATTTTAAAATATCATCTCTTGTTGTGTCATCTTTTATTTCAAGCACACTGTTCCGTTCTTTATTCTGAGCGAGCCAGTTAGAGATAACTTTTATTTCATCCAGTTCACCCGGAGAAAATCTGTGTTTTATAAATTTACTCAAAGAAAAAAACAAATACTCCGTAGTTTCGCTTAGATAATCCAACACATTTATTTGCGAAACATCGTCATCTTTTTGGATAGTAAAAGTCTGCATCAGTTTTCCGTTATGAATAAAAAATAATTCACGCTTACTTCCGCTGTCAAGTTTGATAATAATCTTTTTATCATTAATTGCAGAAGTGATAACTTTCTGATAACTCATAACACGTTTTACATCATTTAGTCTGTCCCTTATATATGCTGCCTTTTCAAATTCCATTTCTTCGGCAAGTTTATTCATTAATTTTTCATAAACGGATTCTATCGAGTAACAATTTGCGGAAGTTATATAACTATGAACGTTCTCCACCTCATCTCTGTAATCATTAAAAGACTGTGTAAAATTGCAGGGAGCGTTACACTTCCCCATTTCAAAATACATACAGGTCGAGTGATTTTCAGCAGGTTTTAAAAATTTAAAATCACATTTTCTCAGTTTAAAATTTTCATTCACTTCTTTAAGAATTCGATTTACGGTCAATCCGCTTGAAAAAGGTCCGTAATAATATGCACCATCATTTTCAATTTCATAAACTTTTTCAATTTTTGGATATTTATTCTGAACATCAATTTTCAAAAAAGGATGGAAACGGTATCGCTTGAGAGCAGAGTTAAATCTTGGTTTTTCTTTTTTTATCAGTTTTGACTCAAGAATGAGGGCGGAAAGTTCAGAATCAGTAATTTCAGTTTCGATATCATTTACGTATTGAAGAATTTTTTCAAGTTTATAATTTTTTTCAGAGTTATGGCGGAAATACGAACTAATCCTTTCCCTTAAATCCTTCGCTTTGCCTATATAAATCAGTTCCCCATTTTTATTATAGAATTTATAAACACCCGGTGATCTTGGAAAGTCCTTCAGCGATTTACCTGTTTTTTTCAAAGCAGGATTTTTCATTTTACCGGTATAGATTTTACTATTCTGGAATTTTAAAACCTCTTCCAGATATTCAAACTCATAGTCATTATAAAGTTTATCAAGAAATTTAAGAAGAATTTTAGCGGTAGTCATAGAGTCATCGAGAGCCCTGTGAAAACTTTGTTGATTAATTTCGAGATGATCTGCAACATTTACGAGAGATTTACTTTTTAATCTTTTCAGAAGTCTCCGGGCAAGTTTGCAAGTACAGAGTACATCAAATTTTTCTTTACCGTTCCACTCTGCTCGTTTGAAGGATTCATTAACAAATTTATAATCAAACATAACATTATGTCCTGCGAAAACTTTTCTTTCATTAGACTGCCCAAAAAAAGAATTGATATAAGGCAGAGCTTCTTCAAACGTAGGAGCATTGACAACATCTTCATTTCTGATACCGGTAAGTTGAGTAATTCCCGCGGGAATGTGCTGTTGCGGGTTTATGAGAGTTTGGAATTTATCTGTAATCTCCCCATTTTCTATTTTGACAATAGCAATTTCAGTAATTCTATTGAAAACCGCACTAAGCCCTGTCGTTTCCACATCACAAACATAATACACCGCATCATATATAGGAGTAACTTTTTTCAAGAATCAACTGAATTTGATATAATACTTAATAAATTAAGGTAAAATAAGTAGTTTCTCAATACAGTTTAGATTCCTATTTTTCAATCAGCGGCATATCTATACCAATTATTATTTAATTTTTCCCAAAGATTAATTCTTCCGCATCCATTAGTTTTTGGATAATGGTTAGATTCAGTGAAAGCAATTCCACTACAAGAATCAATAAAACCTGTGATATAAAAATAAACTATTTTGTTTACTTTATCATATCCATCAATTCTAATTTTTAGTTTATCAAAGATATAATCGTTTGCTTCTATTAAATCCCATCTATTCTCTATTAAATTTTTAGTTGTAATCTCGAAAAATTCTAGATTTTTTTCTAAATAATCTTCGTATTTCAAATCTCTAATATACCCGTTAATTGGTAACAATGATGAATAATAAATCAAAGGTAAAGTTAGAATCAATATTTTTTTATAAACTATTGGTTCAATAATTACTAAAATTATAATAGAAAAGATTACTGGTAGAGGAGCGACAAGTAATAATAAAATAAACTCTCCAAATTTTAAGTTAAAGAGATCAGAAGAAATTTCCAAATAAATAAAATATATTCCAGGAGTTATAATTATAATAAATAAAAATATTGATATAAATATTCGAGGAGACTTTGAGTATCTAATTCTAAGAATGAATTCTTCAATTTTTTCTATCACAGTATGAAATCAAAATGTATTATATATAAAAAATAAAACTGAATTCTTAGTTAAAAAAAATTTTTAGTTATTGAACATTCAAAAATATCACTTCACCAATACCATTTTTCTGGTTTCGGAGAAATTTTCTGATTGCAAACGATAAAAATATACTCCGCTGTTAAGCCCTGTTCCGTCAAATTCAAACTCATATTCACCTCCACTCAATTGACCTTTATATAATTGTTTCACAAGTTTACCGGAAACATCATATACATCTAACAAAACTTCAGTTTTAGAATTATTCGCAACCGACGGTATATTAAATCTAATTTTAGTAACCGGATTAAACGGATTGGGATAGTTCTGGGATAAAGAATATTTCTCCGGAATCACTGAACTTATACTTTCAACTCCAACAATTTCAGATAAAGGTCTTCGCCAAATTCCCCTACCTAATAAACCAGCAAATAAATAGTTTTCAAAAATATATAATTCCCATACTTGGATATTACTTCCCGTAAATCCTTCATTAATAGATATCCAATTAACTCCTCCGTTTGTAGAACGGCTAACTCCATTTCCGGTACCTATAAAAAGATTATTATTAATACTTTCTATACCATGTACATGTAACCCACCACCTAAGAAAGTCCAATTATTACCCATATCAGTTGACTTATAAAGTCCACTTTGATTTCCTCCCGCATAGATTATTCCATCTTTGAAATATAATTGTCTGATGTATATTCCATTCAAATTTGATAGTTGCCATGAATTTCCTGTATTGGTAGAATAAAATATACCATTCGATGTACCAGCTAACACAATTCCATTTGTGTCTAACAATGTAAATATCGAGCTATTTAAATCAGATATACTCCAATTAATTCCTTCATTAGTAGATCTATAGATTTTTTCATGAACTCCCGCAAACATTCTTCCATTTTTTGCTGAAACTGTAGAAACATTTTCATTTATATTTAATGAGTTCCAACTTGTCCCTGAATTAGCAGAAACTCTTAAACCAATATCCCCTCCAGCTATTAATTTCTCATTATATGTAATTATCTGATATATTTTAGATCCACTCAAATTTGTCAATGTCCAATTTAAACCTAAATTTGTAGATCTATGAACACCTGTAACAGTTCCTGCAAAAATGTTATTTCCAAGTTTTGTAAAGGACATAGCATCAGTTCCGTTATTTACTCCAACATTTCTCCAATTATTTAAATTATTATCATACTTATAAATTCCATTACTAAAACTTCCATATAATCTTATTTCATTATGTTTAAACATTTTAAATACATTTGAAGAAATTAAATTTTCTTGTAACCAAGTTTGACCATTATCTGTTGAATAATAAAATCCACCTGTTGTTCCTACATATATTTTACCATCTATCAAGTCTAAACTGTTAATGCTTACATTTGTTAATGTCGTTTGAAACCAATTCTGACCACCATCTGTCGATTTATGCAATCCATCACCTCCGAATGTACCGGCATATATATCAGAATTTACTTGAAGTATTGATGTGACAAGTCTATAACCTAAAAAATATTCATCAAAACTTAATCCATTATTAGTAGAGAGACTAATTCCATATGGCATATATGGTACAGAACTTGATCGAATTGCAACAAACAATTTATTGTCAATAAATTTTATTGTTTGAAATGAATATCCTGATAGATTTCTCAATACCCAAGTTTTACCGGAATCTGAAGATATAAATAAACCTGAAGCAGTACCTGCAAATAATGTATCTCCATTCTTTTCTAAAACATAAGCAGGGGTATTTTGAGTAGTAACTTGTCTATTATCCCAACTTTCTCCATTATTTGAAGAGATGGAAACTCCAGAATATGTTGCTATATATAATTTATTAAAAAAAGTTTTTATATCCCTTACTGACTTATTCAATGAGGTATTATATTCCCAATTTTCACCTTCATCAGTTGATTTATATAATCCAAAACTAGTTGCAGAATAATAATCTTCACCATTTTTATGGATATTAAATATACTCCCACCAAAGACACCACTAGTCTGTACCCATTGACTCTGTGCGGGAACGGAGACGAAAAAAGTCATCACAAAAATAAAAAATAAATTTCTTAGTTTACGAATTTGAGTTTTCATATTTCTTATAATTATTTTTTTTCTACTTCACCAATACCATTTTTCTGGTTTCGGAGAAATTTTCTGATTGCAAGCGGTAGAAATAAACTCCGCTGTTAAACCCTGTTCCGTCAAATTCAAACTCATATTCACCTCCACTCAATTGACCTTTATATAATTGTTTCACAAGTTTCCCGGAAACATCATAAACATCTAACAAAACTTCAGATTTAGAATTATTTCCAACCGACGGTATATTAAATCTAATTCTCGTTACCGGATTAAACGGATTTGGATAGTTCTGGGATAATGAATATTTCTCTGGAATCACTGAACTTATACTTTCAATACCAACTGCCTCTGAAATTAATCTTTTAAAAAGATATTTGAATATAAGATTATTATTCCCAGTTAATATCATTGTCAAATATGAATCACCTATCTTTAAATATTTATCTAAATTTCTTTGTGCAGAATCTAATCCTTCATTCTTCTGCATCCAATTCTCTCCTCTATTGGTTGATATATAAACTGAATTACGTTTAGTTAAAGTGATCAAATTAGTTTTGGTATCTAATGATATTGTTCTAAAATTATAATAATTTTGAAAAGGAATACCTCTCCAGTTCATTCCTGAATTTGAAGAAAAATAAAGACTATCTTTCGCTGCCAAGAATAAATCGTTATCCAATGATCTTAAAATAAGACCATATATTTTTAAATTTTGCCAATTGGAACCAAAATTATCTGAATAATATACAGGATATGGTAAATGAATAATATCTCTTAAGCCCCAAATATTTCCGTTTTTTACAACTAAATCTGAAAAAACATGTTCTGACAAATTAGTCCAATTGATACCATCGTTTGTGGTATATTTTAAACCGAATGCTGTCCCTGCAAAAATTTTTCCATCAAATATACAAAGCGAATACGAGTTCCGATTCATATTTAAATAATTAAATTGTATATTTTCAACTTCAGACCTATATAAGCCGGAATAATTTGATGCATAAATCTTATTTTCCAGATAAAACAGTTTGAATACCTCAACATTATTTAAATTTGTGCTTATCCAATTCATTCCACTATTTGTAGTATAATATACACCCGTTGAATTGGCTATGATAAATTTTCCGTTTGCTTCAATTGCATCATATACTATTTCATTAGAATTTAGATTTAAGTTAATCTGCACCCATTGACTCCGTGCGGTTCCGGTCAATACAAATATATAAATTAATAATATTTTTAGGGGGATACTTAAGATTGAATTTTTCATGACGAATAGTTAAAATTTATAAAATTTTCTGTTCTCCCAGCTTATTCATAATTCTAAACAACTTTTAAAATCTATTTACATGTATGGCTTTATGATAAAC
>ERZ761607.5137-NODE-5137-length-11013-cov-5.701223_pt1 | contig 11013 bp, 9 predicted proteins | sample MGYA00511164_ERZ761607 | MGnify/ENA primary metagenome ERZ761607 (study PRJEB28899, sample SAMN02445080) | bioreactor sludge metagenome | biome: EBPR sludge | place: Australia: Brisbane, Thorneside Wastewater Treatment Plant | collected 2011-06-22 ...
CGCTTCACGGGGTGGGCGCCGCCTTCCTGGTCTTGCGCGCGAAACGGCGGCCGAGGTCGTCGAGGCTGCCCTCGAGCGCGCCGGTCGAGAGGTTGTGCAGCTTGGCATACTGGTAGACGAGCAGCGCGGCGGCGTAGGCTTCGCTGCCGGCGGCGAAGTAGGTGTCGTCGAGCTTGCGGAAGACGGTTTCGAGTCGGTGACGCACCGGGTAGAGGTCTTCGACGAGAGCGACATCGGCGGCAAATTCCGGCAGGCTGAAGCCGCTCGGCAGGATTTCGGGATGGGCTTCGGCGATGGCGAGCGCCTTGACGACGAAGGAACGGTTCATTTCGCCGAACTTCACCATCGCCGTCCGTTCGCCGTCGGCGAGGTCGATCAGGAAGGGGAGGGCGTCGGTGAGGGCGGTCAGCGCGGCTTGCGCCCTGGCGTGCTGGTCGGGAGTGATGGCGGCGTCGATGCGGTTTGCAGGCATGGCAGGTCTCCTTGATCGGTCGGGCGCGAAGACGTTTCGCGCCGTGTGGAATTAGAAGGGATTTCCGGCGCAGCGGTCAAGGCCGCGCGGCGGTCGCATCGCCGCTGCGGTGGCAGCGATCGCTGGCTGCGGCGCCGCCGCCTGCGCCGGCAGTCATGCCCGCCGCTCGAGCCAGGCCAGCTCATGCGGGACGGCGGCGATTTCGGCGTCGGAGAGCAGTTGGCCCTCCGCCAGGCGCGTGCGGATGCGCAGGACCAGCGCCTCGTCGCCCGCTTCCATGGCGATCTCGACGCGCCGCGCCGCGACGGCGACGCCGAGCAGCGCCGACAGCAGGCGCGCGCTGGCGTCGTGGCCGATCGCCGAGACGAAGCCGCCGGCCAGCCGCCGCCGCGCCTCGGCGGCGTCGAGCGGGCCGCTGAAGCGATAGTCGCCGTAGGCGGTCAGCACCGGTGTGTTGAGCAGGTAGATCATGTTCCCTCCCCGCCGGCGCTGCCGGCAATGACGTTGAAGGTGCGCACGCGCTTGTCGCCTGCGGTCTCGACGTACTGGAACTCGATCTCGGGGTGCTCGAGGGTGACCATCGCGGCCGCGACGCTGAGCACCTTGGTGCCGCCGGTGACGTCGATCATGATCTCGCGCTTGCGCGGCGCTTCCTCGGCGATGATCCGGCGATAGAGAGCGAGGAGTTCGTCGAGCGCTTCGAACGAGGCCTCGCGCAGTTCGACGCGCGCGGCGTCGAGTTGGGGAAAGTAATGCGTGATCATCTCCCGGCAGTCCGGGAACGATGCCGCGGATCCGTCCCTCCCCGGCGACCCGACGAGGATGATGCGCTGCAGGCCCGCCCGGTGCACGTCGATCGCCCGCAGTAACTGTTCCCAGGCAAACTTGTCGCGTTCGCCGAGCGAGTCCATCGCGCGCAGCGCGTCCGGACACTGCGGGGGCAGGGGGTGCTCGGCCGAGGCCCGGGTCAACCGCTCGGGCTGCCAGTGCCATGCCGTGCGCGAGAGCGCGAGGACCAGCACCGCATGCGGCTCGACGCGGCCCGGCTGGCCGATTCGCCGCACCGCCACCGGCAGGAAAGTGCGCCGGCGCGCGTACAGCCAGGCGGCCAGGGCGAGCGAGAGCAGCGCCATGGCGAGCATCCAACACGCAAAGCGCGCATCGCCGGCGCCCAACGCGCCGCCCGGCAGCCACGGAAAGAGCTGGTCCCCCTTGATGCCGTCGGCGATCCAGCTCTGCAGCAGGAGGATGAAGAAGGCGAGGAGGATGTTGAGCAGGGCATTGCCGGCGCGGTGTACCCTGCCTGTCATTTGAGCACCCACAGGCCGCGGTCGTCATCCGCCAGATCGGGCAGGCTGTGACGCTCGTGGCGCGACTTCGACCAGGTTTCGTTGGCAACGAACCACTTGTAGTTCTCGCCCTCCACGTTCGGCACCACCTGTGTACGCGGGTAATGGACCGGCAGGTTGCCGCCGCGCGCCGCGTTGAGAAAGGCCTTGATGACCGGCAGATCGCCGAATCCGCCAGCCGGCGGATCGAGCGCCGTACGCTGCGCAGCCTGCTGATACTCGCGGATCAGATCCTGCCTGTCGTTGCCACTGTCCAAGCGTCTGCCGGCAGTCGATCGGTCACCAAAGCCGGCATAGTCGGCACGTATGGCTTCACCATCGCGAAGATCGAGGCCACCTCCCTCTGCCAGCCGCAATCGGACGGAGCCGAAGCCGAGCGGCTTGCCGCCGCCCACCCGCAAGCAGCAGTCGTCGTCGAGGCTGAGCAGCCAGAGCAGCGCGCCGAGCTCGACGCTCGACACGTTGGTGAGCTGCAGGTCGAAGCGGAAGCGGGCGCCAGGCTTGACCCAGTCGGTGATCGACCGGTTCTGGTCCGTGCGCAGTTTCGCCGCATCGTCCGGCATCCGCCACTCGCGGTACAGTTTGCGCGAGGCCGGTTGACTGCCCAGTTCCGGCGGCCGGGCGCTACGGTTCCAGTAGCCTTCGGCACCTGACTGCATCTTCTGATGCGGGTAGAACTTGCGGCCACGCAGGCCGTGCTCCGGACGGTACATTTCGGTCTTGGCGGTGCCTTGCCGATACGGCGTGCCCTGCCTGTCCCGGGCGCCGTAGAAGCGCGCCTGCGCCGGCTTGGGAGCGCCGAGGATGGCCAGCGGAACGCCTTCTGCGCCACCGACGGGCTCGATCGCAGCGGCGCCATCGAGGCAGCGGGTGGCGCCGATGCGCAACTGACCCCTGTACTGGCCGGCGGCGCCTTTTCCAACCCAGCCGAACAGCCGGTCGGCGGGGGACAACTCGCTCTTCTTCGAGGCCGGTTGCACCGATTCATCGAGCAGTGAGGTGGGCGCGGCGCCGTACAACCGGCGCGAGATCAATACCGGGTAGAGGGCTGCCAATGCGTTGTCCGTCACCTGTGCGTAACAGAGCAAGCCGTGCTTGAGTTTGGCGGACTGCGAGTCGTGGATGTGTCTCGACCAAGCTGTCTGCCCAGGCTTGGCGCCCAGGAAGTCTCCTGCACTGTGCCCGGCACGGCGACGCTTTTCCAGGTCGTCCTCGTGAAGCTTCTGGTAGTTCGCGATCAACCCGTCCCATTGCTTCTTGATTGGGCTCGTCAGCACGAACTCACGCGGACGGACCTTCTCGAGGAAAAGGCGCTCATTGATCTTGTCCTTGATGTTCGGCCCGTTGATCACAGCGTACCCACGGCGCCAACCGCGGACGACGGGCTCTTTCTCCTCGACCCAGGCCAGTTGGCCCGAGTGGCTGTCGCGCTGGACGCAGTCACCGTGTTGCGGAAGCGTGTCGCCTTCTTCGACGTTCGTGTAGCGCTCGGCGAAGCTGTCGGTACCGCGGCGCCTGTCCGCTGCTGTGGTGGAGTAGAAGCGCAACGGCAGCGCTTCGTGCTCGATGGCGAACAGGCACGCCTTGCCCTGATGCGGCTTCGAAACGATTCGGACAGGAATGAGTTCCAGCGAACTGTCTGCCGGTTGCCGAAGCGCCAGCCTGGAGTCATGCGCGCTCGACCACACCCCCATCCGACTGTTGGTCACCGCTTCGTACGCCGCGCGCAAAGCCCCCTTGATGCTCGTCGGCGGCAAGTAGGGTGCGCCATTCTCGTCGGTGCGGACGCCGAAGGTCTTGTGGCCGTTGGCGTCCAGGGTTGGCTGGTCGGGAATCAGCAGCGGGGTGACGGTGGTCAGCTCGACGCGGATGCGACCGCTCCAGCGGTCCGGCAGGTAACGGTGGTGCCCGGCCGGCAGCGCGTCGCCGAGAGTCGGATGCTCCCGCAAACGGGGTGGCGCCGGCACGAAGTTGTAGGGGTTCTCGAATTTCTCGTCGAAGTGGAGCGATTGCGGCGTCGCATTCTTCGTGCCGCCAGCAGCGTGGTGATTGGCCATCATTGCCCTCCGGGAGTTTTGCAGACGGCGATCGCGAGCAGGCGCTCCTCGACCACCAGGTGGTTGCCGTCTTCACCGGCCGTTCCGGGCGCCGCGCCCAGGTATTCACGCGAGATCAGGCAGAGGCGCTCGCCCGCAGCGCCGATTGCGGGTACGGCCACTTCGCCGTGCCGCGGCGCGTGCATGCCGCTCCAGCCGCTGTCGCGGGGCTCGCCGAGCACACCGGTGAGCAGGCGCCGCCCGGCGATCGCCCTCAGGCCGGCGAGGGGATCGAGCCGCTGCCAGCCGGCGCGGTCGACCAGACTCTCGCTCAACCAGACGGCGTCACCGCGGCCGCCGGCGTCCTCCGGATCGCGCAGCCAGCGCAACTCACCCGACTCGGCGAACAGGCGGGCCTCATAGACCTGCGCCAGCTCGCCGCCGTCACCGGACGCGAGCGCGCCGCCATCCCAGCGGACGAAAAAGGCGCGCATCGGCGAGTGGCAGAGACCGGCGAGGATCACGCCGGCGGCGACGCCATGCAGGGCTTCGGCGAGGTCGACGCCGTTGCGGCGCAGGCTGTAGAGAGTGCAGCTCATGGGGTTCCCTCCTTCGTTGCCTGCCATTCCTGCCAGGCCTGTTTCATCCGCGCCAGCCGCCCGGTCATCCCGCTTTCGTCGATCGCGCCGTCGGTCACCGGCAGGATCTGTTGCTCGCCAGTGGCGGGCCAGTCGATCGTCAGGCGGCTGACGCGCAGGTCGCCGTAGCCACGATTGGCACCGTAGCCGAGCGCAATGCGGCCAGCGCAGAAGTCGCGCAGCGTCAGCCAGAGCAGGGCCAGCGCAGCGGTGTCCTCGGGCGCGTTACCGCCGCCAGCGCGAAAGCGCAGGCGGATCGGCTGCCACGTGCAACGTCGCGGCTCGATGGCGCTGTAGAGCAGGCTGTCGGCCGCGCCGCCGGTCCAGCGGTCGATCGCGACGTGGTCGGCGCGGGCGAGGTGCACGCTGTCGTGCCAGTCCTCACGTGCTGCGTCGAAGAGGGCGAGTTCCGCGTCGGCGAGCGCGGCGGCGGCATAACAGGTGTCGACGCTGAGCAGGGCGCGGGCGCCCGGCAGCGCGCCGGCGGCGATCGCGGCGTCGGCCGGGCGGGCGCTGCCGAAGAGTTCGCGCACCAGGTCGACGGCCAACTGGTCGATGTGCTGCGTCGCGGCGAGGGGCAGGTCGTCGCCCGGGACGGTGCGCACGATGCGTTCGGCGTGGCTGCGCAAGGCGCCCTTGATGCTCGACCCGGGGAGCGTCAGCGCCAGGCCGTTGCCGTCTTGCGAGACGAAAGGCAGGCTGTCGACGGCCAGACCGTCACGTGCGGCCTTGCTCATCAGCGGACCGCGCGGTTGCCACTCGATGCTGATCCGCAGGCACGAGTCGGCGGCGGCTGCGCCGGCGGCTGTCCGCCATTGTGCGAGTGCATCGGTTTGTTTGCCTTGCAGCCAGGCGAGCACGCCGTCGCGCGTGTTCCACTGCGTCTCCCTCGCGCGTGCATCGCGCAGCAGGACTCGACCGTAGCCGCGCGTGCTGCCGCCGCCGAAGGGGATCTCGCCCGCTTCGAGCGCGCGGGCGATGCGGCCCATCTGCAGCCGCGCGGTCGCCAGGTCGTCGCCGACGGCCACTTCGCGCAGCAGGCGGAAGTCGAAGCGGCTGCCGCGCGGCAGCACCTGACGGTCGAACTTGACGCGCCGCGCGGCGCCGCCGTCGTGTCGATCGATGCCGATGCCGTGCCAGAGCTCCGCCAGCGGTGCGTCCCGGACCGGTGCGTCGTCGACCAGCACCTGCGATGCCTGTCCCTGGTCGCCGTGAGCAAAGCCCCAGACCGCGTCGTCGGCCGCCGCTCGCTCCCACGCGCGGATGGCGCCGGCGAGCGAGCTGCCTGGGAGGTAGAACCTGTTCTTGCCATCGACGGCGAGCGGCAGGTCGCTTTCGTGGCCGGTATCGGCACTGCCGACGTGCAGCGGCGCATCGGCGACCAGCACACCGGTCAACAGCAGGGTGTGGGAGATGGTGCGTGCCATGTCAGGCCTCCTCCTTGCGAGCGCGCCGATCGAACTCGGCGGCGATGACGGTCAGCCAGAACACCCGCGTCGCCTCGTCGGCCAGCCGCTGGCGGTAGTCGTTGCGGTCGTGCGCGGGCAGCAGCGGCAGTTCGCTGGCATCGATGTGCGCCCAGATCGCCTGTGCGTCGCCGGCAAAGGAGTCGAGCGCCGGCAACGAGGCAGGCGGCCATTTGTCGCTGCGGTTCGCCGTCCGCCGGAGCTGCGCGACCCACTGCCCGAGTCGCTGCCGCGACGGCGTCCCGGACCACTGCTCGAAGTGGCTGCGCAGCGCCCCAAGCTGGCTGTTCTGCGGCTTGCTGTCGGCCCACCCGAGTTGCTTCGCGGTCGCCGGAGCACGCACCAGCGCCTGCGAGCGAATCGCGCGGCGCCACGCCCGTTCGACGATCTGCCGGCTGAAGTCGGTGACGGCGACGCTGCACGGTGCGACCGCCGGCCGTTCTGCGATCGCGGCGGCGAGCAGCGGTGCCGCGCTCCCCGCAAGCAGTGGCGGATCGACGCGGACTTCGCCGTAGCCTTCGCCGCGCCGCTCGCCGAGACCTTCTTCTTCCAGCCGGTACAGATGCTCGGCCGCGAGCGGTGCGCCGGTGACCGAGAAGTGGAAGCACGAACCGGCGGCGAGGCCGAAACGGGTGCATCGGGGTTCGCCCCAGGCGCTGTTCCAGCCGTCGTCACGCTGGGCACGAGCGTAGGCCTGGCTGCACTGCAGCGCCACCCCGAGCAGCTTGCCGAGCCACGCCTGCAGGCCGCCGACATCGACGATCGGTCGCAGGCGCTCGTCGCGCGCGAGCAGCGGTGAAACCAGCCACAGGGTGAACTGGCGGCATTCGCCCGGCGCTGACGGCTTGCAGGCAAGCGGCTCGGCGGTGACGTGCACGCGGCCGTAATCGTCCTTCTTGGCACGGCCGATGCGAACCTCGCCGTTCAGCACCTTGTGGTCGCTGCCCTCGGGCAGCAGCGAGCGGTCGATCCAGATCTCGGCGCGCAGGTTCTGCCCGTCGCGGATGGCTTCGTACGTGTAGACGCCACCGACGGCGGCGGTGGGCCGTTGCGGCTGGTCATCGATCACCGCGTGCGTGACGGCCAGGCTGTCGACGGTGGTGACCGGCGAGGTGTCTTCGGCGCTGCGCGGCAGACCGGCTGCCGACACGTAGCCCGAGCGCAACTGCTTGCGCTGCGTGGCGTGATCGGCGCCCTGCCGCAGTTCATTGACGATGATGCCCGGCCGTTCCTTCTCCGCCATCAGCGCTGCCGGCACCGGCAGCAGGCGCTCACCGGCGCGCACCGGGTAGGCGTTGCGTACTTGCACCAGGCCAGCAGCCAGGGCCGAGGTGAGTTGCCCGGCGCGGTCGCCGAGCAACTGGCGCAACCGCGTGTTCAGTGCCGGCAGCAACAACGAGCCGGGGACGTGGTCGCGGCTGGCGATGACGTTGCCGGCGCCGCGGTCGGTAATGACCAGCGGTGCGAGCAACTGCAGGTCGAGTGCGAAACGCTGCCACTGCCGGCTGCGTTGCGCGCTGGTGCCGAGGATGAGGCGGCAAGCTTCCGCAGACGGCCAGTCGGGTGGTGCGCGGCCAAGAATCTCGGCGAGGTTGGCCGGGGCGCCAGTGATGGCGATATCGCAACGGCCATTGCCGCGCCGGCGCTTGCCGCCGAGGCGGTCGGCGGCGCGGGCGCCGGCGGCAAGCAGCGCCAGCGCTGCCTGCCTGCACGCGCCGTCGATGACGGAGATTTCCGCAGCCGCCGTCAGCTCGCAGCCAGCGAGGACGACTTCCTCGAAACGCAGCATGTCGCTTCGGGCAACGCCGGTGTCGGGGTCGATGGCGATTCCGGGCTTGATGAAGACCAGCGCCGCGGCGAGTTCGCCGTTCTCCGCCAGGGCGGCACGCAGTTCCGGCGCGAGGCGAGCGGGGCCGACACGCAGACGCGCGGGCGTCGTCGTCGCGGGATTGTCGGTGCCCTTGCTTTGCTCGCCGAAGAGCGTCGCGACGAAGGCCTGCCAGGCTCCTGCCTGTCCATCGTCGAGGCCGCAGGCGATTCTCTCGCAACCGTCGCGCAGGATTCCGGTGAGCGTCTTGGCCGGCACGAAGGGCAGTCCGTCCTGCGGGTGCCGGCGGACGATGCGGTCGATGTAGCCGGCGCCACCGGCGCCCTCGCCGACATGCCAGTCGGAGTGGAAGACGATTTGGATCTGGATGGCGCTCATTGCTCGCGTTCCTCCGTTGCGCTCGTTTCGACTGCTTCATCCCCCCAGAACCCGGCGCTCCCGAGCGCATCGAGGAAGCGCGTCGCGCCGGGGTCGGTCGCTTCGTCGAACAGCGAGCCGCTGGCTTCGAGGAGGTCGGCAAGCCCTCTTTCGTTCAGCCAGCCGAGTTCGCGCAGGCGGGCGTCGGCGACGTCCTTGCCCTCCGCCAGTGCCTCGCGCAGCATGTGCAACTGACTGCGCGGAAGGTGCGCGCGCTGCTCGGCGTCGCGCCGGTTGATGATGTTGACGCGTGCCAGCAGCGCATCGAGGTGGTGCCTGTGCGCCCACTCGAGCCCTGGCGAGGCGCCCAGTTCCTCTTCCCCGGTGACCACGTACGGTCCGCCCCACAGGCGCCGGCGGTCGGCAGCCGTCCGGCGCTGCTCGCGGATGGCGGCGAGGCTGGTGTAGGCGGCGTCGAAGAGGACATGGAAGTCGAGCGCCGAACACGGATGCGGATGCCGCCCATCGACGCTCGGTACCTTGCGCTTGACCGCCTTCGCCGAGCGCAGCAGCGATTCGGCGAGGTCGTAGGCGCTGTGGAAGGGGAAATGCGTCTTGACGATGGCGACGCCGGCGGCTGCCGACAGTCGGCCGGCCCCGAGGGCCTGTCGGGCGATGCGCGCGATGGTCGGTTGCCGCGACGATTCGTCCTCGAAGCAGCGGAGAAAGGCGCGCGCAAAGGGCAGGGCATGGTGACCATGCACCAGCGCGGTGAGATCGTCGCCACCGAGGAGCAAGGGTACCACTGGCAGGCGTCGGCGTTCGCCGGTCCGCGGTTCCCTGGCCGCGCCGGCGTCATGCAGTCGCTGGCAAGCGCGGTAGAAGGCGCTTTCGGTGGCTTCGTCGAGTTCGACGGAGAAGTCGCGCAGCGTCGCCAGGTAGTCGTCGCCGGTCTGCAACCAGCGGTCGAACTGCATCATGATCTGACCGAGTCCGTTGCCGTCGGAGTGCACGACCGCGAGCCAGGGCAGGTCTTCGAATTCGCGCTCGAGCTGGTCGGCACTCGCGGCAATGTAGAAGTCGGCGTCGTTGTTGCGGAAGACCTGCCGGATGCGGGCAAACCAGTCGCCGGCGCACGCGCGTTTCGCCAGAGCGGGCGCTGCCGACGGGATCGACTCGTCGCGGCCTGCCGATTCACTGCCGAAACCGCTGGCCGGCAGTCCGGAGGTGGCGCATGGTTGGCAGAACGGCAGCATCGCGAAGCGCTGGGCGGGGGTGGGCAGCAGATCGCGGTTGGCGTTGAAGCGCCGATGAACGGCGCCAATGGCGCGCGCGACATCATCGGTCTGGCGCGACGGCAGGTCGACGATGGCGCCACTGACCGATAGCGCCGGCGCGGCCGTCGCGGCACGCCTGGTGAGAACAGCCAGGATCTGTCGCGCCTGCTCACGCTCGGCAACGACGAGCAGCGCCTTGCCCGAAGTCGCGAGGACGACCTCGACCCCGTCCCGCGCTGGTCCCGCCGCGAGCCATTTTCGGTAGGCGCGCGGCTCACCGGTCGGTGCTTCCGGAAAACCGGCGGCCTCGAGAACCCATTGCGTCCCGGCGCGATAGGTGAGTTCCGACGCGCCGATGTTCTCGCGCAGCTTGTTGGTCGCGTAGATGTAGCTCTGGTTGCCGGATGTTTCAATGAACAGCAGGTGTTGCCTAGCCACGAGATCCTCCCGTTTCGCAGTCGACGTGAATCTGATAGGCGCCAAAGCCGAACGCCGTCTTGCCGCCAATGTGCACCTGCTGCCCGGCGACCAGCCACGGCAGCGTCTGCGTCATTTCGCCGGCGAAGCGCAACTCGCCCTGCAGCCCGCCGAAGCGCATCTGCTGGCGCGTCCGCGCCGAGCGCCGGTCGAGCTGCTGCCAGCGCACTTCCGCCGCCAGCCGCGTGACCTGCCGCGCCTCGTCGTGCAGCGCGGCGCGCTCGCCCTTGGCCAGCGGTGGCTGGCTGCCCATGACGTGCGCCAGTTGGTCGAGGCGGCCGAACAGCCGGTGCAGGAGCTGCCCGTAATCGGGTGCCTGGCGCAGCAGATCGCCGCCTTCCTTGATGCGCAGCGGCGTCAGCAAGCGGACCTCGATCTGCCGCGGCGCCTGGCCGGCCGGCAGCCAGTCGCTGAAGTCGGTGAGCGGCGGCGGCTGCAGCAGGCCGTCGTCGGCGGTGAAGAAGAGCGCTTCGCCGTCGGGCAGCAGGACGCTGGCCCGTTCGAGCTGGAAGCGGCCGGCGGGGTCGATGCCGGCTTCGCCGAGCAGGGCGATCGCCTGCGTGCACGCGAACAGGTGCTGGCTGGCGTCGCCGAAGAGTTTGAGATCGAGCGTCAGGCGGCTGCCGGGCGGGAAGCGTTCGCCGGCCGGTGCGCGCAGTGCGTAGGGGCGGGCATCGTCCTGGCCGCCGTAGAGCGCCCGGAAGGTGGCCGGGAAATGCCGCTGCAGCATCATGCCGAGGCCGCCGTGCCAGAGGCTGCCCGAGTATCCGGGAAAGACGAGACCGGCGGAACGGAGCGTCAGTCGCAGCGGCGCGATCGGGAAGGGGGCTGGGCGCTGGTTCATGGATCGATCGGCATCAATGTGGGAAAAGGGCCTTGCGCAGTTCCTGCAGCCGGGAGCGCAGGCGATCTTCGTCGGCGAGCGCTCGCGCGCTCTCGGCGGTGTGCGGCCGGACGCCATGGGCGAGGGAATTCCGCAGGTCGACGAGCTGGGACAACTCGGGCGTCGTCTTGCTGGCCGCCTTGTAGGCGTGCTTGCGGTTGCCGAAGCGGTCGGGATCAGCGAGCCCCTGCTGTTTGCAGGCGCGGGTGATGAAGGCTTCGTAGAGGAAG
>ERZ761607.5138-NODE-5138-length-11012-cov-9.872684_pt1 | contig 11012 bp, 5 predicted proteins | sample MGYA00511164_ERZ761607 | MGnify/ENA primary metagenome ERZ761607 (study PRJEB28899, sample SAMN02445080) | bioreactor sludge metagenome | biome: EBPR sludge | place: Australia: Brisbane, Thorneside Wastewater Treatment Plant | collected 2011-06-22 ...
TCTCAGCCCTTAGATTATTTTGATTCAGCCAATAACCGGGATAATTTTGTAATAATAGGAGATATTGATTTTAAAAATCTTTTTGATATCCGCTTACAAAGATTTGATAATGAATCTGATTTAAAAAATTTTCTCGCAAATCCTAAAGTTTTAAATCCTGAAGTTCCGGGTGAAATAGAATTTGAAAATTATACTCTGATATTATGTCCTGTAAAAGGTGTGGATTGTCATTCACGCTTTAAATTCGAATATGAAGTTAATGATGATTTGAAAACTGCTTTTATTAAAAAAACTATTATTTATGGAGGTTGCAGGGCAGGGGGAAGGCGTTTTAATAAATGGGTATTGATTCCAAAACTTAATCCCGGATATGAATTAATTTATATGAGCAGGGTTCAGGATGATTTACACAATGAATATACTGAATTTGAAATTGAATCAGTTAATTAACAATCGGATCATCGGGATATGTTGCCATAATTTTATATTCACCTCCCATTTTCTTCAATAAATCTGACCACAAACTTTTATCTCTGTCCTCAAACAGAATTTCCTCATCTATATCTGATACAATCCACGATTTACTTTTTATTTCTCCTTCAAGTTGTCCTTTGCTCCATCCTGAATATCCGAGAAAAAAAATCATATCATCATTATTTATAACTCCGGTGTTTATTAAAGATTTAATCTGTTCGTAATTTCCTCCCCAGTAAATTCCATTTTGTATCTCAAATGAATCTTCAATGATTTCACCTTTTCTGTGAATCACATTCAAAACCTCTTGTTGCACTGGTCCCCCTAAATATAACTTTGCGTCAAACTCCGGAAAGTCATCCAATACTTCAGATAATGTTACATCAAGTTTTTTATTTAATATAAAACCAATTGTTCCGTTCTCATTATGTTCTGTTAAATAAATCACAGACTTTTTAAAAACATCTTCCAAAAAGGGTGTTGAGATTAAAGTTTTTCCTTTTGCGGGTTTTATCATTTTATGAGAAGCATTTTTTTTGTTTGACTCCATTCCGGAGTTGTTAATCTGTAAAAATAAACTCCGCTTGATAAACTATTTCCTGTGAACTCAACCGTGTTCAATCCTCTTTCCATTTTTCCTGCTACAAGTGTCGCAACTTCTTTACCCGTTATATCATAAACAACAAGCGTCATAAAAGTGGACTTAGGCAAATAGTATTGAATTATAGTTTTTGGATTAAAAGGGTTAGGATAGTTCTGTGATAATTCATAATCTTTTATAACACCTGTTTCATTTGAAATATTAACTATGTTTGCATAACTGATTTTTGCAATTGTTTCAATCTCTGCTAATCCGGATTTATTTAGATTATTAATCGTTCCGGTATAATTTTTTACATACACTCTTAATCTGTTGGCTAATACCGGTTGAATAGGAATTGATTTACCTTCATCAGGAATAACTCCCGTTGAAATAATTCTTCTCACTTCTAATGAATCTTTGAAAAATACAACTTCACAATCATTTACTTTTATGTTTGTGCCGTTTGTAATATTCTCAAGTATATTATAAATTTTTAACTCTCTGATTTCTAAATATAATTCCCAACTTAATTCAACAAATTCATTTGCTCCGCCGTTAGATATCCAGTTAACATTTAAATCTTTGTTTCTTGCTTTTCTGTCAGTTACATTTTCACCTTTATAATTTCCGTAATAACTGCTTTGAGTTACCTCAGCAGAAGTTGAGACGTTTGTGAACGATGCTTCATTAATTGAGTTTGGTATTGGCATTGAAGTATGGCCCGCATGACAACCTACACATTTACCTCCGGAACCCATAATACCAAAATTCATTCCGAATACGTGAGCAAGTTTGCCTTCACCATTCTGTAAAACTTTTCCTTCTTCATCTATTAACTGTTCAAACATTGATACATTTGCAGGAGCTTCTCCAAATGCGAGTAATCCCGTTATATCAATTGGTTCTTCTCTGAATAAAATCGGTAAATCTTTTCCGTTCGGATCTTGTCTCTGAAAATTTAAAAAGAACTGAATCTTTACATTTTTCTTTATATCAGGTGCATTATCTATAGGAACATCAACAGGTGCGTTTGCATAAATATTTAAACAGTCAAATCTGAATAATCCACCCTGATAAAATGTATTTGGATTTGAAGTAGGTGGTAATAAATTTTCATCAAATGTAGTTAAGTAAGGTAAACTTGCTGGTCTTGTTTTTGGTGCAAGTATCTCTGCATTTAAATCCATCTTACCGGGTATATCTGTTAATAACTGAATTCCTGTTCCGTTAAAATCCGAGATATAAATTCCGTAATCCTGATACTCAACTGAATTGGTTAATGAAAAAATTATTTTATTGTTATTAACAGGAACAGGATCGGTTGCATAAGGTGGTTGAAGTGTTCCTAATGATGGGGGATTTTGGATATATAAGTTCGTAGTAGTATCAGTGCCGAGAATATATTTGTATTCACTCATACTTCTGTCGTAAAATCTGATTCCGGGACTGTTACTTGAATAAGTTAATCCTCCGTCCGGAAAATAGACTGAAAACATTTTTCCGTCTGATGTCGTTCTTGGTCTGTAACTGAAAAATGTTTTTCTGTTTCTCGGATCTGTTCCCACTGATTTCATATCATCACCATCAGGTCTTATTGAAATATTTTGCCAGATGTTTGCAATATCACTTGTGAGAGCAAGTGAATCAATTCTTGTGAGATTATTATTTGTTAAATTACTCGGCTTGTCAATATTTAATAACCATCTTGAATATATAACTCTTCCGTTTGATAAATCCATTGTAGGTTTATCTGCACCGTTTCTTTCTGTGGTAACTCTGAACATATTGGAACCGTCAGGATCCATAATATAAATATTTGTGGTAGGGTATCCGTCTATCTGTGAAAGTGTCGGAAATCTTGTCGATGCAAAAAATATTTTATCGTTGGAGTAATACATCGGGTCAATATCATCGTATTTCAAAAATTTATTCGCCGCCACTCCGAACTGTGATAAATTTATATTTCTGTCTGTCTTGGTGAGTTTCCTAAGGGAATTGTCATTTAAATTAAGTTCATAAATTCTCCAGTTACTGTCTAAATGTTCAACTCCGGATAATATAATCTTTTCTCCTGACCAGTGAACATTGGGCTGCTGAACATCTATTAATCTGATTCCTGAAATAACCATCGAACTGTCAATCAATGTCGTGATAGAGCCGTCTGTATTTCTTACATTTAATGCACCGCCTACAATTTTAAATCTTGAATAAGGACCCGTTCCCGGTAATAAACTTGAATTGTTATAATATAAACTTCCACCCTGAACTATATTTCTTGATACAAATACAATTTTATCAGTTACTTGACTGTAAGATTCTGCTGAAACTGTCAGGAAAATTAATACAAAAAATAAAATACGCCTCATACCTATAAATTATTTAATATTTCTGAATTTTTCAGTATATTATTTATTATTTTGTTGTCATATAAAATACGAAAGAATGTAAATTTATTTTTCATTGATAATATTTAATTTATTATATAAGTTCCTTTAATATTTTATCAACAGATTGTTCACAATCAAATCAAAACTTAAATATCAATGGAATCTCTCAAGAAATTCTACTTCTTTGTACTTACATTTCTTCTTTTAACATCTTACGGTTTTTCACAAGGCTTAAACAGTGTATCAACTCCTGACGGAATTATTGTTTTTGCTGCCGGAGATAATGGTTTAATCCTAAAATCTACTAATGCCGGTGATAACTGGTCTGAGTATAATTTAGGTGCTGAAAGTTATAAATCAGTTTCTACATTCGGTGATGATGTATGGTTTGCCGGAACTAACGGTAAAGTTACTAAAACTCTGAAAAATGCTTCTCCTTTCAGTTTTTTTCAGGCACCGACTGCTAACACTTTAAATTCAATTAATTTTATAAATAACTCTGTAGGTTACCTTTGTGGTAACGGTGGTGTGGTTTACAAAACTGTTAACGGTGGTGTAAACTGGACTGCTGCTAATACCGGATTACCAAATGTTAACTGGAAATCTATCTCATTCAGAGATGCTAATAACGGTATAGTTGCCGGTGATAATGGTAATGTATATATCACTAATAATGGCGGAACTTCCTGGACAGTTCAGAATACCGGTCTAACAAGAAACTTATTAAAAGCAAAAGCATTCGCATCGGGTTATGTTGTTTCTGGTGAATGGGGTGCTTTAGCAATTTATAACGGTTCTGCTTGGTCAGTTGTTAATACTAGAACAGTATCCGATATCAGAGGTATCACAGGTTCTTCTTTAACTGATATTCATATTTGCGGTGGCGGTGGTTTTATCAGAAATAATACAAACAACGATTCAAAATTTTATACTTTTGAAATAAATCCAATGCAGGCAAATCTTGTTGACATTCAGTATTTCAATGCAACAATCGGATTTGCTGTAAGCAGTCTTAACAAAGCAGTTATCAGAACTACTAACGGCGGAACTGCATGGACTTTAACAGGCGGTACTACAGTATCAAGAACCTGGCAGAATAAATTAACTGCAACAAGCGGTATTGGTAATACTCTCTGCAGACACAGCAGAAACAGAGATGCAATGTATGTAACTTATGGAAGTAATATTTATGTTTCCTGGAACAGAGGTGATAACTGGACTCAAATTGCAAGTTGGGGTTCACTCGGTTCACGTGCTCACTCTTTTTATGTTAATCCTTTAGATACTAATATAATGATGGCGGCAGTTGTTTCTACTCCTGACAAAATTATAAGATCAACAAATCATGGGCAAACATGGTCAACTATTTTATCACAAAATTTCAGTAACTATGGTCAGCCATTAGAACAAGATCAAAACAATCCTAATAATTATTATTTTGCTCCTGATAACGGTGGATTCTGGAAATCTTCAAACGCGGGTGCTAACTTTACTGAAATCAGCGGTAACTATCCTTTCAGAAGCCCTTGCGACGTTTTAGTAATGTGGGATAGTTCTAACGTTATTTTTGTTGGTGATGGTGTTACCGGTTCAGGTCAGGCAAAAATTTTCAGATCTTCTAACGGTGGTGTAAACTGGACTGATATCAGAACTGTAAGAGCAAGTGAAACTCCTTCTTTATGTAATACAGTTTTTGATTTAAATAAAATATTCGCAACTGAATGGTCAGGCGATAGTGTTTACAGATCAACCAATGGTGGTCTTTCATTCCAAAATATAAGAGGTAATGGTTTCTCAGGTTGGGCATCTGATATTTGTCATGAAGATCCTAACTTTGTTTATATAGGAAACTATGGTCCTGCAAGTGCTTTTACTTTAGATAATACTGTAAATTGGATTACAGGTGTAACCGGTATGAATAATTCAGGTGCAGGTGTAATGGTTCCTGAAAGAGGTTGGATTATTTCACAGCAAACTTCTAATCTCTATAAAATGAATATCACTTATACTACTCCGACAGTATTATTAAATATTGTTGAAGTTTTACCTGGTGTTCCTGAAAGTTTTGAACTTTCTCAAAATTTCCCGAATCCTTTTAACCCTGAAACAAATATCAAATTTAATATTCCTGTCTCAGGTAATGTTTCTTTAAAAGTTTTTGATATTTCAGGTAAAGAAGTTTCAACTCTTATAAATGAAGTTAAACCTGCAGGTTATTATGAAGTTACCTTTAATGGTTCTAATTTATCTTCAGGTGTTTATTTCTACAGACTTGAATCTAATTCGTTCAACGTAACACGAAAAATGTTACTCGTAAAATAAAATTTTCTTCTAACCCGGTTGATTAAGTTCAACCGGGTTTTTTTATATCTAAATATAATCTTATGAAACTATTATTTACTGTTTTGTTCATACTTTCCTTCTCTATCAATTCATTCTCTCAGGGTTTTAATTCTATTTCTACCTCTGACGGAATAAATGTTATTGCCGTCGGCGATAATGGTCTTGTATTCAGAACTTCCAACGGTGGAAATTCATGGTCTCAGAATATTTACGGTTCTGAAAGTTTTAAATCAGTAACTACCATTAACGATAATGTCTGGATTTCCGGAACTAATGGTAAATTATTTAAAACTTTTAAAACTAATTCACCATTAAATGAAGTCCAACTTACTACAACTAAAACTTTAAAGTCTGTTCATTTTGTAAATGACCAATTAGGTTTTACCTGTGGTGAAGATGGTCAGTTATTCAGAACAACAAATGGTGGATCTTTCTGGGCAGCATTTAATTCAGGTATTAGTCTCACGAATGATTTAAACTCAGTTCATTTCAAAGACGAAAACAATGGTGTTGCAGTTGGTGAAGCCGGTTCTGTTTATATTACAACTAACTCAGGTGTTACCTGGACAAGTCTTAACGCAGGAACTACAAGAAATTTATTAAAAGTTTTATACTTGAATGATGGTATCGTGATTTCAGGTGAGTGGGGAACTCTACTCACAAGAGTTGGTGTGAACTGGAATTCTATACCGGTAAGAAATATTACTGATATAAGAGGTATTACAGGTACAAGTTTGAACAATTTAAGAATTTGTGGTGGCGGTGGGTTTATCAGAAATAATTTAAATGGTAGTAACAACTTTTTTAATTTTGAAAAAAATCCGATGTTGGCTAATTTAGTTGATATCGTTTATTATAATGATAATATAGGATTTGCAGTCAGCAGTCTAAATAAAGCAATTATCAGAACTACTGACGGAGGTCAATCTTGGGCTTTACCTTCAGGAACTACAATGTCATTTAATTGGCAATTAAAACTTGCCGCATCTAACGGTATCGGAAATAACCTTTGTCCTCATCCGACAAACAGAGATGCAGCATTCGTAGTTTATGGACTTAATGTGTACAGAAGTTGGAATAGAGGTGATAACTGGACTCAAATAGCCACGATTTCTGCGACAGGAACAAGAGCTCATTCATTTTATGTAAGTCCTGTTGATACAAATATATGGCTCGCTGCGGTTGCGGGAGCACCAACTGATGCAGTTGTGAGAAGCACTAACTATGGTCAGACATGGACTACAGTTATCGCACGTAACTTCAGTTCTTATGGTCAACCACTTGAAATGGATCAGAATAATCCTTCAACTTTTTATTTTGCTCCAGACGGAAATACTACAGGATTTTTTAAATCAACTGATAATGGTGCTACATTTAACAATATAAGTATGGGTACAAATCCATTTACTTCACCTTGTGATATTATTGTTGAATGGGATAACTCAAATATAATGTTCATCGGAGATGATGGTGCTGATATTCATAAAACTACTAATGGTGGTGTAACTTGGGTCACAGTAAAACCGGGTTCTTCTTCTGAAGTTCCTTCTATGTGTAATTCTGTTTTTAATACTGATATTTGTTATGCAACTACTTGGGCATCTCCTCAGGTTTTCAAAACTGTAAACAAAGGAGACAACTGGAATCTTACTAATACTGCCGCATTCTCAGGATGGGGTTCTGATTTATGTCGTGAAGATCCTGATTTTGTAATCACCGGTTCTTATGGTCCAAACGCAACCTATACTACAAATAGCGGTACAACATGGAATCAAATTTCTACAGGTTTAAGCGGTTCGGGTGCTGGAATGCTTGTTATTGATAGAGGTTTATCACTCAATATGCAAACTGGTGGTCTTTATAAACTAAATGTTACTTATTCAGTTTTAACAAACATTTCTGAAAATTTCTATTCTTCAACTATTCCAACTGATTTTAGTTTACAACAGAATTTTCCAAATCCTTTTAATCCTTCAACTAAAATCAGATTTGATTTACCATTCTCATCTGAAGTTAGTTTAACAGTGTATGACTATCTCGGAAGGGAAGTTAAACAGTTAATTAACGGTATAAAACAAGCAGGTGCTTATGAAATAGAATTTGATGCTTCAAATCTTGCTTCAGGAATTTATTTTTACACTTTAAAAACCGGGTCTAACATTACTACTAAAAAAATGACTCTGATTAAATAAATTTGATTTTTTATTTTAATTATTAACTAAGGCAGGTTATCAACCTGCCTTTTTTATTTATACAAAATTATTGGAATTTAAACAGCAATTTTTTAGTTGTATATTGCGTATTAAACGATTTAGAACTTAAAAAATAAATGAACTTCTTTAATAACGACTATGATTTCCAAAACAGACATATCGGTCCTGATAATAATGAAATCAATGAAATGCTTGAAGTTATCAATTGTGATTCCGTTGATACTCTCATAAATCAAACAATACCTGAAGATATCAGATTAAAAAATCCTCTGAATCTTTCTCCTGCTTTAAGTGAAGATGAATATTTAAAAAATATTCGCAACACTGCAAAAAAAAATAAACTATTTAAATCTTACATAGGATTTGGTTATCATCCGACAATAACACCTACGGTAATTCTTAGAAACATTCTTTCAAATCCCGGTTGGTACACCCAATACACACCTTATCAGGCAGAAATAGCACAGGGAAGACTTGAAGCATTATTAAATTTTCAAACAATGGTTTTAGACCTTACAGGTCTTCAAATCGCAAACGCTTCTCTTCTTGATGAAGGAACTGCCGCTGCCGAGGCAATGCTTATGTTTTATCATCTCAGCAATGCTAAATCAGGAAGTTATAAATTTTTTGTTTCAAATGAATGTTATCCTCAGACTATTGAAGTTGTAAAAACAAGAGCGGTTCCGCTGAATATTGAAATAATTGTTGATGATATTAAAAATATAAACTACGATGAAAATTATCTTGGTGTGCTCGTTCAATATCCTACCGCAGACGGTGCTATTTATGATTACAGAGAAATATTTTCAAATCTGAAAAATAAAGATATTAACATTGCAGTTGCTGCTGATTTACTTAGTCTGACATTACTCACTCCCCCGGGCGAAATTGGTGCTGATGTAGTGATTGGTTCTACTCAAAGATTCGGCGTTCCTATGGGTTATGGTGGACCTCACGCGGGATTTTTTGCTACTACCGATAAATTTAAAAGATTCGTTCCTGGCAGAATAATCGGTGTATCTGTTGATAATAACGGAAACAGAGCATTGAGGATGGCTCTTCAAACGCGTGAACAGCATATTAAAAGGGATAAAGCAACGAGTAATATTTGTACTGCTCAGGTTCTGCTCGCCGTTATGGCAGGTATGTATGGAGTATATCATGGACCGAATGGTTTAAAAAATATTGCTGAAAAAATTAATAAACTAACTTTTATTTTAGATCTAAATCTTAAACGTCTTGGATTTGAACAGCAGAATGATTTTTATTTTGATACTTTAAAAATAATTATTAACGATACGGTTTTAAAATCTAAAATTAAAAAACTTGCTGAAGCGAACAATATAAATTTCAGATACGAAAAAAACTTTATTGGAATTTCACTTAACGAAACTACAAAAATTGAAGATGTAAAAGATATTGTAAATATTTTTGCTGAAGCAATAAAGAAAAATCCGGATTTTGAAGAAGATTTAAAAACTGATTTTTCAACTATACCAACAAGTCTAATCCGTTCTTCAAATTTTATGTTTCACCCTGTATTCAGTTCACACAGATCTGAAACAGAAATGCTGAGATATATAAAATCTCTTGAGAATAAAGATTTGTCTTTAACTCATTCAATGATACCTCTCGGTTCCTGTACTATGAAGTTAAATGCAACTACTGAAATGCTTCCGATTACAATGCCTCTGTTCAGCGATCTTCATCCTTTCGCTCCTGTCGATCAGGCAGAAGGTTATCTGGAAATGATTAAAGAACTGGAAAATGATTTATCTGAAATTACAGGCTTTGAAGGAACTTCTGTTCAACCTAATTCAGGTGCTCAGGGTGAATATGCCGGTTTATTAGTGATAAGACAGTATCATTTAAAAAATGGAAATACAAACAGAAATATTTGTCTCATACCATCATCGGCTCACGGGACTAATCCTGCAAGTGCTGTTATGGCAGGAATGAAAGTAGTTGTTGTAAATTGTGACGAAAGAGGTAATATAAGACTTGATGACTTAAAACTTAAAGCAGAGCAATATAAAGATAATCTCGCTGCTTTAATGGTAACTTATCCGTCAACACACGGAGTATTTGAAGAAGATATCAGAGAAATTTGCAAAATTATTCACGATAACGGTGGTCAGGTTTATATGGACGGTGCAAATATGAATGCACAGGTTGGTCTTACAAGTCCTTTTATGATTGGTGCTGATGTTTGTCATTTGAACCTACATAAAACGTTTTGCATTCCGCATGGCGGTGGTGGTCCGGGAGTTGGTCCTATCTGTGTTGCCGGTCATCTTAAAGAATTTTTACCTTCTCATCCTTTAATTAATACAGGTGGCAAAGAGGGAATTACTGCAGTTTCTGCAGCACCTTTCGGAAGTTCAAGTATTCTTTTAATTTCTTATGCTTATATTAAATTAATGGGTGCTGAGGGTCTAACCAATGCAACTAAAATTGCAATTCTAAACGCAAATTATATTAAAACTAAATTAGAACCTTATTATAAAATTTTGTATTCAGGAAATAACGGAAGAGTTGCTCACGAATTAATTTTTGATATGAGAGAATTTAAAAATTCTGCAAAAATTGAAGTGATTGATATTGCTAAAAGATTAATTGATTACGGATTCCATGCTCCGACTGTAAGTTTTCCTGTGCCTGGAACTCTGATGGTTGAACCGACTGAATCTGAATCAAAAGCAGAATTAGATAAATTTATAAATGCAATGATTTCAATCAGAAAAGAAATTGAAGAAATTGAAACCGGAGTTGTTGATATAAACGACAATCTTTTGAAAAATTCACCACATACTGCTTTTGAAATTGTGAAAGATAACTGGACACATCCTTATAGCAGAGAAAAAGCAGCGTTTCCAAATGATTTCTCAAGATCTAATAAATTCTGGCCCTCTGTGGGAAGAATTAATGATGCTCACGGAGACAGAAATTTGATTTGTTCTTGCAATCCGATTTCTGATTATGTAACTATAGAATCTTAATATTACTGTAAAT
>ERZ761607.5139-NODE-5139-length-11012-cov-5.342429_pt1 | contig 11012 bp, 9 predicted proteins | sample MGYA00511164_ERZ761607 | MGnify/ENA primary metagenome ERZ761607 (study PRJEB28899, sample SAMN02445080) | bioreactor sludge metagenome | biome: EBPR sludge | place: Australia: Brisbane, Thorneside Wastewater Treatment Plant | collected 2011-06-22 ...
GCGGTCATGGTGCCATCCCATAAAGATGGAAAACCGAATGCTACTTGTTCAAAATAAATGACCGCTTGTTCCCAATCAAGTTCCCAGAAACTTGCGCCTGTGATGTATGCACGTGCACCTTCACGCACACCATTGGCGGAGTTATCTAATGGACCAAATCTTTCGGCAAGTGTTAAGAAATAAATACCGCCTTCAAGATTGCCTTGATTGGTAATTAAGGCGTAACCATGATTACGAAGTGCGAAATAATACATGCCATCTACTTGAGCAGTTTTGTAGGTTGGGTCAAGTTTGCGGATGGTATCTAATGCGGCTAATGCGCCGGGCCAATCTTGTGCGCGGATTAGTTCTTGTGCACGGGCGAAGGCACTTTCTGCTCCACTAAAATCAGGTGTAGCAGTGGGGGTAATGGTTGGAGCAGGTGTAGGAATAGAACTTAACACGAGCACTTCAGTTAATTTTTCTTGTGCGCCGGGGTAATTGGGGTCTCTGGCAATGATAAATTCCAAACGTTGGCGGGCGTTTTCATATCGCCCAAATTGAATATCTACAAGGGCGAATGAAAATTGTTCAGAGAGTTGTTGGTCAATAATGGCTGATTCTGCGTTTTGTCGGGCAGAGACTCCGGAAGCATATCCACTAAATGCGCCGAGACCAATTAAGAGCAAAAAGCCAACAATGCTGATAAGAATTGACTTCCAGTTTGATTGCTTTTTAACTTTCCCAAGTGGTTGGGTATCATCTTCTTTCAATGGTTTGAGAGGTTGTGTATTTCCTGTGTGTTCTGTCATGGAGAGAATTATACATTCCTTTGAAATGTTGAGAAATTTTCTTATTTTGGAATAATGATTTGTAGGGACACAGCAAAAGGATTCATTATCAAAATTATTACTTGACTCGCTGTGTCCCTACATTTTATTTACAGCCTGAACAACTGCTTCGCTTCAGACCAGACAATTGCTAATGCGACTAGCCCGCCGACAATCATGCCAATCAGTGCAGTGATGATGGCTCCGCCGGGCAGATATAAAGCGATAAGATATGTCACGACACCACCAACAACTGCAGAAATCAAGCCTTTGATGATGGCAGTATTTGTATTGACAGGTTCATGTGTTCGGCGTGAGAGCCAGACTAATAAAATTACTGCTTCAATTAACAAAGCAAGTTCTGCAATGGCGATGATTGGCGCGCCAATTTCGGGGAAGAGTGAAATGCCGAGAATGCCAATTCCTAAAAATAATGCTAGCCGAATTATGACTGCATAGAATGGAATCATCGGTTCTTTGCGAGCATAAAATGCTCTTACTGCAATCTCGTGAATTACATAACCAGTTAACGTAGCGAGATAAGCACGAGTAGTCCAAGTGAGTAATGAAGAGATAGATTCATCAAACCCGAAGACGCCACGCACTAATGGATTAATCCCAGCGGACATGACTGCCGCGATAGGCAACGTCAGAGCAATGAGTACCCGAAGAGAACGCTCGACGGTTTCACCGAACTTTTTCCAGTCTTGTTTTGAGGCGAGTTCTGAAAGTGTTGGCAACAATGCAGTTGCGAGTGCTGTTCCAAGAATCGTCTCAGGTACTTGCATAATCATCCAGCCATACGTTAAAGAAGTCACCGCGCCGACTTGGTCAAGCCGTGATGCGAGATTATCACGCGCGATAAAAATCAATTGAATGCCTGCCATCGTGAATAAACGCGGAGCCATTAACTTAAGTGCTTCAATTAAACCTGTGTGACGAATATCCAATGCGGGCGTCCAACGAAAACCAAATTTGAACAACATCGGAAATTGCACCAGCAAATGCAATGCCGCGCCGATAATGACGCCGTATACCAAACCATAAATTCCATAACGTGGCACAAGAAAAATTGCGCCGAAAATATGACCGACGTTATACATAATCGGCGCAATGGCTGGCATGACAAAATGTTGATTCGCTTGTAACGAAGCCATCACCAAACCGCTGATTGAAAAAATCATGGTGGCAATTAAATTCATACGCATTAATTGTGCTAACAAAATTCTCTGTTCTTCCCCAAAGCCCGGCGCGATTCCAATTTCTGAATCGACAATTTGTTGAGCAAAAATTGCAATCAATAATGCAAAAACACCAGTGACAATAAAACCAAAATTTGCAACACGAGAAAATAAATCCCATGCCGCTTCGCGGCTTTTGGTTGTTAAATATTCTGTCAACAATGGAATGAACGCCATTGCTAATGCGCCGCCAGAAATTAATGCAAATAATAAATCAGGTAAATTATTGGCGGCGTTGAATATATCGAGCAATTCAACTTGGTCTGAATAAATGCGCGAGACAATCATCGTTTCAACTAATGCTAAAACTTTGTTGATGAAAAAGAAAAACGCAACAATCAATGAGTTTCGCGCAAGTGGTGTAAGGTTTTTCATTTATGTTCCTTAAATTGTTGCTTTATAACTTCCGCCATCTACAGTTAACATCACGCCTGTCACATACGATGCGGCGGGGCTGACAAAAAACACGGCAACGTTTGCAAACTCTTCTGTGGATGCTAACCTGCCAAACGAACTTTCATTGGCTTGTTTTTTCGCTTCTTCTTCTAAGGTCGAGTTGTTTGCCTTCGCCCGAGCAGATAACAACTCTTCGACTCTTTCTGTCTCCGTCCAACCCGGTAGAATGGAATTGAATCTGATTCCATCTTTGCCATGGTCTAATGCCAGTGACTTGGTTAATCCTAACGTGCCAGCGCGAACACTATTGGATAATAACAAACTCGGAATCGGTTGTTTTGCTGCAAGTGAAGTAATCGTTAACACGGAAGCCGTATCAGATTTCTTTAAGTAAGGAAGCGCGGATTTTATCAAACGCACATGACTCATCAAATATAAATCAATGCCCGCTTGCCATTGTTCTTCATTCAATACATCAATCGAGCCGTGAGCCGAACCGCCCGTGTTGGTGATGAGAATATCCAAACCGCCAAAGGCTTGCACAGTTTCTTGAACCATTTTTTCAGGCACATCAGGCAAACTGACATCACCGACTAAACCGATGACTTGAGTGCCAGTTTCTTTTTGAATTTTTTCTGCCGCTTCTTTAATTCGCTTTTCATCACGCCCATTGATTGCGACTTTACATCCTTCTTTAGCAAGCCCCAACGCGGCGGCGTAACCCAATCCTTTTGATGCGCCCGTAACTAATGCAATTTTGTTTTTTAATCCTAAATCCATTTTGTTTTCTCCATAATTTTGTTCAAAGGTTTACAGGTTTAAATGTTTGAACGTTCCAACTTGTAAACTTTCTAACTTTTAAACTAATTCAATTTTAGAATCCCACACATCGCCATCTGACCAATGTGCTTCGACCCATTTTGCCACATTTTGAAGCGCGGATTGTAAAAAGGCATGGTCATTGCCAATCATGACGCAAGTGATAATGGCTTCATCCCATTTATCTTGCAAATCCATTTCGGCAACGGATATATTAAACTCTCGATGTAAACGCGAGATGAGAGGCTTGATTCGTCCGCGCTTTTCTTTCAGCGATGTACAAGCAGGGAGATGGAGGTGAATGGTGAGGGTGGCGAGCATGTTAATCTGTATTTATTAATTATTTTAGAAGACCCTAAAGGTCTTTTTGTTTGGTACGTGACTTAACTAGCCTAGTGCCTTGTATAGGAATCAAGTTTATCTTGTAAAGAGACCTTTAGGGTCTGGGTTAGTTAATCATAGTCATTCTCTGCAAACCATTTACTTTTTGCATCTGTGACCCACTCATTATGAAGGTTGATGTACTCTTGCTTGTTCCCAAACCATTTTAAGACCTCATCACGCTTTAAACTTGTATGCTTCTCAGACAAAATAACTTCATAAGAAGAATATTTCCAATCTCTAAAATCCTTTACAAATTTATGTTTTTGAGGATTTTGATGTATATAGGCAATGACATTCCAAAACTGGCGGTCAGAAGTAATTGGTACTCTTTCAAATGGATGTTCAAAAAGACTCCCAGTTCTTTCGTAGGCGTTATTAATTGACTTGGCATAAGCATTGAAGAAATTTGAAAACTTTTGAGAAGCATAATTTTCAGGTAGAGACCCTAAAGGTTTTCTTGGTAAAGCGTTGTCTTGATTTTTTGAGGTGCTCTGCTTAGTGTGGTATCTATTTTCTGTGGAAACCTTTAGGGTCTTATTTAGTATTTCAAGAATTTCAGTTTCTGATTTTATTCTCACCAAAATATGAAAATGATTTCTTAACATGCAATAAGCAAATAAATCGGTAGATGACTCAAGATGCTTGGAAAACAAATTTAGAAAATGAGCATAGTTACGCTCTTCTTTGAAAATATTTTCACCATTTGTCCCACGATTATAGATGTGATAGTAAGTATCAAATAGAAGTGGCGGTGGACTTGTCATAGATAGAAAATTTTATCATTCAAGTTGAAGACCCTAAAGGTCTCTTTTGCAATCAATCACGCTTTTCAAGAAAAAATTACAAGGCTTGGTTTGCTCATATTTCAAGCGGGCAGACCTTTAGGGTCTGGTTGTGCAGGTGAATGGTGAGAGTGATAATCAATATTAGGGTTTAAAAAAAGGATGAATTGCACTATAGTAATAGTTAGTTGATACTTCGTATATAAGTACCTTATCAATAAAAGGATCTGTTGGACTATTTTCTCGCGGATTCATAACAACTATTTCATCATAACCTTTTGTATACATACGGGTCAATGATTCTCGTAAAGCATAGGATACGGCACTATTTCCGTTAGCAAAATTCACTCCTTGATTAAAAATAAACAATTTCTTAACCTCTTTCCCTTCTGAGTCCGTCTCATTTAGTACACCTAAACCATATTGTGATAAATCAGTGTTTTCTATACTAAGTCTTTCCATATTTTGTAAAGATTCTGTCCCAATAGGGTCAATAAAAACGATTGTAGGATTAAAAGGAGAAATATTGTTGATAAATGACTCATCATACTCTATTGTACTCATATCATTTGCAAATAAATTAAAAAGAACATTATTATAATCACCCGATTGTTCGGCTTCAATTAACATTTGAATATATGTACCGAAATTTATATCAGCCCTTTGTTTCTTTATGATAGGATCATCAATGTTTTCTTGCCAACATCTATAAAACGCCCATGTAAGAGCTGTGGCTAGTGCATCTGGAGCATTTTCTTTATTCCGTAATGAGTTTTCAAATACAGGGTTAAATGTAACTTTCCCAAAATCTTGTTGGTTTGCTGGTCTTTCTCTTAAACTATTATCTGTAATGACAACAAATCTATATTCTAATGGCCCAATAGGTTTATTAACCTCATCTAACTTTACTATACCTGTTATAGTTTCTTTTACACTATTTGGATTTCTTAAATCATATGAAATCTGTGGCTCGGGTATTGGAGTATTTTCTAGTGTTGGTATAAAAGGCTTTTCTGTAGGCGTATAAGTGAATGTTGGTTCTAGAGTTGAAGTTGTTTGTGGAACACAAGCGTATAAAAATATGAATAAAATCAAAACCAAAGAATTTTTTTTCATAACAACCTCCAATTGCGCATTATTTTCCTTGAATAGGGTCAAAAGCGATTGCCCCTGCAATGCCTTGTTGAACTTGGCTTAGTAACATTTTCCTGATTTCAGAATCATCAATTATTTGTCCGAACGGGTTACCACCACTTGAATCGGACGACCAACTTGTTTCATTTTCCGGTGTAAAAGTTCGTGTAAGAGCATCAATTAAACTTGCTGTTGCACGAGACATTGCTCTATCGCGCTGACCTAATGTAGGGGTCTCTACAAAAATAAATAGTTTTTTTGTAATGTTGCCTGTCATATCAATTACTTCCAACACACCTGTCCCTAACGATTGGACTTCTTTACCTCGTATGTCCTTTAGTCTCTGCATATTTTGAACAGCAACAGTGCCAATAGGGTCCATAAATACTACTGTAACTTCAAATGGGTCAACATCAGTGATTTCTCGGGAATCGTATTTTATAGTATTCATATCATTGGCTTTCAATGTAAAAACAACTGTACTATGGTTACCAGTTTGTTGGGCTTCAAGTAATAAATCTAAATACTCTTCAAATGTAGTATTTGCATGACTAGTATCATCGTTCTGCCAATTTTTGAAGGTTGTATATGCAATTGCAAATGAGATACTTTTACTTGCAGATTCGTTATTTCTTTGTGCATTTGTGAAGTAAGGATTAGGGTACACTTTTGTAATAGCACCTTCTCGTAATGTTCTTAGACTAATATCAGTAACAATAGTTACAGAATAAGTTAAACCAGGAATAAGTTCTTCATTTAGTACTTCCTTATAAATCCCTCTTTCATCTAAGTCATATGAAATAGTTATAGGCTCAGGTGTTGAGGTGTTTTCTGGCGTTGGTGTAAAAGGCTTTTCAGTTGGTGAAGGAGTTAATATTGGTTCTACGGTTGATACATTCTGCGGAGCACACGCATGTAAAAATAGAACGATAATCAAAATAGAAAAAGTTTTTTTCATCTTAGCCTCCGATTACCAATTACAAGTTTACGAATTACCAATTACCACTTACAATTTTCCTATGACCGATACCGAAACCCAATACAACCAAGCCCTAGACTATCTTTATTCCTTCGTGGATTATAGCCTCAAACATTCCTCCGAATTAGCGAAGGCAGATTTTCATTTAGACCGCATGTTTGCATTGATGGAGTCGATGGGGAATCCGCAAAAAAAATATCCTATCATTCATGTGGCAGGCACAAAAGGCAAAGGTTCTGTTTCTGCGTTATGTGCATCCGCTTTGAAAGCGGCGGGATACAAAACAGGTTTATACACGTCGCCGCATTTATTGGATTTTGTGGAGCGAATTCAAATTGATGGTGAGCCCATCTCACACAAACAACTTGTTGAACTTGTTGATGAAATCAAACCGCATGTTGCCAAGATTGAAAAATTAACCACGTTTGAAATCACAACGGCTTTGGCGTTTCTGGCGTTTGCAAAATATAACGTCACCGCCGCAGTGTTTGAAGTTGGTCTCGGTGGGCGGCTTGATGCCACGAATATTGTCACGCCGAATGTTTCGGTTATCACTTCTTTGTCTTACGACCACACAGCTGTGTTGGGAAATACATTAACATTAATCGCTGGTGAAAAAGCGGGCATCATCAAAAAAAATATTCCTGTTGTTTCATCTCCACAAAAAGATGAGGCTCTCGAAGTTATCTTGCGTGTAGTCAAATCTCTGGATTCAGAGTTTACTTTGGTTGGAAAAGATGTAAAGTTTGAGTTTGTTGAATCATCTCTAAGTGGTCAAAGGTTGCAGGTTGAAGGTCTAAAGTTGGATATTCCATTATTAGGAAAACATCAAATTGAAAATGCTGTTACCGCTTATACTGCTTTGAAAAAAAGCGGAATTAAAATTTCAGATGAACAGATTCAAGATGGATTTGCAAACGTCAAGTGGCGTGCTAGATTTGAAATTGCGCGCCTCAACCCTACGGTGATATTTGATTCTGCTCATAATGAGGATTCTTTCGTTCGGCTGAGTCAAACCCTGGAAGAACATTTTCCAAATCAAAAAGTTTATTTAATTTTCGGTGCATCAGAAGATAAAAATATTTTGAATATGTTCGCGGCACTCAAACCAAAGATTGAAAAAATTATTGCCACCAAAGCTGACCATCCGCGGGCGTTGGAGGCTGAGAGAATCCTCGAGTTGGCAGAGCAGGCTGAAATTAAGTCCGAAGCGGTGACTCCGGTCAAAGAGGCGTTGAAGCGTGCGTTAGAATTATCATCAAAAGATGGTAGCATTGTATTATCCGCTGGTTCGATGTTTGTAACGGCGGAAGTAATGCGAGAATGGAAGTTTTTGAATGAGTCAACCAAATTGGACTGAAGAAGATAATTTTGATTTAACGCTTTCGCAACGAACGGAAGAGTTATATCGGATTCCAAATTTAGAACCGAATGAAGAGGGTTTTATTGAAGCGGCTGTTTTGCCATTGCGTGATATGGTGATTTTTCCGCGCATGGTTTCACCGATTTTTGTTGGGCGTGAAGCATCGTTGTTGGCTTTGCAAGATGCTTTGGCACGCGAACATACTGTGATTGGTTTAACACAACGTGACCCTGAAACAAATGACCCCGGCGCGGAAGATTTTTTGCCAATCGGTGTAGAGATGGCGGTGGGGCGTTTGTTGAATATGCCTGATGGTTCGCGTTCGGCTTTGGTGCAAGGACGCAGGCGTGTTGAAATTGTTGAGTTTATTCGTTTGAAGCCATATATCAAAGTTCGGGCGCGTGTGATTCATGAATCAACGAATGCGGATAAACAGACTCAAGCCTTGATGCGTTCGGTGTTAAGTTCATTTGAACGTTGTATTCAATTAGACCGTTCGATTCCAGAAGAATCGCATTTGTTTGCATTGAATATCTCTGAGCCCGGTTGGTTAGCAGATATGATTGCGACCTCTTTGGCTTTAACATATGAAGCCAAATTGCGTTTGTTATTAATCCTTGACCCGAAAACACGTTTGAGTCAATTGAATACTTTGTTAGCACAAGAAGTGGATGTGCTTGAATTGGAAGATGAAATTCATTCACGTGTACAAGATGAAGTGGATAAAAGTCAGCGTGAGTTTTATTTGCGCGAGCAGATGAAACAAATCCAAACTGAATTGGGTGAAGGTGATGTTTTCACACGTGATGCAGTTGATTTGAAGAAAAAAGTTGAAGCCGCGAAATTACCCGAAGAAGCCAAAAAAGTTGCATTGAAAGAAGTGGAACGGCTTAATCAAATGCCGCCGATGGCTCCAGAAGTGGGAATCATCCGTACATATATTGATTGGATTTTAGATTTGCCATGGAACAATTCCACGCCTGATAATTTGGATGTGAAGAATGCGGCAAAAATTTTAGAACGTGACCATTTTGGTTTGAAGAAAGCCAAAGAAAGAATTTTGGAATATATTGCAGTTCGTTCGTTGAAACCAAAGAAAGAACGCCAACCGATTTTATGTTTTGTGGGTCCGCCCGGTGTTGGGAAGACTTCGTTAGGGCGTTCGATTGCGGATGCATTAGGAAGAAAATTTGTAAGAGTGTCACTTGGTGGTGTGCGTGATGAAGCTGAGATTCGTGGTCATAGAAGAACGTATATCGGTGCGTTGCCCGGCAGAATTGTGCAAACGATGAAACGAGCAGGGACATCGAATCCGCTGTTTATGTTGGATGAGATTGACAAACTGTATTCCGATTTTCGCGGTGATCCAGCTTCTGCGATGTTGGAAGTGTTAGACCCTGAACAAAATAATGCATTCAGTGATCATTATTTGGAATTGCCATTTGATTTATCCAAAGTGATGTTTGTGACAACTGCGAATTCTCTGTCAACGATTCCTGCTCCATTGTTGGACAGAATGGAAGTGATTGAATTCCCCGGTTATATTGAAGAAGAAAAACTGGAAATTGCAAACCGATATTTGATTCCGCGTCAGATAGAAGAAAATGGAATTGAAGAATTAAAATTAACTTTTGAACCCGCGGCATTACAAAAAATTATCCGTGAATATACATACGAAGCCGGTGTGCGTGGGCTGGAAAGAGAAATTAACCGCGTTTGTCGCAAGGTTGCCCGTCTGAAAGCCGAAGCGAAAAAATATCCCGCTGTAATTTCTGCTGACATTATCGAAAAATTATTAGGTCCGCAACAAGTCTTTCCATCGGAAGCAGAACGCGCGGATGAAGTGGGTGTGGCGACAAGTTTGGCGTGGACGGAAACCGGCGGCGAAATTATGGCGGTTGAAGTTGCTATTTTTGAAGGCAAAGGCGGATTGCAAATGACTGGGCAAATGGGTGAGGTGATGCAAGAGTCTGCTCAAGCCGCGATGACTTATATAAAGTCGCGTGCATCGGCATTGAAAATTGATATGGAAATCTTTGAACGTTTTGATATTCACATTCACATGCCCGAAGGCGGCATTCCCAAAGATGGTCCATCGGCTGGGATTACGATGGCAACTGCAATTACATCGGCATTAACTGGCAGACCTGTTTCAAAACATGTAGGTATGACTGGCGAAATCACATTGCGTGGACGTGTACTTCCAATTGGTGGTGTGCGTGAAAAAGTTCTCGCCGCGCATCGCGCTGGATTGAAAACTGTTCTGCTACCTGAAAAGAATCTCAAGGACTTGGTGGATTTACCCAAGACTGCAAAATCTGAATTGAAAATTGTGCCTGTCAAACACATGGATGATGTGCTTGATATTGCTCTTGCAAAAAATCCAGTGTTAGAACCGCCGAAGGTCAAGAAGAAAGATTCGCACGAGGAAGAGTGAAATATTCTCAAAAAGATTTCGAGAATTATGTAACCATATCAAGAAATTTATTTTGGTCTGCATTTGCTTTTATAATTTTGGCGTTTGTTTTGCCAACATTTAACATTTTTTGGATAAATTGGGTTAGCAAATTTATCCTTTTTCTCGCCTATATTTTTGTAGCCATTAGTTGTCTAATACCAGGTTTTTTCGTGATTTTCGGTAAACCTTGGTTTGCCCAAGCTTGGCTGAGAGGCATAAATTCAACCATGATTCCTTCAACTGAGTGGGATAATTTATCAGTTGGTTTAAAGTTTCTGATTTATCTTAATTCAATAGTTATTTTTGTTTCTATGGTATTTGCAATAATATTTTTTATTGTTAACAAGGGTTTTTAAGATATATATTATTCTTGAATAAATACAAAATGTAACTGCCATGTTGTGTTTTGCGTTTTTATTTTACAATTGACTTCATCATGAACTTTTCCCCCATTTCTCTTGAAAATAAAGTTGTCCTCATCACAGGTGCCTCCTCTGGATTCGGCGAAGATGCCGCTTGGTTATTTGCTGATGAAGGTTGTAAAGTTGTCCTCGCCGCCCGCCGCGTTGACCGTTTGCAAACGCTTGCATCTCGCATTCAAGATGCAGGTGGCGAAGCCATTGCAATTCCGATGGATATTGTCAATG
>ERZ761607.5140-NODE-5140-length-11012-cov-5.188738_pt1 | contig 11012 bp, 8 predicted proteins | sample MGYA00511164_ERZ761607 | MGnify/ENA primary metagenome ERZ761607 (study PRJEB28899, sample SAMN02445080) | bioreactor sludge metagenome | biome: EBPR sludge | place: Australia: Brisbane, Thorneside Wastewater Treatment Plant | collected 2011-06-22 ...
CTTCGCCATTATTGGTCACCAGCGCCGAACCAACCTTGACGACCAGGCGGCGAGCAACAGCAATACGCGTGCCGGCCATCACCCCACCGCCTGTGCGTGCTGCGGCGGCAGCGCCGACACGTCGGGCGGCGCACCCGAAGTGACCGTGGGCAGTTCGGCGAGCGCGCTCGCCAAGGCGTCGGTGAGTTGCCGACAGCCGTCACCGCTGAGGGCGCTGACGCAGAAGCAGAGCGTCGCGCGATCGATCGCCTGCCACTTTGCGAGAAAGTCGGCAATCCGCGACTCGCGCTCCTCTTCCGGCAGCAGGTCGAGCTTGTTGAGCACCAGCCAGCGCGGCTTGTCAGCCAGTTCCGGATCGTGCGCGGCGAGTTCGCGCAGAATGACCTGGGCGTCGCGCACCGGGTCAGCATCGGGGTCGATCGGCGCCAGGTCAACCAGGTGCAGCAGCAGGCGCGTGCGCGCAAGATGTTTGAGAAAGCGCGTGCCGAGGCCCGCTCCGCTGGCGGCGCCATCGATCAGACCGGGAATGTCGGCAATGACGAAACTCCGGTTTTCGTCCACGCGCACGACGCCCAGGTGCGGCTGCAGCGTCGTGAAAGGATAATCGGCGACGCGTGGCCGCGCCGCCGAGACGGCGCGCAGGAACGTACTCTTGCCGGCGTTCGGCATTCCGAGCAGACCGACATCGGCGAGCAGGCGCAACTCGAGGCGCAGCTCAAGCTGTTCGCCCGGGTCGCCACGCGTACATTGGCGCGGCGTACGATTGACGCTCGACTTGAAGTGGACGTTACCCAGACCGCCCCGCCCGCCACGCAGGATGAGCGCCTTCTTGCCGTCGACGTCGAGATCGGCGAGCAGGTCGCCCCCGTCCGCGTTGAGGACCATCGTTCCGACCGGCACGCGCAGCGTCATGTCCTTGCCGCGCTTGCCGTGGCAGTCGCTCGAGCGGCCGTTCTCGCCACGCTGCGCCCGATAACGCTGGACAAAGCGATACTCGATCAGCGTATTGACGTTGCGGTCGGCGACGCAATAGACGTCGCCGCCGTGCCCGCCGTCACCGCCGTCCGGCCCGCCTTGCGGCACGTACTTCTCGCGCCGGAACGACGCAATGCCGTTGCCGCCGTCGCCGGCGGAGACCATGATCCTCGCCTCGTCGACAAATTTCATGCGTGCCTCCTTCGCATTGGCCAAGCGGCAAAGAAAAAGCCCTACCGACAAGGATAGGGCTTCGTCGATCGCCGGCTATCCCGCCCAGCCGGCTTCGCCGCCGGTCAGGCAGCGAGCGGAATGATGCTCACCGTACGCCGGCCTTGTGCGCCCTTGATCGCGAACTGAACGTGTCCATCGACCAGAGCGAACAGCGTATGGTCCTTGCCAAGGCCCATGTTCTCGCCCGGATGATAGGCCGTACCGCGTTGGCGGACGATGATGTTGCCGGCGCGAACGAATTGACCGCCGTAGCGCTTGACGCCCAGGCGTTTGGCTTCGGAGTCGCGTCCGTTGCGTACGCTGCCGCCTGCTTTCTTGTGTGCCATGAGTCAGATTCCTTTCCAATCAGTCCGAAACCGGGGCTGCAGCACCGTCCACAATCGCCTCGACGCGAATTTCGGTGTAGTTCTGGCGATGCCCCTGATGCTTCTGAGAGTGTTTGCGGCGCCGCATCTTGAAGATCCGGATCTTGTCGTGACGGCCATGCGCAAGGACTGTCGCCTTGACCACGGCGTCTGCGACTAGCGGAGTGCCGATTCGGATGGCATCGCCCTGGCCGACGACCAGCACCTGGTCAAGGGTAATTTCTGCGCCAACTTCTGCCGGTATCTGTTCTATTTTGAGTTTTTCGCCGCTGGCAACGCGATACTGCTGGCCCCCGGTTTTTATGACCGCGTACATGTTGGACTCCAAGAAACTGAACAAGGTTAAACGAAGAACCGGTGATTATACATGGCTGCGCTTGTCTGACAAGAATTCCTGCGCGTCGACGCGTCGAGCTTGTTCCTCGGTTGGCCGCTGCCAGGAAACGGTAAGTGCCGAATTGACCACGACAACGCTGAGCGAGGCTTCTTGCGCGGCTTGCCGGCCGGGATCTTGCGAAGGACGGCGCGAACCGGGGTGTCAGGCGATCTGCATTCCGGTCGCGGTGAGCCACCCCTTGCCCGTTCCTGGATTGTAGACAACTCATGCGGCTTCGCTTCCATAGGGCATACGCCCGTTCGCGCAACTGCGAACGCACGCTGACGCCTCTTCCTGCACCCGGCTGTTCACGCAGGTCTTGCTCCGCGTTCCCCCGTCCTTCCGAGACCATGCGCAAGCATGCTTCGCGCTCCAGAGCTCATGCCGCCGAGCGCACTTCGGCCCTCTTCCAGACCAGGTGGACCGACCAGTTTACGTGTTCCCCACACGGGATACGCGCAACATTGCTGCGCAAGACGGACTGCGTATCGTCCTCGCGAAATCGATGACCCGGAGGATCTGAACGTCATGCGGGCTGAGCGACTCGAACAGTGGGCGCACGCCTGCAAGGCTGAGGGCAGAGCCGAGGGCGAGGCGCTGGCGCTCCAGAAACTGCGGGCGAAGCGCTTTGGCGTCGTTCCTTCGGCAGTAACGGCACGAATCGGCGAGGCTTCCGGCGAACAGATCGACGCCTGGCTCGAACGGGTGCTCGATGCGGCGACGGTTCGCCGTCCGGAACGCGCAACGTTGCTGCGCAAGACCGAATACGTTATCGTCCTTTCCAGGATCGATGACCCGGAGGAACTGACCGCCATGCTGGCCGAGCGACTCGAACAATGGGCGCACGCCTGCAAAGCGAAGGGATGGGCCGAAGGCTGGACTGAGAGCAAGCCGCTGGCGCTCCAGGGGCTGCTGGAGAAGCGTTTTGGCGTTGTTCCTTCGACAGTAGCAACAGCAATCGCGGCGGCCTCCGGCGGGCAGATTGACGCCTGGCGCGAACGCGTGTGCGAGGCAGCGACGCTTGCCGATGTTTTTGCAGGAGATGGGCGGTGAAAGCGCGTTGCTGCTGCCGGTTGGCGCGCAAGCTGCCTGGCCGCTCTGTTTGCCGGTGCGCAGAGGACTGAACGCCTGGCTCTGGCGCCGTCTGGCGCCATTGCGCCGCCTTGCGCCAGCACCGCGTCTCGCGTGCTTGGATCGGTTGCCGTTGTCGCTTGCCATCGTCGCGGGAATCGTCGGCGGCGGCGCGATTGGTGGCGCCGGTTTTGTTTTTCTCGAAGCGCCGGCGTGGGTGGTGCTCTGGCTGCTGCTCTTCGCTGGCATTGGCTGGCTCGGTTACACGGCCGAGCCGGTATTCGACGAGCCGCTGCCGGTGCCACCACCGGCGCGCACGCCCGAGCCGCGCACCGCTGCGCCACCGCCGGTCGCCAAGGAGCGCGAACCGGAGTTGCCGCGGCGCGTCAGCGACGGGCTGCTCGAGATGGTCGAGCTGCCTGGCGGCAAGTTCCTGATGGGTTCGCCGGCTTCCGGTGCCGCTGCGCCGGACGCCGAAAAACCGCAGCATGAAGTCAGCGTGTCGTCGTTCCGCATGGCGACGACGCCGGTAACCGTTGCGCTCTACAGCGAGGTGATGGGGCAACGAGAGCGGGCTGCCGCTGACGATCGCCTGCCGGTAAGGAACGTTTCGTGGCACGACGCGGTCGAATTCTGCAACCGCCTGTCGACACGCAGCGGCTATCGCGCGTGCTACACACGCGACGGCAACGAATGGCGATGCGACTGGCAAGCCGACGGCTACCGCCTGCCGACCGAAGCCGAGTGGGAATACGCGTGCCGCGCAGGCAGCACGACGCGCTACAGCTTTGGCGACGATGCCGCCGCGCTCGGCGACTACGCCTGGTATGACCAGAATTCGGGCGGCAGGGTGCAGCGAGTGGCCGGCAAACTGCCCAATGCCTGGGGACTGTACGATCTGCACGGCAACGTCTGGGAGTGGTGCTGGGATTGGTATGGTCCGTATACGGCGCAGGCAAGCCGTGACCCACGAGGGCCAGCGAAGTCGTCCGCTTGGCGAGTTTTGCGCGGCGGCTCGTTTGCCGGCCCGCCCGCGGACTTGCGCTCCGCGGGCCGGGTCGGCGACGTTCCCGAGGTCAGGAACAGGCGCAGCGGGTTTCGGTGCGTTCGCGTCCCGCCCCAGCGCTCGACCCATTGACTGATTGTTTCCTTGATCAAGAAAAACGGCGCGTAGCGCCGTTTTTTCGCGTTATTTACAAATGCACATTTTGTTCAATCAAACGAATACACCGTGCATTTTGTGTACGCAAATGTACATTTGTTCCCGAACCCAGCGACGTTCATGCCGCCAGCATGCTCACGGAAAGATCAGCAGCGCGCGATACGAGCGCAGCGTGCGCAGCAACGCGGCGGCGCGCTTGGCGGCGGCAGTGCGCACTCGCTGCCGCCGCCGCCAAGGGCGGCGCAGCTTGCGGCTCGCGGTAGATCGGCGTTGCCAGTTGCACCGCCTTGAGATCGGCAAACGTATGGCGGCGGCTCTTGCCGCCTGGCGTCAGCGCTTCCTCGACTGCCGCCCGCACGCGGGCTTCCTGCTGGCTGGCGCGTTGCTGCACTGCCGTGTCGGCGCTGAGCAGCGAGCGTTCGCTCACCCAGCGGCCACCGACCTTCGCTGCCGGCAGTTGCCCCTGTTCAATCATGTACACCACCGGCCGGCGTGTTTTTCCCAATAAAGCCACGGCTTCGTGCAAGGAGACGTGCATCGTGGCGCCCATTCACCGATCAGTCATTGAACAGTGTTGTACATTTCTGAACAACCCACCGACACCGCTATACAACAACCGCACAAACAGACAACAAGGCCGCGCGCGGCGGAACAATGACGCAAGAAGACAATGGGTCAAGGCTGGGGCGGGACGCGAACGCACCGAAACCCGCTGAACCTGAGCCTGACCTCGGGTTCGCCGAAAACCCGGCGCGCGGAGCGCAAGCCCGCGGGCGGGTTGGCAAACGAGCCGCCGCGCAAAACTCGCCTCCCGGAGTTGGTATCGTCCTGCGCCCGTTCCGGATCGGCATGGTGGCCGGCTGCGTAGGCGCCGTACCAGTCGCGTGTCCACTCCCAGGCGTTGCCGTGCACGTCGTAAAGCCCGAGGGGGTTCGGCCGCTTCTGGCGCACAGCTTGCACGCCGAAATCCCAATTCTTGCCATACCAGGCGTAGGTGTCGAGTCGCTTTCCGTCGCTGCCGAACGACCAGGGTGTCTGGCTGCCGCCGCGCGCGGCGTATTCCCATTGCGCTTCGCTCGGCAGGTCGCCGCCGAGTTGCTGGCAGAACGAGCGCGCATCTTGCCAACCGAGATCGACCCGCGGCCGCTCGTCGCGCGGCGTGTGCTTGGGCACGAGGCTGGCGTACTGCGCGTTAGTCGTTTCGCTGGCGGCGATCTCGAAGCCGGACACGGTGACGATGCGCGGCGGGTCGACGATTTCCCCTTCGTCGGCCATCGCTTCACCGGCGCGCGAGCCCATGGTGAAACTGCCGGGGCAGAGCGAAACCCAGTCGATGCCGCTTTCGCGGCGCGCGGCCGGGCCGCCGGCAATGCGCACCTGGCCGCGCCTGTCGAGCACTTGCCATGGCAAAGCCGCGTCGTCGATCGCCTTGCTGCCGGCGAAGTTGAGCGCACGCGCCAGCGCAGCGAAGTCGCTGGCAGCGACGATCGCCGACGCGCCGGCGTGTTGCGCGAGCAGCGCCGCGGCCGGCGTGCGGTCGCCGCCTTGGCGCACGACGACGAGGACTTGCGTCTGCCGCCGCAGTGCATCGTTCGGCCCCAGCCAGCGCGCGAGGTCGGCGTCGCGCCATTGCGGCGCGAGCAGCACCTGGTCGGCGCTACCCTTGTCGAGCAGACGGATGGCAAGCTGGCGCGCGCCGGCGTCGGCATACGGTGCATCGATGATCGCCAGCGAGCGCTGCGGCCAGTCGTGGGCGCAGGCGCGAATCGGCTGCGCCAGCGAGCCGGCGCGCAGGAGCACTCCGGCGGCGAGTTGCTGCGGGTTGGCGCGGCTGCTCCAGCGCCAGTTGAGCGGAATCTCGGCACCGCTGGCGATGTTGTCGAGCGCCACGCTTTCGCGCGCGTTGCCGAGCGTCACCTGGTAGCGCTGCGGCCCGCTGCGCTCGAACACGCGCAGCGTCTGCGCGACGAGCGCCGGGTGGTTCTGCGCCGGGTCGGCGGGCCGCAGGCGCGGCGGGTCGCCAGTCCACGCGCGGTACGCGGCCACCGAGAAAGCGGCGAGCGCCAGCGCGGCGAGCAGCGTCGTCGCCAGAACGAGGCGTGGCGCGAGCAGGCGCAGCGGTGGCGGCTCACCGGCATACTGGTCGGCGGCAAAGCCGAGCGCCCGCAGGCGTCGGCGAGTGAGGTCCCGCAACTTGGCCAGACGCCAGGTCAGGCGGATCGGTGGCGAGTCCGCGGCGAAATTCTCCGGCCGGCCGGCGAAGCAGGGATCGGCGGCGGAGAATTCTCGCAGCCGAGCACGGATTTCCTCGCGCAGATCGTTACGCAAATCGTCGTGCAGGTCGTCGTGCGCTGGGCCGTGTGACCGGTCGAGCGGTCCGTCGAGCGATGCGTCGGCCAGCGCCGCGCGGCGCGCGCCGGGCAGTTCGTTGCCGGCGAGCGCGGTCAGGCAATCGGCAGCGCTTTCCGGCTCGGCATAGAGTTGCAGCAAGGCGTATTCAAGCTGCCAGCGGCGTTGCGCCGGCGAGTCACGCCACGGCAGCAGCGGGTTTTCCTGCGCGGCGTTGACGTGGTCGGCTTCGGCGTAGCGCTGCTGCCACCAGGCCAGTGCGCGCCACGCCAGGCTGGATTTGCCCGGCATTTCGCCGGCGAGCGGCTCGCTGCGCAGCAGCCAGTTGATCAGCCGGCGCCGTTCGGCCGGGTCGGCGACGGCAGCGACGACGCGGTCGACGTCCCACGCGCTGGCGGCAATGCCGAGCACGGCACGCAGCGTCTGCGCGCTTGCCGCGTCGGCGTTGCCGCCGCCGAGCGCCAGCGCCGCCGCCCATTGCCGCGTCGCGCCGAGCAGTGGCGCGGGCGCCGCGCTGGCGGGCGCAGCACCGGGCGTGCCACCGAGCCAGGCGGTCAGTTCGGCCGGGCGAACGACTTCCAGCCGCAAGCCGTGCGCGGCGAAGAGCGCTGCGAGTTGCTCTCCGTCGCTTGAGCAGTCGACAAAACACAGGCGCGGCCATTGCTGCAAGGCGCGCAACAGGCGCAGGGTGTCGGCGCGCGCCAGCGCGTGTTCGATCTGGCGGCGCAGGCCGTCGCCGGCGGAGAAGATGGCGACCTGCGCCTGGCGGCCGGCGGCCTCTTCGGCGAGCGGCCGGTAACCCGGCTCGGCCGGCCAGTCGATGCGCTGCGGTGTGTCGCTGAACCAGCCCTCGCGCGATTCGAGGCCGGCCGCGCGCAGCGTGCTGGCGAGTTGCGCGGCGATCTGTTGCGCACTTGGCGACGCCAGGTGGCGGTCGAGCCAGAACCAGATGGCGCGTTCGTACACCGCCGCCTGCAGGCAGAGCTGCACGAAACCGCCGGCACGCGCGGTGCGCGCGACAGTCTGCGGCAGGTCGAGACGGCGGGTCGGGTCTTCGGCGACGAAGCGGCCGACGTTCCAGACGAGCTGGCGGCGCGCGCGCGCGTCGATGCGCGAGTCGTCGTCGCGCGCCGGTGGCGGCAGCGGCTGCCAGGCAAAACCGTCGCGCGCCGGCGCGGCGGCAACGATCCTCGGGAAGCGCTGGCGATAGCGCCAGCAAAGGGCGAGCGCGAGCAGCAGCGCGCTGCCGCCGAGCAGCGCCAGCGGCAGCGGACCCAGGCGCGGCGCGACGCGCAGCGCAGCCGGTTGCAGATCGTCGAGGAACCACGCCCAGACCTCGGCAACCGGTTGGTCGGGAAGCTCGGGATCGGCCTGGCGGCTTTCCGGCGGCGGCCCTTGCCAGGCTTCGGCAGACGCCTGCGGCGCCAGCATTGGCGGCGCAGACGGCCAGAACAGATAGGCGAGCAGACCGCCGACGAGCAGCATGGCGCCGGCAAGCAGCGACCATTTGCGCAGCGGCGAGCGCGGCGCAGGCGTTGGCCGGGCAAACGGCGACGGCGCGATGGCAGCGGTCGCGCTCGCCTGCGGCTGCCGGCCCGGCGCCGACTCCGCCGTCGACTCCGCCGTCGACTCCGGCGCAGCGACCGCCGGCCGGCGCGCGCTTGCCGCCTGTCCGGCTGCCGTTTCCGGCGCGCCGTCCGGCGCGGCAGCAGCGGCCGCCTCGGCAATGGGCGGCCAATCGGCTGCCCGCTCGGGGCACCAGGCGGCAAACAGCGCTTCGAACGTCTGCCGCTGCGCCGGCGTCTTGACCAGCAGCGCGCCGAGCAGCGTCTTCAGTCCGTTGCGGTCGAGCTGCGGCTGGCGCGCGAAGAGGTGGCGCAAGCGATCGACTTCCCCCGGGCCGACCGGCACACCGCCGCTGCGCAGCGCGGCGAGAAAGTCACCGAGCTCGGCGAGGCGATCGCTGCCGGGCATCGCGCGGGCTGCCTAGCGCTGACCGGTCGTGCGGTAGCCGGCGCCCGGCTGGCCTGCCCTCGGGTGGCCTGTCCGGGAACCAAGCCGGCGCAGGTCTTCGGCGTCCTTGATCAGCGCGCCGAGCGCCGGCAGGTCGGCGAGGTGGCTGTCGCGCAGTTGGGCGACCGTCGCCCGTTGCGCGCTGAGGATGGCGAGCCAGGTCAGCAGTTCGGCGGTCGAGGGTTTCTTGTCGAGGCCGACCACGTCGCGCAGTTCCCAGAAGCGGCGCTGCGCCGCCTCGCGCGTACCGGCGTCGAGATGCGGAAACGCGTTGCCGCCATCGCCGGCCATGCTGTTGACCGCGTCGGCGACGAGTGTCGGCGTCAGTTCGATGCGGTGGAAAATGCAGCGGCGGAGAAACGCGTCGGGCAGGCGGCGCTCTTCGTTGCTGGTGATGAGCACGATCGGCCGGCGACCGCTGCGCGGCGTGATCCAGCGCCTGTGGTCGAACGGGTGCGGAAAGCTGTGCTGGTCGAGTTCGTGCAGCAGGTCGTTCGGGAAGTCGCGCGCCGCCTTGTCGATTTCGTCGATCAGCACGACGCTGTCGCCCTCGGTGTTGTAGGCCTGCCAGAGCGCGCGCCGGTGCAGAAAGCCCTCGCGAATCGCCGCTGCTTCGTGCGCGACTGCCGGCGGCTCGCCTTTCGCGCTCGCTGCGTCTTCCGTGCGCGGCGCGCTGCGGCGGTCGGACTGCGCCCAGTGCAGGTAGCCGACGGCGTCGAACTCGTAAAGCAGATCCTGCGCGTTCGAGGTCGACTTGACGAGGAACTTGAAGAGCGGGATGCCGAAATACGCGCCGACGAAATCGGCTGCCTGCGTCTTGCCGGTGCCCGGTTCGCCGGTGAGCAGCAGAGGGCTGCCGGTGTGCAGCGCCATGTTCAGCGCCAGCAGCAGTTCGTCGGACGGCTTGTAGCGCAGCGCGGCGGCGGCGTGGCTACCGAGCAGCGGCGGCGGCTGGCGGCGCGCCAGGCGCTGGCGCGCGGCGGCGATGTCGTGCGGCGACGGGCGGGCAATCAGGGCAAAGGGCTTGGTGCGGGCAGGGTCAGCGGCCATCGCGCGTGCTCCAGAAATTCGGCTGGTAGTGGGCCGGCGGCCAGTCCTTGCTCGCCGTCAGGTCGGTCAGCTCGTCGAACAGGTTGGCCCAGTTGTCGGGGTCGCCGCGGCGGATGGTGCTTACCGCTTCGTCGAACGGCATTTCCCTGCGACCGCCGAGCAGCAGCGCCGGGAATTGCTCGCGGTAGCGTTCGTCGCAGGTGCAGATTTCCGGGTTGCGGAAGTATTTGCGCAGGTCGGGCAGGGAAACCGCCGCCAGGCGGTCGAGTTTGTCGAAGTGGAAGCGCTGTTCGCTTCCGTAGGCGTCGATCAAGTCGTCGAGCGTGTCGTCCAGTGTGGCGACGTGTTCGCTTTCCAGCGCAACGATCGAGATGACGCGCACTTGCGTGCCGCCTTGCGCAAGCTCGGCAAGTTCGCGCCCGAGCGGGTCGCGGCACCAGTCGGCGAGCGCGCGCAGCAGGGACTCCGCCGCTGCGACGAAGCCCGGCGCGTCGCGGCGCACACCCGCGACGCGCCAGCCGAGGATGAGGAAGGCGAAGGTCGCGCCAGTGAGCCGCTCGCGGTCGAGCAGGCGGGCGAGCAGCCGCTCGTGCGCGCCGACGCTGAAGCGCCGGCGCACGGCAAGGTCCAGCGTGCGCGCATTGGCGATGGCGAAAGGCAGGTCGATCGCCTGATGGAAATAGACTTCGCGCTGCGCGTCGCGCGGGTTGCCGACCAGATGCTGGCGGATCATTGCCGGGAATTCGTTGGTCAGGCAACCCGGAGTACCAAGTGCGACGACATGGTGAATGGTGCGCGCCTGGTAGGTGTAGAAGTCGTCGCGCGCGCCGGTGAGCGCATTGCGCTGCTGGTGGCGGTCGAGCAGCAGCTTGACCAGGTCCGGGTGTTCCAGCCGCGCCGGCCGAATCAACTGCCAGGTGGCATAACGCGTCCACGCGCTGAGCGTGCCGACGCGTTCGCGGTAGAGCGCCTGCACCGGATCTAGGCGTTGTCCGAAAACGGCGGCCAGCCAGTCGCTGCCGCTTCGGGCCGCGGCGTGCGCGCGGTCGCGCGGGGTGCACTGCACGAGAACGGCTGCTTTCACGTGGCGAAGCAGCGCCACGCCGCAAGCCAGCGCCGGCTGCGCGGCTTCGCCGAGCAGGTTGAGGAACAGCAGGTCGACGGCGCGCACCCACCCCAGCCAGTCAGCCAGATCCGACCAGGCGACGCATTGCGCGTCGGCGCGGTTGGCTTCAACCCGGCCGGTGTCGGCACGCTTGACGTCGGCACAGTTGACGTCGGTGCCGTCGGCAAAGAGCAGCCCCCTTTCCGACGCCAGACCGTAGTCGTACACGACACGCGTCGAACCGGCACGCAGCGCGGCACGCAAGGCGCTGGCGCTGCGCGCCAACACCGGCTCCGGGTTATCCGGCCAGTT
>ERZ761607.5141-NODE-5141-length-11010-cov-3.849658_pt1 | contig 11010 bp, 10 predicted proteins | sample MGYA00511164_ERZ761607 | MGnify/ENA primary metagenome ERZ761607 (study PRJEB28899, sample SAMN02445080) | bioreactor sludge metagenome | biome: EBPR sludge | place: Australia: Brisbane, Thorneside Wastewater Treatment Plant | collected 2011-06-22 ...
GTCTTCGGGCATGAGGAACGGCGCCGACGCAAGCTGCTGGTCAGCAAGCGTGAACTGGCCCGGCTGTGGCAGGCTATCGGGCGCGAGGGGATGACGCTGGTTCCGCTGGTCATGTATTTCAACCACAAGGGCCGGGTGAAGCTGAAGATCGGCGTCGCCAAGGGCAAGAAGCTGGCCGACAAGCGCGAGACCGAGGCCAAGCGCGACTGGGACCGCCAGAAGCGGCGCCTGCTGAAAGAGCAGGGCTGATCCTTTGCTCGCGCGCATTCGGGAGCGGTTGCTCCGAAGGTGCGTATTTGGGGCAGAATGAAGGGGCAAGCCTGCGCCTTTCATCTGTCCTTCAAATATCCCCGGGGGAGGTGCGCAGCACCGTGGGGGGCGGCGCCCCCCGCTAGCCCAGCCGCGTGCCCTGCGGCCAGTCGAGCCCGCGCAGGATCTCGGCCGCGTCCATGGGGCGCTTGCCCTCGCGCTGGGCGCGCAGGATGCGCAAGGCGCCTGTGCCGCAGGCGATGGTCAGGTCGCCCAGATGCGAGCCGGGTTCGCCCGGCCCCTCTGCCGCCCCATGGATCGCCCGCGCGTCCAGCAGTTTGAGCCGCCCCGAGGGGGTTTCGCACCAGGCGCCGGGAAAGGGCGAGAGGCCGCGCACCTGCCGGGCGATTGCCTCGGCGGGGCGGGTCCAGTCGATGCGGGCCTCGGACTTGTCGATCTTGGCGGCATAGGTCACGCCCTCGGCGGGTTGGGGCCGGGGGGTCAGGGTGCCCAGCCGGTCCAGTGCCGTCACGATCAGCTTTGCCCCCATGGCGCTGAGCCGGTCGTGCAGGGTTGCGGTGGTGTCGGCCTCGGTGATCAGGGTTTCGTCGCAAAGCAGCACCGGTCCGGTATCCAGCCCCGCCTCCATCCGCATGATGCACACGCCGGTCCGCGCATCGCCCGCCAGGATTGCCCGGTGGATCGGCGCGGCCCCCCGCCAGCGCGGCAGCAGGCTGGCGTGGATGTTCAGGCAGCCATGGCGGGGCGCGTCCAGCACGGCCTGCGGCAGGATCAGCCCATAGGCGACCACCACGGCGACATCGGCGCCCAGATCGGCAAAGGCCTGCTGGTCGGCCGGGTCGTGCAGCCGGACCGGGTGGCGGACGGTCAGGCCCAGCGCCTCGGCGCGGACCTGCACCGGCGAGGGGCGGTCCTGCTGGCCCCGTCCGGCCGGACGGGGCGGCTGGCAATAGACGCAGACCACCTCATGCGCCGCGTGCAGCGCCTCGAGCACCGGCACCGAAAATTCGGGGGTTCCCATGAAGATCACGCGCATGGAAGGGCCTTTTGCTGAGGATGCCTCTGGCCGAAGGGCGGCATCATGGCGCGGATGTCAAGACCGCAGCGCCCCCGCCAGATCCGGCGCGACAGACTCTGGTTGCCAGAGGTGGCGCGGTCGGACAATACTCGCGCCAGGTCAGGAGGCGCCCATGTTCGGTTTCACGGCTTTGCTGGGCGTCCTCGCCAACTGGGCGGTCCTGGTCCTGATGGCCCTGCTGATCTGGCTGCTGCGCGACCGGGGGGTGAAGGTGATCCTCGCCCTGGTCGCCTATGGGCTGCTTTTGCTGCTGAACGCCGACACCTTTGTCTATACCGTCACCGGGGCGATGATCTATCCCGAGGACCCCGGCGGCGCCTTGATGCAGGCGATCCGCTCGCTGGGCTGGTACAGGTTCGAGATCAACGCCTTTGCCGCCGTGGCAACCCTGGTGCTGCTGGTGCCTTGGCCAAAGGCGCGGGGCCTGAGGATCCTGGCAATCGCCACGCTGATCGGATTTGCCCTGACGCTTCTGGCGACCTTTGCGTTCAGCGGACTCGACATGCGCTGATTCCGCGCGTCGGTCGCGTAGGGTGGGGTTTCACCCCACCACCTTGCGCGCGCGGCGGATCAGCATGTCGCGTTTCACCTTCGAGAGCCGGTCGAAATACATCTTCCCGTCCAGATGGTCGATCTGGTGCTGGACGCTCGTCGCCCAGAGGCCGACGAAATCGCGCTCTTCCAGAATCCCCTGATCGTTGAGGAACCGCACCGTCACCGCGCGCGGCCTCTCGATCGTCGCCCAGACGCCGGGCAGGTTGGGGCTGCCCTCGTCGTGGCTGCGCATCTGGACCGAGGCGTGCAGCACCTCGGGGTTGGCCATGCGCACCGCCTGCCCGCGCCCCTCGGAGGCGTCCACCACCGCCAGCCGCAGCATGACGCCGATTTGCGGCGCCGCCAGACCGACGCCGGGCATCGCCTCCATCGTGTCGATCATGTCCTGCCAATGGGCGCGGATGTCGTCGGTCAGGGTGTCGACCGGCGCAGCAGGCGTGCGCAGGCGGGGGTCGGGCCAGGGGATGCAACGGCGGATCATGGGGGATCTGTTATCAAGGCCCGTATGCGGCGTCCATCGCCCATGGGGGCGGCGCATCGGGCACGCCGCCCAGCGCGGGCACGATCAGGCCCGAGGCGATCGTCCCCATCCCCCGCGCGACCAGTGGCAGGCGTCCAAGCGGCGCGATCACCCGGTCACGCAGGGCGGCGATCAGCGCGCTGTCGGATTGGTATTGCGGCGTCAGGAACCGGCTGAGGGTCTGATACACCAGCAGATGCCCGCGTCTGAGCCGGGCATGGAGGGGCAGGGCCTCGTCAAGCGGGGCCATGTCCAGCGCCACGGCCAGCGCCGCCGCGTCGAGCAGTGCCATGTTTGCCCCCTGTCCCAGTTGCGGGCTGGCCCGGTGTGCGGCATCGCCGATATGCACCAGCCCGGGCGCATGGGGGCGGCGCAGGGTGCCGTGCGAATAGCGCGCCAGCACCATCTGCGCGGGGTCGGTGACCTGCGCCAGGAAGGGCGCGAGATCCGGCCAGATCGACAGCGCCTCGGATTTCCAGGGGGTCAGGCCGGCGGTCAGCCAGTCCGCGTGACAATCGGCGCGCAGCGACCAGAAGAAGGCGACCTTCTGGCGTCCCTCGCCCGGCAAGTGCCCCAGCGGCAGCACCCCCACCATCCGCCGGGCGGCGACATAGCGCTGGCTGAGGCGGTCGGCGGGCAGGGCGGTTTCCGGCCAGTCCAGCGTTGTCCAGAGTGCGCCGTAAGGCAGCGGGCGCGAGAGCAGCGGCGACAGCGGCGAATGCGCGCCCAGCGCGTCGACGATCAGGTCGAAGGCCTCGCTCTGGTGCCCGCCCTGCATCCTGAGCCGGCCCGCGGATTGCCCGACCACCTCGGCGCCTGTCCGGACCGTCACGCCCAGCGCCACCAGCCGTTCATGGAGCGCGGCGAACAGTGCTGCGCGGTGCAGGCCCAGCCCGTGCAGCCCGGCGCCCGCCGCGTCATAGCGCACCGACAGCGTGCCGATGCCGGTGCGCGCCTCGATCCCGTGCAGAACCCGGATCGGTGTGCCCAGCGCGCGCGCCCGCTCCCCGGCGCCCAGCCAGTCGAGCACCTTTTGCCCCACCGGCTGCACCACCAGCCCCGACCCCACGGGGCGCGGCGCGTCGAACCGGTCGAACACCTGCACGCGGTGCCCGGCCAAGGTCAGCGCGATGCCCGCGGCCAGTCCGCCAACCCCCGCCCCGGCCACCGCGATGCGCAACCGGGGTTGCATGGGTCAGCCCCGCGCGCGTTCGCGTTTCAGCTTTTCCATCTTGCGGGTGATCAGCTGGCGCTTGATCGGGCCCAGGTAATCGATGAACAGCCGACCGTTCAGATGGTCCAGTTCATGCTGGGCGCAGGTCGCCCAGAGGCCGGTGAATTCTTCCTCGTGGCGCTTGCCGTCGAGGCCCAGCCAGGCCATCCGCACCGAAGCCGGGCGGGTGACGTCGGCGTATTGTTCGGGGATCGACAGGCAGCCTTCCTCATAGGTGCTGGTCTCGTCGGACGCCCAGGTGATCTCGGGGTTGATCAGCACCATGGGGCGCGGCGCCGCGCCCTCTTCCTTGACGCAATCCATCACGAAAAGCCGTTGCAGCACGCCAACCTGCGGCGCCGCCAGCCCGACGCCGGGCGCGTCATACATGGTTTGCAGCATGTCCTCGGCCAGCGCGCCCAGATCGGTGGTGACCGAGGACACGGGTTCGCACACCTTCTTGAGGCGCGGGTCGGGATGGATCAGGATGTTGCGCAGGCTCATGGCGTTGATTTAGGCGATGCAAGGGGTTGGTGCAATGGGTCCGGCCATGGCTCAGGGCATGCCACGCCGAAAGGCGCCGGTGCTGGAAATGGTACAAAGGACCAGAATGGCGCAGAAATTCGGAACCATGTTCCAATTGTCTTGATGTAGTTGGAACGAAGTAACTTGACCCAGCAATGGACCTGACAGAATGAATTTCGACGAGATCATCGACCGCCGCGGCACCCATTCGGTGAAATGGGACAAGATGCAGGCCCTCTACGGGGTCGATCCGGCGGATGGCCTCGCCATGTGGGTCGCCGACATGGACTTTCGTCCGCCGCAGGCCGTGCAGGAGGCGCTTCAGGGGATGCTGGCGCACGGGATCTACGGCTATTTCGGCGATGACCGCGCCTATCTGGACTCGATCCGCTGGTGGATGGCAAATCGGCATGGCTGGCAGATCGATCCCGCGCATGTCTTTACCACCCACGGGCTGGTCAATGGCACGGCGCTGTGCGTGCAGGCTTTCAGCCAGCCCGGCGAAGGGGTGGTGCTGTTCACGCCGGTCTATCATGCCTTTGCCCGGGTGATCCGCGGCGCCGGGCGCAAGGTGGTCGAGGTGCCGCTGGTCGAGGTGGAGGGCCGAATGACCATGGCCTTTCCGGACACGCTGCCCGAAGGCACGACCATGGCCATCCTGTGTTCCCCGCACAATCCGGGCGGTCAGGTCTGGACGCAGGCGGAATTGCGCGCCGTGGCCGATTTCGCCAAGGCGCACGATCTGGTGCTGGTCTCGGATGAGATCCACCATGATCTGGTGATGCCCGGGCATCGCCACACCGTGATGGCCAATGCGGCGCCCGACATCGCCGACCGGCTGGTGATGATGACGGCGGCGACCAAGACCTTCAACATCGCGGGCGCCCATACCGGCAATGTCATCATCGCCGACCCCGGATTGCGCGCCCGGTTCGCGCGGGTGATGGACGGCGGCGGCATCAGCCCGAATTCCTTTGGCCTTTTCATGGTCACCGCGGCCTATTCGCCCGAGGGGGCAGAATGGGTGGATGCGCTGAACCTCTATCTGGATGGCAACCGGCAGGTGTTCGAATCCGGGTTGGCGTCGATCCCCGGCCTGCGCCTGACCCCGCTGCAGGCGACCTATCTGGAATGGGTGGATTTCGCCGGCACCGGCATGGACGCGGCCGAAGTTGCCCGGCGGGTGGAAAAGGACGCCCGCATCGCGGCCAATTACGGTTCCAGTTTCGGGCGTGGCGGCGAAAGCTTTCTGCGGTTCAACATCGCGACGCCGCGGGCCCTGGTGGCGCAGGCGGTCGAACGGATGCAGGCGGCCTTCGGGGACCTGCAATAGGGGTTTCGCGGCGCAGGGGACCGGGCAGGGGCGCATTCTGCCCCCCTCGCGCTGGCGGGCTGACCCCCCTGAGGATATTTGAGGACAGATGAGGGGGCGCGGCAGGTTTTGTTTAACCTTGACCCTGTTTGCCCGGAGAGCATCCTCGGGGAGGGATAGGGAGGGGTGGAAAACCCCTCCCGGTCGGGTGCGGGTGGCAACCCGCCGACGCGAGGCCCCCTCGACGGGGGCCGAGCGTCGCCCCCCCTGACAATCCTCGTCCTGACGGACTTCTGAGACCAGCCAGAGCGCTGACATGGCGCGCCGCCCTGCGCGCCTTGCCCGAGTTGCGCGTCAGGTGGCAGGCCCCGTCAGATAGCCCGCCGTCGGCCCGCGATCCTCGACATAGTCGCGGATCGGGGTTTGGGCGATGATCGTGTCGCGCTTGAATTCATACGTCATTTCACCCGCTTCCTCGCCCGCGGCGATGATGAGGGCGTGGCTGACGTGGCGGGGGCCGTCAAAGATGTCGACCAGGCCGCGCAGCCGGGGCGTGCGTTCGGCATCGACGCTGAATCCGTTGTCCCACAACCGGAGGATCGGCAGCACCTGGTCGCCCACCTGCACGCTGAGCCGCGAGCTTTTGCGTTGCGCGCGTTTCTGGGCTGCTGCGATCCCGCGCCGGATATCCTCTGGTAGAGACTCGAACATCTGACCCCCCGACTGTGCCCCTGATGATGGCGTCGATTTCGACAATAACAAGTCAATCCGGGTCCGGGACTGCGACATTTTCCGGCATGTGTTCGAATGCGCACAGAGCCTGCGCTGAGCCCAAAGGTTGACGGGGGCGCCTGAGCGCGCACCTTTGGGGAAAACGGAAAGGACATGGTATGGGACGACTGATCGACGGTCGCTGGTCGACGGAATGGTACGACACCGCCAGCACGGGCGGGGTGTTTCGCCGCACCGAAGCGCAATGGCGCAACTGGATCACGCTCGACGGCGCGCCGGGCCCCTCGGGCAGCGGCGGGTTCAGGGCCGAGGCCGGGCGCTATCACCTCTATGTCTCGCATGCCTGTCCCTGGGCGCATCGGGTGATGATCGTGCGGGCGCTGATGGGTCTGGAGGATCAGATCGGCGTTTCGGTCGTGCATCCCGACATGCTGGAGAACGGGTGGGAATTCCGCACGGACTTTCCCGGCGCCACCGGGGATGCGCTGTTCGGGTCCGAGTTCCTGCACCAGATCTATACCCGCGCCGATCCGGCGGCGAGTTGCCGGGTCACCGTTCCGGTGCTGTGGGACCGCGAGCGTGGCACGATTGTCTCGAATGAAAGCAGCGAGATCATCCGCATGCTGGCCGCTTTCGGGCAGGGGCCGGACCTGTGGCCCGAGGATCTGCGCGTGCCGCTGGAGCCGGTGAACGCCCGCATCTACGAGACCCTGAACAACGGCGTCTATCTGGCCGGATTCGCCACCACGCAGGCCGCCTATGACGCGGCGATCGGCCCGCTGTTCGACACGCTGGACTGGCTGGAGGCGCGGCTGGGCCGCCAGCGCTGGCTGATGGGTGACCGCCTGACCGAGGGCGACATCCGCCTGTTCACCACGCTGGTGCGCTTTGACGCGGTTTACCACGGGCATTTCAAATGCAACCGGCGGCGGATCGTGGATTACCCCGCGTTGTGGGGGTTCACGCGCGACCTGTACCAGCAGCCGGGGGTGGCCGGGACGGTCCACATGGATCACATCACGCGCCACTATCATTACAGCCATGACACGATCAATCCGCACCGGATCGTGCCCATCGGCCCGGTGCTGGACTTTCTGGCGCCGCACGGGCGGGGATAGGGGTCAGGCGGTTTCGGTTTCGGACTTGGAGCGCTTTTGCAGCCTGAGGAAGGTGAACAGGCCGGCGGGTGAAAGCCGCCGCTCCTCGGCGACCTGCAGCGAGGCTTCGCCCAGAATGCGGCCCTGTTCGAAATCGGCGTGCCAGCCCAGCCGGTTGGCCAACGGCGCCAGACGGCGTTCGATCCAGGCCAGCGGGCCGGTTTCGCGGGCGAAATGGTTGACGATGATGACCTGCCCGCCGGGTTTGCAGACCCGCGAAATCTCGGCGATCACGGTTTCCGGGTCCGGCACGACCGAGACCAGATACATCGCCACCACCCAGTCAAAATGGGCATCCGGGAAATCGAGACGGCGCGCATCCATCTGGCGCAGCTCGCGCACCTGGGTCAGGCCCTAGCGCGCGACCCGTTCGCGGGCGATCGCCAGCATGTCGTCGGAATAGTCGATGCCGGTCACCTCGAGATGCGGCGCATAGCCGGGCAGTGACAGGCCCGTGCCGACCCCGACCTCCAGCACCCGCCCTTGCCCGCGATTGACCTCGGCCACCGCGCGCTGCCGTCCCATCCGGGTGACGATTCCGAAGGTGCGGTCATAAACCGGCGCCCAGCGGCGATAGGTGCGGGTGACGGCGTCGAGATCCATGCGGTTTTCCTTTGCATTCCGGCGGGCACGGCGAGGGGTGAATTGCCCGCTGGTGGATTGATAGAGGGGGCGGGCGGGGGTTTCCACCTTTTACTTGACGCTGCGTCAGCCAAAGCGCTGAAACATGCGCACCAGCGGGACATTGACATAGTAATTGTCGCGCCAGACCTGCCGTTTGTCCACAAAACCGGACATTGCCAGCGTATCCAGATACTTGGTTGCCGTGGGACGGGACACGCCAAGGTCGCGCATGACAAAGTCGATGCGCGTGTAGGGGTGGCGAAAGAGGTTGTTGAGCAGATCGTGGCTGTAGAATTTCGGGTGCTCGGACCGGATCCGGCGCTTGTAATCGGCCATCTGCTCGCGGAACGCCTCGACCATCTCGACGGTGATCGCGGCGGTTTCTTCGATGGCGCGCAGGATGTAGAGCACCCAGTCTTCCCAGTTCCCTTCGTCGCGCACGGACTGCAACAGGCGGTAATAGTCCGATCTGTTGCGGTTGATGTGGCGGCTGAGATAGAGGATCGGCGTGTCCAGAAGCCCCTGTTTCGTAAGGTAAAGCACGTTCAGGATGCGCCCGATGCGGCCGTTGCCATCGGGAAAGGGGTGGATGCTCTCGAACTGATGATGGATCACCGCCATCTTGATCAGCGGGTCGAGGCCCGACAGCGCATCATCGTTGATGAAGCGTTCGAGATTGGCCATGCCATTGTGAATAGAGACACTGTCTTGTGGTGGAATATGCACGCGTTCCCCCGTGCGCTGGTCCATCAAGACGGTTCCGGCCATTGTCCGAAAACCGTCGTCGCGGTTTTTCAGCAGGCGGAACATTTCGACCAGCACGGCGTTGGTCAGCAGGCCCTGCCCCTCGCCCATGCGCCGAAAGCCCAGCCTGAGGGCATCGCGATAGCGCGCGACCTCCTTGGCCGGGCCGGTGGTCTGGTCGGGGAAGAGGTCGCCCTTGTAGATGTCGTCCTGCGTGGTGACGATGTTCTCGATTTCGGAACTGGCCTGGGCTTCCTGAATCGCGAGCGGGTCGATCAGGATGCCCTGATTGGGGATCGATAGTGCGATGCCCTTCAGATGCGCCAGCTGCGACTTGGCGGCGACGAGGGCCTTGAGGACCGGGATCGTCTCCAGGTCGACGGTCAGCGGCAGGTCCGGGATGGCATAGGTGGGTTGCGTGGGCGCCTTCGCGGTGGGTTTCTTTACATGAGAGGGCTCTCATGCAAAGAAAACGCGGAATTCTTTACATGATAGGGGTGTCATGTAAAGAAATTCCGCGAATTCGGGGCCTCATGCGTCCAGGTTCTCCACGCTCAGCGCGTTTTTCTGGATGAACTCGCGCCGGGGTTCGACCACGTCGCCCATCAGCTTCGAGAAGATATCGTCGGCCTCGACCACGTCATCCACCTTGACCTGCAACAGCGTGCGGGCTTCCGGGTCCAGCGTGGTTTCCCAAAGCTGCTCGGGGTTCATTTCGCCAAGGCCCTTGTAGCGTTGCAGGCTGAGACCCTTTTCCCCTTCGGCAAGGACCGCGCGCAGCAGGTCGAGGGGCCCGTGGATCAGGGTCGCGCGGTCGCGGCGGATCAGGCGGGCGGGGCGGCTGTAAACCTCTTGCAGCGCGCCGGTCATGCGGGCGAGGCGCCCGGCCTCGCCGGACCGCAGGGCGGCACCGTCCAGAACGCGCACCTCCTCGACCCCGCGCAGCATCCGCGACAGCCTGAGGCCGTGGTCCTGCGTCGGGCGGCCCTGCCAGCCCTTTTCATATTCGGGCGCGATCAGATCGAGGCGCGCGGCCACCGAATCGGCGACGCGCTGCGAATCGGCGTCCAGCGCGCCGGGGATCAGCGCGCCGGCGATGGTGGCCTGTTCCAGGATGTGGTGCGGGTAATGGGTGGGGAAGGAATCGAGCACCCGGCGCGTGTGCCGGGCCTCGCCGACAACCCGGGCCAGATCGGCGCCCGCCAGGTCGATGCCGTTCTCCAGCCGCAGCACGGCGCCCTCGATCCCCTGCGCGACCAGATAATCCTCGAGCGCGGCGCGGTCCTTCAGATACACCTCGGACTTGCCGCGCGCGACCTTGTAAAGCGGGGGCTCGGCGATATAGAGATGCCCGCCTTCGATCAGTTGCGGCATCTGGCGGAAGAAGAAGGTCAGCAGAAGCGTGCGGATATGCGCGCCGTCCACGTCGGCGTCGGTCATGATGACGACCTTGTGATAGCGCAACTTGCTCAGGTCGAATTCATCGCGCCCGATGCCGGTGCCCAGCGCGGTGATCAGGGTGCCGATTTCCTGCGAGCCCAGCATCCGGTCAAAACGCGCGCGTTCGACGTTCAGGATCTTGCCGCGCAGCGGCAGCACGGCCTGATTGTGGCGCGAACGGCCCTGTTTGGCGCTGCCGCCGGCCGAATCCCCCTCGACGAGGAAGAGTTCGGATTTCGCCGGGTCGCGTTCCTGACAATCGGCCAGCTTGCCGGGCAGGCTGGCGACATCCAGCGCCGTCTTGCGCCGGGTCAGGTCGCGCGCCTTGCGGGCGGCTTCGCGCGCCAGCGCGGCTTCGACGATCTTGCCGACGATCTGTTTCGCGGGGCCGGGGTTTTCCTCGAACCACTCGCCCAGCTTTTCGTTCACCAGGTTCTCGACCGCCGGACGCACCTCGGAAGAGACCAGCTTGTCCTTGGTCTGGCTGGAGAATTTCGGATCGGGCACCTTGACCGACAGCACGCAGGTCAGACCTTCGCGCGCGTCATCGCCGGTGAAGGCGATCTTTTCCTTCTTGGCGATCCCGCTTTCCTGCGCGTATTTGGTGATCGTGCGGGTCAGCGCGCCGCGAAAGCCCGCCAGATGCGTGCCGCCGTCGCGCTGCGGGATGTTGTTGGTAAAGGGCAGCACCGTTTCGTGATAGCTGTCGTTCCACCACATCGCCACTTCGATGCCGATGCCGTCCTTCTCGCCGGAAATCCAGATCGGTTCCGGCAGGACGGGGGATTTCGAGCGGTCCAGAAAGCGCACGAATTCGCGCACGCCGCCGTCATAGAGGAA
>ERZ761607.5142-NODE-5142-length-11009-cov-6.089648_pt1 | contig 11009 bp, 16 predicted proteins | sample MGYA00511164_ERZ761607 | MGnify/ENA primary metagenome ERZ761607 (study PRJEB28899, sample SAMN02445080) | bioreactor sludge metagenome | biome: EBPR sludge | place: Australia: Brisbane, Thorneside Wastewater Treatment Plant | collected 2011-06-22 ...
GGGCAAGGCGGCCTGCCGGAGCGGGTCGGCTCGAGCGCCAGGTTAGGCGTCACTGGCATTGGCCGCTACTCGGTTACCACTCGCTTGGACTTGCCCCGTTCAGCCACTGTGGCGGAACCACCTCCGGCCTGGGCATACAGAGAAACCCCAGGTTCGGTGTTATTGTCCAGGAGCACTAGGCCGGCGCCGTCCTTGCTGGCACCAAGCTTGACCCGCACTTCGCCGTTGCCGCTGCGTAGACGCAGGTTTGCGCTACCGTCCTCTCCGGTGTGAAGCTGTCCGACTACCCTCCCATCTTGTGCGACAAGTTCAATCAGTTTCGCTCGGACTACTTCTTGAACCAAAGGTGGGTCAGCGGCTCTGGCGTTTGCCATGCCGCCAGCCTGAGACGCGATGTTCGCCCCCAAGAGAGCAATGACCACAATGAGAAGGACGTTCGTCGAACTTGGTTTCATGGAGGGCCTCCGCAAAGGGAGTTGCTGGTGTGAGGCCTAACGTCTTTGCTCACCGGGGCCGCGCCTTGCTGCACTTCAAATCACCCACAACCGATCATGGCGCGGTCTCCGGTGCAGCGACCAGTTAGGCATTTCCGATATCCAAGGCTGCTCGAAGAGCTTGGTTAAGTTCAACAAGTTTTGCGGGTGGCAATGAACCCACATAATCTGTTAGGACGGATTTAGGCAGACTTACCAAATCATCACAATGGATGCTGCTATCATGTTTCAAGCCTTGTTCGATTCCAACAAGGACTTGGGTGGAAAGACCATGATAGGCGCTATAAACCGGCGCATAAATCACTGTAGAAAATTTTGAATCAATCAGCGCTTGGCGACTAACCACAACGAAAACTCTGGATCGCCTTGGGTCGCGAGCCGATGGATGCGGAACCCGGTATAAATCGCCGCGCCTCAAGGAATCACCTGATAATCAAGAACATCCTCCGCTTCTTGATTTAGTTCGTCTGCATAACGGTTTAAGATTTCAAGGTCGCTGTTTGCAGCATCGTGTGTGGCGAAAAAGCAACGGAGAGCTTCTGCTATAAGAGCAGTACGCGCATCCGGTTGAGGTGCTCGCCGATACAACTCGGCGACTAGATCATCTGGAATACTGATAGATGTTTGAGTAGTCATAAATCTTACCAAGGGCATGCAATTTAGAAATGTTGGCGTTAGCAACTTTCCGGTGCAATACTTTAACTCTATCCACCGTATGCCTTAATCTATTGACGACCCATCCCATTTATAGTTGGGGTCAGGTACAAATGTGAGGCTTTGTACCTCAAAGTTGTCGTTGAACATTAAGACGAGCCATCCACCTGGGATTTTTGCCCGCCCTATGCTCGGTGAATCCTTAAACGGCGATAAAATCCCATGAGACGATTCAAGCTTTTTCCACTTCAGCATATTGCTTTCCCCTCTTGACTGTGTGTCTAACGAGCAAGCTCAGCCGCGACGGCCGAGGAGCGAAGCGACGAGGACGGCGTCGGCTGCAGCGGTTTGTTGGGCGTCACAAGCGATACCACCAGAGAGATCATGATGGAAACTCTTGGAATTGCGGCGCAGAACCGCCGATGTGATCCCACGGCGCTTTAGAACCTACAAAGACGTGCATGCCAATCTGGACCCCAGGATCTCCGTCTATTCCCCCCAAAGTAACACCATGCACGACTCCATTGTGAGTGCCGCACAGTGTAGTTCCACAGAGGCGGCAGAAACTTAGCCCCCATCCTACAGCTGATTCATAGTGCGTCAGTTCTGACTCCCCAGAGATCCAGGCGAATGATCCTGCGTGGACTTCTGCGTATGCGGACCCAGCGCCGCTGAATGCCTTTCTACACCGCGAGCAGTGGCAGCTTCTTGCGTTCACCAAGGGAGCATCGATTCTGTAGCGAACTCGACCACAAAAGCATCCACCGGATATCACGAAAACCTCTCCTGTGACGCCCAACGTGAAGGTCACCGGCGCTGCGCGGCTTTATCGCGCAGCGTCCGGTGGACCGTAGGGTTATGCAGCATGGGGGCGATCAACTGATGTCTGTGATTCTTGAGATCGCACCGTCTTGAAACTCGAACTCCGAGCGGCCAGAGAGATTTAGAACCTGCCCTTTTTTCAGGCCGTTCGGCAGATCGGCGGCAACTACGGCGCGAAAGGCGATGGTGACAACCGCTACGGGGCCTTGAATCTCGAAGGACTCGATCTTCTGATGCCTCTCCGAGAACAGCGATAGCGACTGCTGGGCGAGGGCTCTAAGCTCCGCGACTCCATTAGTGCTTGCGTTTACCACACCGGCAGAAATGTTCTTGAACTCAACCTGGGGATGCACGTCCACGAGCATGTCTTCAACGTCCATGCGGTTGTAGGCGTCGATGTAGCGGTCGACGAGGGTGCGAATTTCAGTGGGATTCAAGTGGTACCTCCGTAAGATGCTGCATAACGATGAAGTTCACCGGCCCGCGCACACTGAGCTTTGAGTCAGCGCACCGCCGTTGGGCGCGGGTCCGGTGCAACGGCTTGTTAGGCTGGTTGGTGTAAACACGCCGCTCGGTCGCACATCGACAACCGCCGTGGAAGGTGCGCGGTATGCACCCTACAGGGCTTTTGTCCCTATTTCATTTACACGCCACTCCGCGTCACCGACAACGAACGTAGCGTTCTTCCTTTTCCTTGCCCTCAGAGTAAACTAAAGTATTGCCGGAAACGGTCATACGAATGCTCTTGGTCCAAGTTTCGCCTTCGCCGGAGCATTCTGCTTTGGCGGTCCAAGTACCCGCGCTCTGCACAATGGACTTGAGATTACACCCACTCTCATAGAACGAGATCTCCCGCTCTCGGATCTTCATCGGCACGCCGTCTCCCTCCGCTTGGCAGAGTTTTTGGCTTTTCGCCCAAGTGCCTACATAACTTGGCGCACCGAAAGCTGGGGGGCGAGCACCGTCGCTGTTACCGCTACCGTCAGTAACCATCTTTTCATGAATTACCTCCGTTTCAACTGCGCTTTGGAAAAGGTGTGGAACCCCTGGAATCCTTATTCATAACGGACATCTGCTATCGTCAAATGGACTATCTTGACGAGGAAACCCGATTGTATTTTTTCCGAATGTCACTGCTACTCCACCATTAGCCCATCCCCAATTTCCTTTCCCGTACTGCGGAGAAGAAGCATCGCAATTCTTGCCAATGTGGATCGTTGTTTTTTTGGATTTAAGCACTACACCATCTTTGTTCTTAGTCATTGTGTACTCAACTCCGGAGCCGTCGACATATGCAAAACTACTTGCTGCTAGTCCGAAAAAAATGGCAGACGCCACAACAAATTTGGTATGAATTTTCATCTTTATCTTCCTCTCTATGTGTTGGCTAACGTGCCAAGCTCAGGCGCCCCGGTGGCGCGAAGCAGAGCGGAGCGTCACCGGGGTCGCCTGGAGCGCCGAGTTAGGCCAGTGCTTGATTGCAAGACCTGACACCCTCCCCTACTTCACAAAGAAAGGAAAATACGCGTCACCATTCATCCCGACATATTTATGAATGAAATACAATCCAGAGGGAGTATTTGGCTTCTGGACGAGCTTTACCACTTTGTAGCCTTTGACCGGATCGGAAGGTTCCATCGAGAAGAAAGAATCAATTGAAGACTCACTACCACTAGACTTATATGTATCGCCCTCTTTTTTATAGGTGAAAACATCAACGCCGGTATTCATGGGTCCCACTGGTAAGTCTCCATATAGTAGAAGATAGTCCCCTGCATTCAGTGTCATTACCTCAGGAAAGTCAGAAACAGGGAGTGGTCGCTTGGTTTCCCCGCTTCCATACTCCTTAAAGGATATGTAGTTGGAACTGCCATTTATCACGGTATAGAATCCTAGTGCCTTTAGATCGATTCCTGCTGCGTTCTGGCTTATTAAAGCTGTCCCAAAAATGAGTACCCCTATCATACATACTCTTACGGTTAAGACTTGCCATTGCATGTTCGTAACCTCCTCCTCGTTTGTGTGGCAATTCATCATTGCACCCGTGTGCCTAACGAATTTGCTCACCGGGGCCGCGCCTTACCGCACTTCAAATCACCCACAATAGTCAATGGCGCGGTCTCCGGTGCAGCAGCCAGTTAGACTGCTGATTGAATGCTGGGTTGCCAAACAGATGGCAAACCAACCTACGCGGCTACGTTGCTGGAGCGCCTTGTTGGGTGCCAAATGTACAAACGCCCTGCCTGTTGCGAGTATTTGGACAACCATTGAGTCGAACATCGAACATCGTAATTGCTCATTAACTGCAGGTAAGCCACTCATGGGTGCTGTTTAACACGTTGAAAATCCTAAAGTATTATTTTGATACATACCGGTTTACCTGCAGTTAATGAGAACTTACGAACATCATGCTACCGGTCACGATGAAATGGATTGCAGTCCTTGTAGGGCGCGGTGCTGCTGTACAGCCACCAGCCAGCAACGGGACTGGTGCGTGTGGCGCATACTGACTCACCGAGGTCTCGATCAATAAACAAGTAGTTGCATGGTTTCATCGCCGTTGCCCAGTCGAGTTCTGCGCCTTTCTTCTTCCAAGTCTCGGGGTAAACTCGTCGCCAGTCCGGGTAAACAAAGAAATCGGCACCACAGACGCCCTCGTAGGGAATGTGAATTTCGCCGCCCATCTTTTCTTCCAGCGTATCGCCTGTAAACCATTTTTCCGGTGGCATGTCCTCAAGCCCTGCATGAAGCTTGGCGACGCCGTGAATGCCGCTGTCCGGGCCGCATAGGAAGAACGCATCTCTTGGTGATTTGCCACTCAGATTTACTCGTCTAGCCTGCTCGGCCAACAAACCTTCCCATAGCCTGAAATCGTGGAACTGGCAGGAGACGGAATTTACGTCGTCGCGTCTTGCCATCGAAAGAATGAACTCGCGTAGATCGTTGGGGATGTCGGATCGGCTCATGTCAGAGATGTCGGATCGATTCATGTCAAAGAAGGAGTAGGCACCGTAAACATCAATGCGCTTCATTAGCGCCTAACGGTGGAGTTCAGCCGCGGCGCAGGAGGAGCGAAGCGACGAGTGCGACGTCGGCTGGAACGAGTTGTTAGCTTTCACCCGCGCTAGGTCCAGTCGCTTGAGAAATTCTTGCGAGATATACTATTTTACAAAAACCCAGTGGTTCAGGTTCGTCTGCGAGTTTAGAGAAACTATCTGGAGAAGTGACCAACCCTCCTTTAGCAATTCATCAACATGTCTCGGGTGGTCACGCTTGTCCATGTACCAGTCATTAAATTCGTACAAATTGGTAGATTTCGATAGCACGGCGCCATCGCTAACAAGAATAAGAATGTCCTTTTGGGCGGCATTCGCAATTGAAGAGAACTGCAATGCAAAGATTGCAGCGCTTGTAAGTAGAATCTTCTTGAGCGTACGCATCAGGGTTTCTCCTGTACTGGTGAAAGCTAACGTCTGAATTGAGCGGCCTGCGCGGCTTTTCGCGCAGGTCCGCTCGAATGATGGGTTGGGCGTCGACGGTTCAACTTAACCAACCCACTGACCGACGTTGACGGTGAACCTAATACGCGACACGCTTTCCTTTGAAGCTCCACCGCCGCCGCCCAGTTCTGCTTCAACGACAGAAAGCTTTAGCTTAGCGCCAGCCTTTCCTTCTCCGGCTTTCTTTGTTGTAACGGCCACATCGAACTCTATGCCGGCGCCATTCTCTGATTTACTTCCGGGGCGGAGAAAGAATGTGCGCGAAGCGTTTGGATCTTTCGCCTTTTCTCCGAGGCGGATGTTGTTTGCTTCGTGCACTCCGTTGGAAATTTCTAGGAGAGTTTCGGTCACGAATTCTTGAAGCTCCATTTGTTCCTCCGGCGATTCATATTTGAGGGTGGCTTACGCAGCCGTACCAAGCGACGCGTCCAGTGGAGACGCCCAACGCTCAAGCTGTGGGGCGCGCAGCGAAGCAAGCGTCCCACACGAGCGCATTGTTATGCGCATTAAAGCCTCCCAACTAAATGCTCCCATGTTTCAATGGGTGGCAAAAAGGGAGAACGTGTTTGGTTCAATAATTCATAAAACTCAAATTTGCTTTCTTGTTCGGTTATTTCCTCAGGAATAGTATATGAATACCTAATATCATCTTCTCTAACCAGAGATCGTTCGTATATTGGACGAATATACTGGACTATTCCGTAATAGACTTTGGCGCTCAATTCGCAAAGCTTAGTAAAATGATACCCACCAAAATCATCAAACAACCATGTGTCAATATCTTCAAGGATGAGTATTTCGGTACCAGGATCCAGGCTTGCTCCACTCTCGTTATAGATTCGTGTGATTTTCTTCAAAATAGCATTAGACCTGGTTAGAGAGTGCTTACATCTATTACCAATTAAATATAAGGCATCCTTTCTCGTTAGTTTGATTTTTAATTCTTTTTGAATATTTGCAGACCACATATCATATTCGAATTCGTGTTTAAGCCAGTCTTCGAATTCTTCAACAGATCGTTTTAATGCGGATGCACTAGCCTGGCTGTCACCAAGAATTGGTGATATTGATATTTTGTGTAGTAATCTTAGCAGGCTGTCTCCATCTTCTTTGGAAGGGATGACTTCCTTATTAACCCCCGCGATAATTTCAAGTAACAAAATATAAAAGTATTTCTTTGCTGTGATATCTTTGGGTAGAACTGTTTGCACTATCTCTGTCCGATCTTCCGGAAAGCAACACGTAGCATAATTCACATAATTGGTAATAAGCTCTACGGTTGTGTTTAGTACACGTATTTCCTGCTGGATGTTCATTTGTTTTTACGCATAACGAGCAAGTTCAGCCGCGCCGCGAAGCGGCGTCGGCTGCAACGGTTTGTTGGGCGTCACAAGCGGCACCTACATTGCCGTCACAATGGAGATTCTTGGAATTGCGGCGCTGAGCCACCAATGTGGTCCCACGGCGCCTTTGACCCTACAAAAACGTGCATGCCGATCTGGACCCCGGGATCTCCGTCTATGCCCCCCAAGGTAACGCCATGTACGGCTCCATTGTGAGTGCCGCAAAGGGTGGTGCCACACTTGCAGCAGAAATGTAGCCCCCAGCCTGGCGCTGATTCAAAGTGCGTTAATTCTGCCTCCCCCGAAACCCAGGAGAATGATCCCGGATGGACCTCAGCATATGCGGAGCCCGCACCGCTAAACGCCTTTCTACACCGCGAGCAGTGGCAGCTTCGTGCGTTTGCCAAGGGAGCATCGATTCTGTAGCGCACTCGACCACAAAAGCATCCACCGGATATCACGAAAAGCTCTCCTGTGACGCCCAACGTAGAGCTAACCGGCGCTGCGCGGCTTTATCGCGCAGCGTCCAGTGAGCGAAGCGAACGAGGTTGAGCGCCAGGTTAGGCATTGATTTTTGCCCCAAGAAGTGGCGACGTTGCAGCAAGTGATGCTGACAAGATCAGAGCGACGAGGAGACTTGGCCAAAGGTCCAAGATTGGGGACACGACGCTCAGTGTTATAAAGAACGATGCAGCCGCAATCGCTCCGGCGCAAAAGCCATTCAAGGCGCCTGGAACACGTTGAAACTTGTAAGAGCTCGCAACGTAGGCAAGAAGTGAAGCGACTGCACCAACAAAGCAAAAAAGCAGCAACGACAGACCTGCCATATCAGGTTCGGCGTCGGTGCTAGCCAACAAAAGTGCCATCGGGATACCGACTGCAAGAAATGATCCGAAGAAAGATACCCGACTCATAGCCTGATGCCTAACGTGGAAGTGAGCGGCCTGCGCGGCTTTTCGCGCAGGTCCGCTCGACTGCAAGGTTATGCGTCGGGGGTCTAGTCATCAAAGTGCTCATCGTCGAACCAGAAGAAGTGGCTTATCGTCTTCTTGGCGATGGCAAGAAGCTCGCGTTCGATTTCTGAACCCTCGGTAACGGACTCGTCAAGTTCAAAGGCGCAGATACTTGCCTTTGAGTCGTAGCTGACCTCGTTGACATAGTGCGCGACAGCGCCGACAGCAGCGGCTTGGGCGAACTGAAGCATTTCGATCATTTCCCCGCACTTGCCGTAGCGACTGGTCAGGCTGATGCCGAATGCCTCAATGGTGTCAGGTGAGACTTGATGCCCTTTGTCGGAGAAGGTTTCGGCGTTTCGGGCCAGGGCGGAAATCTTGTCTTTCACGCTTCAGTACTCCTTTGGGCGGCGATTCGCAGAGATGGCATCTCCGACGCATAACGGCTCGCATCAGCTGCGTGGCGGGTGAGCCGAGGCCGTGTCGCCCGACGACTCGCCAGTGAACCGAAGCCGCTCGGATTTGGGGCCCCGGGTAGCCACGTCAGCTGCATGCGTTCGTTAGCTGGCGACTTGCCGATAGAAACCAGCCAACACCGACGACAAGTATGCCACCACTCACGCAGGGCCGGCGGCCAGGCCGAGATCGCAGCGGCGGCGCCAACCGAGACTCACCTGCCAGCCACGAGCGGCGCACCGAAGACTCACAGCGGCCCGCGCCTATGGCGCGACGGCTGCCGGCTTTTTCCTCAATCGGGCCGCGTAAAACGGCCAGACAACTCGGTGCGCCGCGACCTACGACCTGATTACCCTTGTCTCCAGCACCAGCCAACCCGCCGCCGCGTGACTTTCAGGCGCACCGCCGGCCCGTGACCCGACAACAACCTGGCGCTCGACCCCGTCAGAATGGCTCGGCAACTCGAAAGCGCGCCGCTGCCAACTCGGGACGATTCGCCTGCCTTGTCGTGCCAGCTAACGTGGAGGTGAGCGGCGCTGCGCCGCTTTTTGGCGCAGCGTCCAGCGACCGAAGGGAGCGCGCTCGACCGTAGTGTTAGACATCGGTTTGCCCATCGTGCTCGGTTGGATAAACCGACAGACACAACGAAACACCGGTAGCCCCCGCAAGGCGTAGTAGCTCGGCCGGGAACGTGAACGAAGCCCAGCCTGGGGGATAGATCTCGGCGCCAAACTAAAGAACCGCGCTTTCCACCCCAGGGAAGGAAGCAAGCTCAGTCACGGCTGTTTGGTTCTGTCGAAGAAACAAGATGACATCTTCGATCTGCTGAGAGAGGTTGGAGAAGTCGGCTTCGCTCGCCAGAATGCGAATCCCCGATGAGTCGTTTGTCGCCTCCTTGGCTTTGTTCAGGGGGAATCTCTTTTCGCCCTTGCGCCAGAGGGAGTCCGTAACCAGTGACGTTCGCGCGATGAAGTGGTCAGCTTCAAAGGTAGTGCCACTTGCTCGGAGAATGCACGTCATAGATGTCTAACGCTCCGGTTCAGCGGCGGGCCGCGTAGCGGATCGTCCGCTGCAACCGGTTGTTAGACGTTCAGCCTTCAAGCTCATCGATGACCTTGCGGAGTTCGACCACCTCAAGTGGACACTCCGGCCAGTTGTGTTCCCAGCACACAATCAGATCGCAGCCAGCGGGATCGTGCCCGTGGTCTCTGAAGGTGCGGGATCGGAACTCGAACTCGATACGCACGCGCTGCCACCGCTGGCTCTGTCGGTCGATGCACCGCTTGGCCTCGCAGTCGGGGAAGGCAGCGTGAACGGCCTCGACGATGAAGCCGAGTTCGTAGCTGACCATCCCGAAGAGAAAGACAACGCCCTGTTCGTTGATGGGGGCGTGACGCAAACCGCGAAAGTCGATGGGAGGGCCGTACTCGGGGCCATCCACTTTGGCCCACGAGGCAGACGGCGCCGATGAGATCGGACTTCCACCGGTGGAGTTTTGCGGCGGTGGCGGCACCTCGTGCCGGGACTGCGCGCGAAGTTCCGCCAACAGCGCCGAATCAGGGTGGTTCTCCTCGAGCCAAGCTCGGTAGCGCTTCAGCGTGCCCTGGAGGCCGCCGAAGCGGCGGCGAACCACATCTGCTGAGATCCCCGCGTTGTGACCGAAGAGCGCCCAAGTCGGCATGCGGCCGAGCTTGGTGGCCACCGCGTGGAACTCCCCAAGCAGGTCGTCATCCGAGAGGGGCTGATTGTCCTTGGGGTGCCTGTCGATTGCGGCGAGGCGTTTGAGCTCGGACCACCCGCCTTCGGGGAAGAGCCTGTAGATGTGGTACTGACTGATGCCCGTGATCCGCTCGAAGTCTGGCCGAGCCAAGGGGCCAGAACAGTCCGCAGCGGCCTTCTTGGCGGCGTCGATCAGATCATCTCGCGTCAACTCTGCCATGCTTCCCCGATACGTCTAACGTTCATGTTCAGCGGCGCGCCGCTTGCGGCGCGTCCGCTGCAATGTGTGGTTAGCCGTCTTTTTCGAGGGCGTCTCCCAGCCCAAAGGCTTAGCCGTTGGTCTCTTCATCGGCGCGTGAAAAGGGCTGATTATCGACGAAGTAAGTGACAGGGAGAGGAACGTCACACTTCAGGTGAAGCTTTTCGGTCAACAGGTCGTAGGTCCGGCTGACGTATTTCGCAGACCTGTACAGGTAGTCCGGATCGGTTCTGAGCTCTGGTATCACAGGGATGCGGTGATTCTTGTGGAGTGGGTTTTCGCACGGCACGACGTTATACAGTCCCACGTGCTGCCACATGCTATGGGCCGGGCCGCTGAAGGGGACGTAGGCGAACTTGTACAAACCCTCGCATCCCGCCTCAATTGCCATATCCCTCGTGGACTTTCCGGACCACGAGCCGACGTTTACCTCGATTGCCCATTCCATGAGTTGCGAGTTGAGCCAGTCTTTTCTCATTTCGATCATTTCTTTTACTCGCTCGTCCAACTCGCCAGCAGGAGCCTGATCCGCTTCATTCTGGAGATACTCGATGAATAGCTTTTCTTGTCCGAGGCCGAAGCGGATGTAATCTCTGCTTCGCTCTAGCGGAGCGCCGAGAATCCAAGCCAACGTTATGTGGGTATCGGTCATGCACCGAAGGACAAGCGGGGCGATGTGCCCGTTCCAGATGCCAGGGTTTCTGGCAATCTCGATGGCAAGCGTGGCTTGGCGGGCCGCCAAGCCACCAATCGCCTCCGAGATTTCGTTGTCGTAGATCTCCGGTTTGTATTTGTCCCAACGCTCACGG
>ERZ761607.5144-NODE-5144-length-11003-cov-5.464012_pt1 | contig 11003 bp, 11 predicted proteins | sample MGYA00511164_ERZ761607 | MGnify/ENA primary metagenome ERZ761607 (study PRJEB28899, sample SAMN02445080) | bioreactor sludge metagenome | biome: EBPR sludge | place: Australia: Brisbane, Thorneside Wastewater Treatment Plant | collected 2011-06-22 ...
CACGACGTCGAAGTGGTCGTCGCGTAAGGGCATCGACTCCGAGTTGGCCTCGACGAAGTCTGCGCGCGGGAAACTCGCCAGCGTCGCGCGGGCCCGCTTCAGATAGAAGGGGCTGATATCGAGACCCGTCACGTGCAGATCGGGCAAGTTCGTCTTAAGAAAATTCAAGTAGCGGCCCGTACCGCAGGGCACGTCGAGAAGATGGAAAACTTTTTCGCCGCCGGGAACGTAGCCGCGCTCGTCGAGCCAACGCCGGATCCAGGGGAAGGTTTGGCGGCGCATGGCGTCCGCCCCGCCCGCAAAAACCATTTCGACTTGGTGATCGTAGAGTTCCGCGGAGGCTTCGCTCAGGTAACCGTCGGTCTGAAAATGAAAGTTCTGCGTGTAGTAACGCGGAAATTGCCCCGTGTGCACGTCCTCGGGAAGGTCCTGCACGCGCTTCTCGCGTTGGCGGGTCGCGACGCGCGCGAGATCGCGGAAGACCCCGAAGGTCGAGCGCGCGAATTCGATAGGATGGTCGAGCGGGTCCCGCTCGGGCAATCGGTAGACCCCTTCCCGCAGATTCGCGCGGTCGCGCTCGAAAAGCCGAAGAAGATCCGCGAGAACTTCCTTCGTGCTGGGCAGGCTCTCGCGGATTTCTTCGCTTGGGCGACGGCCGAGCAAGACGTTGCCGAGCATGCTTTGGCCTAAGAAGCGCGAAACCCGCCAACCTTGGCGGGTCCAGTAGAGCGCGTCCTCGAAGCGGCTCGGCAACTTCATGCGAGACTCGGCTTAGGCGCCGGCGGGGCCCAGTTTTTCGGCGAAGAGCTTTTCGAGCTCGCCGCTTTGGGCCATCTCGGTGGTGATGTCGGAGCCGCCGATGAACTCGCCCTTCACGTAGACTTGCGGGATCGTCGGCCAGTTCGCGTAGGTCTTCACGCCGCTGCGGATGGCGTCGTTCTCGAGCACGTTGATGCCTTTGAAGGGCCGGCCGAAGTGCCGCATGATTTGCACGACCCGACCCGAGAAACCACACATGGGGAAGTCGGGCGTTCCCTTCATGAAAACGACGATGTCGTTTCCGCGAACTTCGGCGTCGATGAACTTGAGGGCTTCTTCATGCGTCATACTTTGGACCATCCTTCGGGAGTATATGTCTTGAGCGCGAGGGCGTGCAAAGGACCTTTCAGCTCCTGTGAAAAGGCGCCCATGACGAGGCGATGCTGCTCGATCCGGCTCTTCCCCTCGAACTGCGGCGACACGACCACGGCGTCAAAATGGTCGCCACGGCCCGTCAAATCCTGAATATAGACCTCCGCGTCGGGGATCTTCGCTTGAATCGCTCGCACCATCTCTTCAATCGTCACCCCTTTTCTCCTAGGCTTGGGGGGCGGGCCTTTCAAGCCGCGGAGAGGGATATGGAAAACTCGACCGAAATCCTGGATTTGCTCATCGTGGGGGCCGGCCCGGCCGGACTGGCGGCGGCCGTCGAGGCCCAGCGCGGGGGCGTGCGCAACCTGCTCGTGCTCGAGAAGGGGCCGTCGCATTCGACGATGATCCGGACCTTCTACAAAGAAGGCAAGCGCGTGGACGCGCGCTACGCCGGGCTCGACGCGATCTGCTTGGGACTGATGTGCCTGAAGGACGGCAACCGGGAGAGCTTCCTGGGTCTCATGGACCACGTCATCGAGCAGGGGCAGATCCCGATCCACTACGGCACGGAAGTCTGGTCCGTCGTGAAGGGGGCCGACGGGATCTTTGAGGTGAAGACCGCCGCCGGCGCCTTGCACCGGGCGCGCTTCGTCGTGGTCGCCATCGGCAAGATGGGCAAGCCCAACCAGCCCGACTACTGGAAAGAGATCCCGAACGCGCTCAAGAACAACAAGTCGATTCTTTTCGACATCAACACGCGGCCGCTCGAAGGCGCCTCCGTGCTCGTGGTGGGGGGCGGCGACAGCGCGTCGGAGTACGTGCAGATGCTCGAACCCAAGAACCGCGTCGCGCTTTCGTACCGACGCGAGAGCTTTGCCAAGATGAACCCCGTGAACAAGCGGATCCTGGAGGAGCTCATCGCCGCGGGTCGAGCGCGCGCGCTCATGCCTTCCACCGTCTCGAAGGTCGAGGACGACGCCGGCCGGCCGCGCGTGAGCTTTGCCGAAGCGGGCCACGCGCCCGAAACCTTCGACGCGATCCTCTACGGGTTGGGCGGCATGAGCCCCGTCGAGTTCTTGCGCACGGCGCACGTCGCGGTGGACCCCGCCAAGGGAGAACCCACGGTGAATGAGCTCAACGAGACGAGCGTCGAGGGGCTCTACGTCGTGGGCGATCTGCTCGGCAAAGGCAAAGGCGGCGGCAGCATCATCGCGGGCTTCAACTCGGCTTGGAAGTCGGTGCGCGACATCCTGGGCCGACGCATGGGCCGCCCGCTCGAGCCCGAGTACGTCATGCTCGATCACATGAAGTTCTAGCGATCGCGACGCGTCCGCGGGGCACGGAATCTGCACCGACGGCGACATGCGAAGCCGCTGGCAAGAGCGCGACAAGCGTTACCGGAACGTCGATTGGGTTGAAGCGCGCCTGACGGAAGCCCTTTCCCGCGCGGATTCGCGCGAGATCAAGCGAATCCTGTCGAATCACTTTCGGTGGCGAAGCTCCACCGTCCACTCACGTCGCCTCGAGAGGCCCTCTCCGGCCAAATTTGGCCGGAGAGGCTCAAGTCCCCTACGCGGTACGGGATTGGCGGAGTTTTTCGATTTCGTCGACGAGATCGACTTGGATGCGGGAGTTTTGGACGAGGTTGATCTGCACGAGGGCCGAGGGGCTCGTGATGTTGATCTCACTCACGACGTCGCCGATGAAGTCGAGGCCCAAGAGGTAGAGGCCCTTGGGCGTGAGACGATCGGCGATGAGGCGCGAGGCCTCGAGCTGACGGGGGGTCGGCGTCCACGCGGCGCTCGAGGCACCCTGGTGCAGGTTCGCGAGGCGCGAACCCGCGCGCGGGACTCGCAACACGCTCCCGAGCACGCGGCGGTTCATGACGAGGATGCGGAGGTCGCCGCTCTTCGTGATTTCTTCTTGGTAGGGCTGCACGACAACCTCGGGGGCCCAACGCTCCCAGTAGGCGCGGACTTCGGCTTCGGGCGCGTCGGGCTTGAGGAAGGTCACGCCGATGCCGGAGCATTCGTGCACGGGCTTGAGCACGGCCTCGGGGCGCGAGGCCCGCACGGCCCGGAGCGTCTCTTCGAAGCTGCGGCAGAGCTGCGTCGGGATCGAGAGCTCGGGGAACTCCATCGGCAAGAGATGCTCGCTGTAGCTCGTCGCCGCCGTCGGGTCGTTGATCTGCAGGATGGATTTCGGGGCCGCGGCAAAATGCCTCGCGTAGGCGCGAAAGGCATCGTCCACCGGAGGATCTTTGCGCTGGAGGATAACGGCGTAGTCCGTGATGGGGCGTCGCTCCACCGGCCCAACCGAGATGAAGAGCGAGTTCTCGGGTTCGCACTCGAGAACGTTCTGCACGGGAAGTTCCGCGAGGTAACGCTCCGAGGGGAGCGAAGTGTCCGTCTTCGAAAGATCGAGCCAATCGACTTCGATGCCGCGCGAAAGGAGTTCTTCGGTCAAACGCAAGCTCGTGTCGAACTTGGGTTGGATCTTAATCAAGGGATCAACGCAAACGAGATAACGCGGCTTGGTCATGACTTTTTTCCTAGCGCCTTGGGGGCTCCAAAGACAGGGATTATAACGTGAGGCCAAGGAACTTTGACTCGACGCGCCCCATCCCGGGCACGACGGTCAGTGGAGGTAGTTTTCACTATGAAGAAAATTTTGAGCATCACCGCGCTTCCGCTTCTCGCGGGCGGAGTCCTCAACGCGCAAGCGGCGGGCTTCGAAAAGGGCATCAGCTGGGGCGCCCGTTCGGCCGGCATGGGCGGTAACGCCGTGTCGACGAGCACGGGTCCGGAGGCCCTCTACTTCAACCCGTCGGGGCTCGCCTCGGGTCCGGGCTTTGGCACGACCGTGCAGTTCTCGCCGACCTGGGTCAACGTGAGCGGCCCGGCCTTGCAGTCGAACGTCGTCGTCGACAGCAAGAAGCAAACGATCCCCTTCGCGGGCGTCCTCGGTAGCTACGGCGTGAACGAAGATCTCTCTTTCGGCGTCGGCGTCTACGCGGCCGGCGGCCTTCGCGCCGTTTACGAAGGATTGGACGTCGCGGCCCTCAACGCGAACTTCGACGGATTCTCCGGTACCACGAAATCCGAGCTCACCATGATCGAGGCTTCGCTCGGCGGCGCCTACCGCATCATGCCGGGCCTCAAAGTCGGCGCTTCCTGGCGCGCGGCCTTCGTGACGGGCAACTTCCAATCGACGGTGCTGCAGTCCACGGACCTGGGCGCCATCAGCGCGCAGCTCGCCGGCAACTCGCTCAACGTCCTTACGACCGCCGGATTGAAAGATTTGACGGCGAAAAACTTTGCCGGCTTCCGCCTCGGCGCCCAGTACGAACCCGAGGGCGCGAACTGGGGCGCGGGCCTGAGCGTCCGTACGCCGATCACGATCAAGATGAAGGGCGCGACCCACGCGACGAACAAAGCGTACTTCGATGGCACCGGTCCCCTTGCCGGCATCGAAGCTACGAATGCCGCGAACGAAATCGTCGAAGCGACGGGTGGCGAAGGAACGGCGGAAGCCAGCTTCCCGACCCAAATCGCACTCGGTTCGCATTTCGACCTCATGGACAAGAAGCTTCGCTTGCACGTGGGCTATAGCTGGGCGAACTACAAAAGCGTATCCAAGATCGACGTGGGCGGCAGCGTGACGACAGGCAAAGTCGTCTCCGATACGCAAATCAACGCCATGACGAACGTCTCGGCGGCGCTCGGCGCCGGCGTCGCGGCGAACGCCAACGGCAAAGCCTCTGACCTGCCCGACTTCGAAACGAACTGGAAAGACGAACATACGGGTCGTCTCGGCGTCGAATACATGGGCCTCGAGAGCTGGGTGCTTCGCGCGGGCTACGCCATCTCGACCGCCGTCACGCCGGCCGCTTACGGTCGCGCGACCTTCTCGGCTCCGGGCGCGGGGCACAGCCTCACGGCCGGCGTTGGCAAAGGCTTCCTGGGCAACACGCTCGTCGCCGACCTCGCCCTCGAGTACGGCTGGCAGAAGGGCACGATCGAAGCCTCGACCGCGAACGGCGGTATCGGCGGAGATCAAAAGACCTCGGCCCTCGGCCTCCACACGGGCGTGAGCTACTTCTTCTAAGTCTCGCTCGCTAGGTTCGAATCGAGGCCGCTTCCGGGCTCAACCCCGGGAGCGGCCTTTGTATTTGTGCTAAACCCTTCTCCATGACCGTGCTTTGGCAGCCTTCCTCGACCGACCTCAAAAACTCTCGCATGGCCCGTTTTCGCGATCTCGCGGCTCGGCACGCCGGCCGCGACTTTGCCGACTACGAAGCGCTCTGGCGTTGGTCGACGGAATCGAGCGAGGACTTTTGGGCGCTCTGGCTGCGCGAGAGCGGGCTCATTTTTGAGGGCTCGCTCGACGCGACTTACCTTCCGTCGCCCGATCCCGCGAAGCCTTATCGCGGCCGCTGGTTTCCGAATATCCGCTTGAACTTCGCCGAGAATCTCTGCGCGCATCTCGCGCCGCTTCCCCTCGTCGGGCTCGACGAGCTCGGGCGCCGGCGGGAGTGGACGCGCGAGCGACTGCTCGCCGAAGTCGCGTCCTTCCAAGCGTGGCTCGTCGCGCGCGGCGTGGGCCCGGGCGACCGCGTGGCCGCGATCGTGCCGCACGCGCCCGAGACGATCGTGGCGATGCTCGCCGCGACGGGGCTCGGCGCCGTGTGGTCGAGCTGCTCGCCCGACTTCGGCATCGAGGGCATCGTGGACCGCTTAGGCCAGATCGAACCGAAGGTCCTCGTCGTCGCGGACGGTTACACTTACGGCGGCAAACGCTTCGAGTTGCGCGAGAAGATCGCGGCCGTGCTCACGCGCGTGCCCTCGATCCGAGCGACTTGCGAGTATGCCTTCCTCGAAGGCGCCCCCCCGCGCCCCGCGGAGTACTTCGGCTACGCCGAGATCGTCGCCGCGAGCGCGGGCGCCCCGCGCTTCGAACGCCTGCCCTTCGACCATCCCGTCTACGTGCTCTACTCTTCGGGCACGACGGGCAAGCCCAAGTGCATCGTGCACGGCGCGGGCGGCACGCTCCTGCAACACAGCAAAGAGCTTCGTCTGCACGCCGATCTGAACGAAGGCGATCGCCTGCTCTACTACACGACCTGCGGCTGGATGATGTGGAACTGGGCCGTGTCGACGCTGCAAGCGGGCGCGACGCTCTACACCTTCGACGGATCGCCCTTCCACCCCTCGCCCGAGGCGCTCTGGCGTATCGCCGACGAAGAAAGACTTCAGATCTTCGGCGCCTCGGCCAAGTACCTGGGCTCCTGCCGCACGGCGGGCGTCGCGGTCGAGCGCTTTGCCCTCGAGAAACTCCGGAGCGTGCTCTCGACGGGATCCGCGCTGCTCCCCGAGGACTTTGACTGGGTGCACGCGCACGTGCGACCCGCCCGCCCGATCCAGCTTGCGTCGATCTCGGGCGGCACCGACATCGTGTCGTGCTTCATGCTCGGCACGCCGCTCAAGCCCGTGCGACGCAACGAGATCCAAGCGCGCGGGCTCGGCATGGCCGTCGCGGCCTTCGACGAGACGGGACGCCCCGTTTTCGGCGAACAGGGCGAGCTCGTCTGCACGAAACCCTTCCCGTCGATGCCCGTTTCGTTCTGGAACGACGCGAACGACGAGAAGTATCACCAGGCCTACTTCGCACGCTTTCCCGGCGTCTGGCACCACGGCGACTTCGTGACGATCACGCCCGAGGGCGGCGTCACGATCCACGGCCGCTCGGATGCGACCCTGAATCCGGGCGGCGTGCGCATCGGCACGGCCGAGGTCTACCGCTACGTGGAAACGCATCCGTCCGTGGCGGACAGTCTCGTCGTGGGCCAGGCGCACGAGGGCGACGAACGCATCGTGCTCTTCGTGAAGATGCGTCCGGGCGCGGAATTCAACGAAGGCTTCGTGGCCGACCTCAAGCGCCGCATCCGCGAGGGCGCGAGCCCCCGTCACGTGCCGGCCGTCGTGGCCGCGGTCGGCGACATCCCGTACACCCGCAGCGGCAAGAAGGTCGAGATGGCCGTTAAGAGCCTGTTGCGCGGAGAGGAACCCAAGAATCTGGAAGCCCTCGCGAATCCCGAAGCGCTCGAAGCCTACCGCCGCTGGCGGAACACCTAATTTATTGGCGCTTCTTAACGGATTCTTTGCTCAAAAATCGCGCGTCCTTCGTTCACAATAGAAGGAGATGCGAGGGAGCGAACGAATCTATCGACGGGGACTGGCGACCTGCCTGCTGGGGTTTTGCCTGGCTTTGATGCCCGCGCCCGCCCTGGCCCAGGGCCGGGGCAAAGCGCCGGCGAAGAGCGCCGCCAAGAAGGGCGCCTTCCGTGAGCCTTCGGCCGTGAAGGGCAGCCCGCTCAAGTCCGTGCACCAGATCGTCGCGCAGACTCCCAAGTTCAAGAAGAACCAAGCCGTGCTGAACTGGGCTTGCGACAATCCCTTCCCCATCGCGCGCCTTCGCAAGAAGGACGAGCCCAAGGCCAACAGCCTGCTCAACCTCATCTTCAAGTACGCGGACAAGCGCGTGCCGGCCGCCCTGGGCTGCCAGAAGATGACCTTCGACCGCACGGGCGACGGCAAGGCGATCTGCGAAAAGGGCACGAAGAAGAAAGAGCGCGTCGCGATGGGTTCGCGACAGCTCGCCTGCGCCTACGTCGGCCGCGAAGTCCCCGCCGTCTCGCGCCGCTAGGGATGGAGGCCGTCAGGCCTTGAGGCCGAAGCGCTTGAGCAGCTCGCGCTGCTCCTCGGGCGACAATTCCATGCGCCCCACGATCCAGGTGAGCCGCTCGATGACCTTACGGGCCTGGTCCATGTTGAGCGAGACGTAGCCCTTCTTGAGGTCACGCAGGGCGGCCGACACGAACTCAAGGGAGTCCGCCAAGAAACCCGAGACGATGCCCCGACGCTCTTCGTCCTGGATCGAAGCGGCCTTGTAGCCGAGCGCCTTGCAGCCTTCCGTGAGCTGGGAGATAAGGTTCAGCAGGGGACGGAGATTCTCCATCGTATCGAGGCCCATCGTCTTGGCGCATCCCATGATGCCGTCCACGAGGCCGCCGAACTCGGCGAAGGCTTCGGAATCACGATCCCCCAAGTCGATCTCTTCGAGGAGGGCCGCGGCCTTCTCCACGATGATCTCGCAGTCCTCGACGAAAGCGTTCAGGATCTCTTGCTGGACGTCGGTGCTCACCCAGCCATTTTCCCCTCACCCCCGCCGACTTGCAATGTCCCCCGAAAGTCGGAAAATAGACGGAAGTCCATGAAAGTTCCCGACGGTTTCACGAGCGTCCGCACGACGACCCTGAACGCCAAGCAACCGCTTGAGATGGACGTCTTTGTGCCGGTCGCCGAGCGGCCCGTCCGTTACGCCGCGGCCGGCGACGCGATGGACACCGAACGGCTCGCGCGCCTGAAGAAGTTCCGCTTCTCGAAGATCCTCATCCGCGCCGAGGACGAGGCCAAGTACCGCACCTTTCTCGACAACGTCCTCAAGCAGGCCGAGAACACGAAGAAGCCGCTCGACGAACGCAGCGCCGCGATGACGGCTTCGACGGACTCGGCGGGCGAGGATCTCGTGAAGCGGGTCGAGAGCGCGGAGACCTACAAGCTCGCGACGAAGCAGTTCGAACGCTTCGCCCAGTTCCTCAAGGCGAACGAGGGCGCGCTGGATCTCGTGCTCGGGACCTTCCGGGATTCGCCCGACCGCGACCACGTCTCGCACGGGTCCTTCGTGGGCACGCTCGCGCTCGCGCTCGCCGAGCAGCACAATCTCCTGAAGCTGCCGGGATCGCGCGCGCAGCTCGTCGCGGCGGCCTTCCTGCACGACCGGCCCCTCGAGCTCATGAACCTCCCCTTCCGCAAAGCGGGAGTCTACACGCCCGAGCAGGAGACCGAGTGGAAGGAACACCCGCTGAAGGCCGCCGAAGCGCTGAACGGCTTCCCCCACTTCGAACGCCTGACGCTGGAGCTCATCGCGCAGCACGAGGAACTCCCGAACGGCAAAGGCTACCCGCGCTCGCTGAACGGCAAGAACATGCAGCCGCTCGCGATCCCGCTGAGTCTCGCCAACCGTTTTGACCACGCGCTCGTGGACGCCGGCCCCAAACCGGGCGAGGAGTTCGCGACGACCTTTAAAATGGCCCAGCTCGGCATCTTCGACCTCGACATGGTTGAGAACTTGCTGAAAATGGCCAAGAAATCCGGACTTATAGTCGCCGGCAATACTTGAACCAACGCGGTGCACGATTTGCTCTTGTCGCCACGCGTTTCGTTCCGTTAAAAGCTCCTTCGTTCGCAAACAAAGGAGATCAAAATGAAATTCACTCAACTCGCCCTTAGCCTCGTCGCCCTCGCCACGACCGCGACGGCTTCGGCCCGCAAACTCGAGCACTTCGAGTGCAAGACGCATCTGGACTACGTCACCACGGAAAACGGCGCGTCCGCGATCAAGACGATCGCCTTCAACGTGCTGGGCTCGCGTTCCGAACAGAACACGCTCGTGGGCGGCATCATGGGTTGGGCCGGCGAGCTCGCCTACTCTTTCGAACAGCCGAGCTACACGCTGAGCGAGAAGACGATCGTCCTGGAAGGCCGCAACGCGACCCAAGTCCTCAAGCTCTTCAATATGGCCCAGCCGAACGGCAAGGCGCAGCTCTTCAACTCGGTCCGGCTCGCGGTCAAAACGGCCGGCGGCGTCGTGACCGCGACGAACGAGATCCTGTCGACCGAAGCGAACGACGCCTACGACGTCGTCTGCACGTCGTCGAAGTGATCTGCTAAGCTCGGGGCGTATGAGTCGTCGAACGAAGTACGCCCCGATCGAACGTTACAATCACGGCTTCCTCCAGGTTGACGCCGAACACTCGATTTACTTCGAGGAAAGCGGCAACCCCAAAGGGAAGCCGGTGCTTTTTGTGCACGGAGGCCCCGGATCCAACACGGACCCCGGCCACCGCCAGTACTTCGATCCCAAGGTCTACCGGATCATCCTTTTCGACCAGCGCGGCGCCGGCAAGAGCACCCCGCACGCGTCGCTCAACAACAACACGACCTGGCACCTCATCTCGGACATCGAACGCCTGCGCGAGAAGCTCGGCGTCGACAAGTGGGTCGTCTTCGGTGGATCCTGGGGCTCCACGCTTTCGCTGAGCTACGCGATCTCGCATCCGGAGCGCGTGAAGGGCCTCGTGCTGCGCGGGATCTTCCTCTGCCGCAAGAAAGAGATCCACTGGTTCTACCAGCACGGCGCGCACCATCTCTTCCCGGACGAGTGGGAACGCTACCTCAAGCCGATTCCCGAAGCCGAACGTCACGACCTCGTATCGGCGTACCATCGCCGTCTCACGTCGGAAGACGAACGCGTGCGCCTCGAGGCCGCGCGCGCTTGGTCGCGGTGGGAAGGCGCCACGATCAAGCTCATCCCGGACACCGCGCAGATCGAGACCTTCACGGCGGACCACCACGCCGTCGCGATCGCGCGCATCGAGTGCCACTACTTCATGAACCACGCGTTCTTCGCGTCGGACAACTGGATCCTCGAGAACATCGCGAAGGTCCGTAAGATCCCCGCGATCATCGTGCACGGCCGCTACGACGTCGTGTGCCCGGTCGAGAACGCCTGGGAGCTGCACAAGGCTTGGCCCGAATCCACGCTCGAGATCGTGGCCGACGCGGGCCACGCCGCGAGCGAGCCCGGGCTCATCGACGCGCTCGTGCGCGCGACCGACGCGTTCCGCGAGCTCTGAGCTCCGGGGCGTCAGGTTCCTTCTGGTTCAGCGGTCGCGTCAAAGAAGGCGGAAGCCGCACTTTGACGCGACCGCTGAACCAGAAGGAACCTGACGCCTTTTAACGGAGCTTCGT
>ERZ761607.5146-NODE-5146-length-11000-cov-3.910644_pt1 | contig 11000 bp, 3 predicted proteins | sample MGYA00511164_ERZ761607 | MGnify/ENA primary metagenome ERZ761607 (study PRJEB28899, sample SAMN02445080) | bioreactor sludge metagenome | biome: EBPR sludge | place: Australia: Brisbane, Thorneside Wastewater Treatment Plant | collected 2011-06-22 ...
CCAGGACGCCGACCGCGACCAGCGTCCCGCCGACCAACACGGCGACTAACACGGCGCTGGCTCCGACGAACACGCCCACGGCGACCAGGACTTCAACGGCCACCAACACGCCGCTGCCGCCGACGAACACACCGACCGCGACCAGCGTCCCGCCGACCAACACGCCCACGCAGACCCCAACGGCCACGAACACGGCTACGCGGACTCCCACCGCCACGGCTACGCCGACCGCGACCTCGGATGTGATCTTTACCGATGGCTTTGAGACCGGCACGCTGAGCGCCTGGAGCGCCAGCTCCACGAACGGCGGCCGCCTGAGCGTCAGCGCGTCCGCGGCGCTGGTGGGCACGCGCGGTCTGAACGTCAACATCGCCAACAACACGGCCATGTACGTGACCGATGATCGGCCGACAGCCGAGCGCCGTTACCGCACGCGCTTCTACTTCGACCCGAACAGCATCTTCATGCTCACGGGCAACGCCCATTACATCTTCTACGGTTACACCACCGACAATGCCACCGTGGTGCTGCAGGTGGAGTTCCGCTACGCCTTCCCGAACTATCAGCTGCGCGCGGCCATCCGCAACGACGCCAGCACTTTCACCAACACCAATTGGGTGACCATCAGCGATGCCCCGCACTACGTGGAGTTGGACTGGGCGGCTTCGGCGGCGGCCGGCGCCAACAACGGCAGCCTGACGTTCTGGATCGATGGCGTCCAGCGCGCGGCCCTGACCGGCATCGACAACGATACCCGCCGTGTCGAGCGCATCCGCCTGGGCCCGGTGGCCGGCATCGACACCAGCACACGCGGCACCTACTACATGGACGCGTTTATGTCGCGCCGCACCTTGTACACTGGGCCTTAGACCGAAGAGTGAACGCCGCCTCGGCTGGCGCCCGCGCTCGGCCGAGGCATGACCAGCCTCCCATATTCAGAGCCTGATCAGGCCGGTTATGGTTAGGGGGATTGCGCCCTATCCGCAACGACCCTGATCAGGCTCTGTCAATGTCGTCGACCTTCTCCCGCCGAATCCCATACACCCCTCGCGCCGTGGCTTTGTTGCTGGCCGTGGCGGTGACGGCCGCCCTGGGCCGGACGGCGCCCGCGGAGCGCGTGGCCTACGCCGACCCGGTGCCGGCGCCCATCCTGGTCATCGTCAACAGCGCCTACGCCGCCAACCCGTTGGGCGGCTACCTCGGGGAATTGCTGCGCGCGGAGGGTCTGAATGCTTACGCCACCGTCCAATTGAGCGCGCTGACGGCCGGCGAGTTGGCGGCCCATCGGGTGGCCGTGCTGGCCGAGACCACGCTGACCAGCGGGCAGGCGGCGCTGCTGAGCGACTACGTCAATGGGGGCGGGCGCCTGATCGCGCTCCGCCCGGACTCCCAGATCAAGGCTTTGTTTGGCCTCGGAGCCAGCGCCGGCACCCAGACGGACGGCTACCTCAAGTTCGAGGCCGGCCAGGCTGCGACGCAGGGGTTAGCGACTTCGGTGCTGCAACTGCACGGGGTGGCGGACAAATACACCCTGGCGGGCGGCACCCTGGTGGCGCGCCTGTATACCAACAAGACCACGGCGACCGCGTATCCGGCTGTGGCGCAGGGCAGCGCCGGGCGCGCAGTGGCGTTCACGTATGACCTCGTCAAGAACGTCGTCTACACCCGCCAGGGCAACCCGGCGTTGGCGAACCGCGTAGACACGCTCGGAACCTGGGACACCGCCAACCCGCCGGTGACGCGCACGGTGCACCTCTTTGGCAGCCCCAATTATGCCGGCGGCGCGCCGCTGTGGATCGACCGCGACCTGATCCCGGTGCCGCAGGCCGATGAGCAGATGCGGCTGCTGGCGCGCCTCATCCTGGAGCAGCTGTCCGCTACCGGGCCGATGCCCCAACTCTGGTATTTCCCCGGCTCGGCCAAGACGGTGCTGGTGCCCACCGGCGACGCGCACGCCAACCCGGGCAGCGCGTTCACGCTGGAGATGCAGAGCCTGCAGGCCCACGCCGGCAGGATCACGCTCTACATGTCGATCGGCGCCGGCGTTACCGAGAGCGATCTGCTCGCCTGGGAGGCGCAGGGCCATTCCTTCGGCATCCATCCTTACGCCTGGCGCCAAGACGACTACGCGCCGTACAACGTCACCAGCTTGGCGCAGGGCTACACGGCCTTTGACGCCTGGTTCGCGATGGCGTATCCGAACGTGACCGAGTCACGCACGGTGCGCCATCACCAGGTCGCCTGGGCCGGCTGGACCGGCGGGGCCGAGCTGGCGGCCGCCCATGGCATGGCGCTGGACACCAACTTCTATCATTGGGGGCCGTGGCTCCAAAAGGGCGATGGCACCTGGCCGCACGGCTATCTCACCGGCAGCGGCCAGCCGATGAAGTTCGTCAAAGCGGACGGCACCATCGTGCCGGTCTATCAGCAGCTGACCCAACTCGTGGATGAGCATCTGGTCGGCGGCACCGGCGGCGGCTGGGAGGCTCTGAGCGCCGCCGAGGCGGCCGCGGTCTCGCAGGCCCTGATCGACGCCAGCCTGGCCGGCGACTACGCGGCGCTGATGACGCAATTCCACGTGGACTATTACACCGGCGCCGCGCAGGACTGGGCCGAAGCGACCCTGGATTATGCCGTCAGCCACGGGGTGCCGGTCCTCAACGCCGATGAGTGGCTGGAGTTTACCGAACGGCGCAACGCCGCCAGCTACACCAACCTCGCCTGGAACGACGCCAGCGGGACGTTGACGTTCAACCTGAACGCCGGGAGTGGCGCCCAGTTAACCACGCTGTTGCCGGCCACCTATGGCGGGCGCAGCCTGCAGTCGGTGACTGTCGATGGCGGCGCGGCCGGCTACACCTGGCAGACGATCAAGGGCCAGAGCGTGGCCTTCGTGCCGGTGGCGTCGGGCAATCATGCTTTCTCGGCCGTGTATGGACCGGGCGGCGCCCCAACCGCGACCGCCACGTTCACGGCCACGGCGACGCGCACGCCCACGGCCACCCACACACCCACGGCGACGCGCACAGCCACCCACACGGCCACGGCCACGTACACGCCCACGGCGACACGCACAGCCACCCACACGGCCACGGCCACCTACACGCCCACGGCGACGCGCACAGCCACCCACACGGCCACGGCCACGGCTACGTTCACGGCGACGCGCACGGCCACGGCCACCTACACGCCAACGGCGACACGCACGGCCACCCACACGGCCACGTACACGCCCACGGCGACGCGCACAGCCACCCACACGCCCGCGGCCACCCACACACCCACGGCGACGGCCACGCCCACAGCCACAGTTCCGATCCCGAACACTGGCGGGCACAGCGTCTTCATTCCGGTGGCGGCGCGCTCCAGCCAGCCGTGATTGCGCTCAGTGTGACCGAGTTCCCATAGCTTCGCCGCCGCGCGCTGTGCTATATGAGTGATCGCACCGGCCCGGTCCACCGGCGGGGCCGGCCAACTTACTGGGTATGAGGGGCTGCGCTTAGGCAAGGTGCCTGAGGCGGCCCCTGTCATTTATCGCGAAGTCCGTAGCGCCTGAGACCGCGCCGCACCCGGGCGAAGTCAGCGCGGACGGGGCAGCCAAGAGAGAGGGTGGCGATGACGCCGTTATTGATGCGGATGGTATGGATGCTGGTCAGTCTGGTGGGCTTGGGCGTTTTGCTGCATGTTGTGCGGCCGGTGGCGCACGCCGTGTCGCTGGCCTCCACCGCGAACCGGCAGTCCTGGCAGCCGGTGGCCGGCGCCTGCCCGGCCCCGTTGGAAGGCGCGGTCTTCGCCCGCGCGGGCGAAAACTGCGGCGGCGCCGGCACCACCTTCGACACCGCGCAGATTTACAGCCCGGTCGTTCTGAAGGATGTGGCCACGGCCGCGGCCGGCTGCCTGGCCGTGCCGGTGGGCGGCACCTGTTACCGGCTGTGGTACGTGGGCGATGATAACACCGGCGTGCCGCGCATTGGCCATGCCGTGTCGCCGGACGGCGTCAACTGGCAGCGCGTGCCCGGCCCGCAGACGGGCGGCAGCGTCCTGAGCGCCGGAGCCCCCGACGCCTTCGACAGCGTCGGCGTCTCCTACTTCTCCGTGCTCAAGGCCGACGGCCTCTTTCACATGTGGTACAGCGGCTACGGCGCCAACTTCGGCATCGGCCTGACCGACGGCATCGGCTACGCCACCTCGCCGGACGGCCTCACCTGGACCCGTCAGCCCGGCCCGCTGACCGGCGGCGCGGTGCTGCGCGCCTCCGGCCGCCCGGGGACTTTCGATCAGCATGAAGCCTACGTCCCTTACGTGATCCGGGACCGCGCCAGCGCGGCCGCGCCCTGCGCCGAGGTCGCCAACGACGACTTGTGTTACCGGATGTGGTACGAGGGCGCCAACACCTCCAGCGGCTACCGCTTCCTGCTGGGCTACGCCACCTCGCCGGATGGACTCAACTGGACGCGCGTGATCGGTCCCGAGCAGGGCGAGGCCGTGCTCGGCCCGGGCGCCCCCGGCACGCTCGATGAGAACTCGGCCGGCATCGCCGTGGTCGTGAAAGACGGCGCTCTCCTGCGGATGTGGTACGAGGCCAAGGACTACGCCAGCGTCTTCAGTATCGGCCACGTGACCTCCGTGAACGGCCTCGCCTGGACGCGGCCGGCGCCGAGCCTGCCGGTCTACACCGGCGCCGACGATCCGGCCACCTTTGAGCCCGACGACGTGTGGAGCCACACGGTCCTCAAGGACGGACCGACCTATCGGATGTGGTACACCGTCTCGACCAAGCCGAACGCGCAGCGCTTCGGTTACGCGGTGCTGACGCCGGGCGAGGCCGTCGGCCCGGACCAGCTGGCTCTGAGCCGCGCCGATCTGACGTACACGCTGGCCCTCACCACCACGCAGCCGGTGCCGGCGGGCGGCAGCGTCTTGGTGACTCTGCCGCCGGCGGTGATGTCGGCCGGGCTGACGCCGCTGAGCGCGTCCGGTTTCGGCGCGGGCGCCAGCCTCGCCGTGGAGCCGGCCACCCTCACCGACGCACTGGCCGCCAACGACGCCCGCGCCGCTCTGGTCATCCGCGTGCCGGCGGAGGCGCCGGCTGGCCCCAAGACCATCCAGTTCAGCCTGGCCGCCACGCCCTCGGCCGACGCCGAGCTCCTCGTGCAGACTTTCGATACGCTGGAAGTGCTGGAGTACGGCGTGGTCAACCTGCTCACCGCCGTCGTCACACCTCCGCCCGCCACGGCCACGGCGACCGCGACCGCGACGTTCACGGCGACACCCAGCGCCACGGCCACGGCGACCGCGACCGCGACATTCACGGCGACACCCAGCGCCACCGCGACCGCGACCGCCACGGCGACCGCGACCGCGACCGCGACGTTCACGGCGACACCCAGCGCTACGGCCACGGCGACCGCGACAGCGACGTTCACGACAACGCCTGACGCCACCGCGACCGCGACAGCGACGTTCACGACAACGCCTGACGCCACGGCGACGGCGACAGCGACAGCCAGCGCTACGGCTACCCGGACGCCAACTGCCACGCAGCCCATCCCGTCGACGGGCGGCCTTAGCTTCTATTTGCCCTTCATCGTTCGTTGAAGCTCCGGCTTCGCGATCCAGGCGAGCGCCAATAGGACCTCCGGTCTACTACCTAGTTCCCATGTTCGCGCCAGCCCTGAAGCGCATAATTACAGCAAGGCGATAACCAGTGCGGCATCGGCGAGACACGCCGGCCGCTGCGCCCTGCGAACGTCAGCTTCTTATCGGCCTTTGGCCCCTCGTGCCTCGTCCCCTTGGAAATGATGAACGCGTCTCGTTCTGCAGCAGAAGGACTTGGCCGGCGGGTTTCCGTCTTCTTGGGACTACTGTAGGTCAGGATTACCAGCATGCTCCGTCTCCTCAACCGTTGGTCCGCCCGCAGCCTCCTGCTCGCCAGTGCTTTGGTGCTGTTCTTGGCGCCCACCGCGGCCCCTGCGGCGGTGCAGGCCGCCGGGCCGGCGCCGATCCTGCTCATCGTCAACGACGCCTACGGCGCCAACCCGTTCGGACGTTACCTGGGCGAGATCCTGCGCGCCGAGGGCCTGAACGCCTACGACGTGATCACGCTGGACACGCTGGCCGCAGGCGACCTGTCCGCCCACAAGGTCGCGATCCTGGCTGAGACGACGCTGACCGCGCCGCAGGCGACGCTGCTGACCGACTATGTCACCGGCGGCGGGCGCCTGATCGCTATGCGCCCGGACGCCCAGATCACGGCCCTGTTCGGCCTCGGCGCGGCCGCCGGGACACAGACCGACGGCTATCTCAAATTCGAGACCAATCAGGCGCCGGCGGCCGGGCTGACAGCCTCGGCCCTGCAGATCCACGGCACGGCTGACAAGTACGCCCTCTCCGGCGGAACGGCCGTGGCGCTCCTGTACAGCGACCGCACCACGCCGACGGTGTACCCGGCCGTGGTCCTGGGCACGACTGGCCGCGTCGCCGCGTTCACCTACGACCTGGCCCGCAACATCGTCCTCACCCGCCAGGGCAATCCGGCCAACGCCAATCTGGACACCGACGACGACGGCGTGACGCGGACCATCGACCTGTTCATCACTTCGCCCGTCACCACCGCCGTGCCCTGGATCGACCGCGAGTTGATTCCGGTGCCGCAGGCCGACGAGCAGATGCGGCTGCTGGCCCGGCTGGTGCAGGCGCAGCTGACGCCGCAGCTGCCGCTGCCGCAGCTCTGGTACTTTCCGGGCACGGCCAAGACCGTGCTGGTGCTCACCGGCGACGCGCACGCCAACGCGCAGCAGCAGTACCAAAATGAGATCAACAGCCTGGCGAGCCGCGACGCCACGATCACGCTGTACATCACCGAGGGCGGCTACCTGTCGGACGACCTGGCCGGCGGCCCGCTGCAGGCGCTGACCTGGTCGGCCCAGGGCCACGACTTCGGCATCCACCCCTACGGCGCCTCGGATGGCACCACCCTGACCGACAGCTACGCCGCGTATGTGACCTGGTTTGGGGCCACCTTCCCGGGCGTGCCGCTCTCGCGCACGGTGCGCAACCACAAAGTCGCCTGGGAGGGCTGGACCTCGGCGGCCGAGATCGCGGCCGGCCATGGCATCGCCCTGGACACCAACTTTTACCACTGGGGCCGCTGGCTGCAGAAGGCCGACGGCACCTGGCCGCACGGCTACATCACCGGGAGCGGCCAGCCGATGCGCTTCGTGAGGGCGGACGGCACTGTCCTGCCGATCTACCAGCAGTTGACCCAATTGGTGGACGAGCAGTTTATCGGCTCCATCGGCGACACGGTTCCGCGCAGCGATGGCTGGGAGCAGCTCGACGGCGACCAGGCCCTGATCGTCACACGCCAGCAGATCGACGCCAGCCTGGCCGGCGACTACGCCGCGCTGATGGCGCAGTTCCACGTCGACTATTACGACTACCCGTCGGCGCGCACCTGGGCTGAAGGCACCGTGGATTACGCCCGGGCCAACAACGTGCCCATCTATAACGCCGACCAGTGGCTGACCTTCACCGAGGTCCGCTCAGGCGCCAACTTCACCGACCTGAGTTGGTCGGCGGCCACGCGCACGCTCTCGTTCACGCAGGTGGCGACGGCCACCTCCGGCGTGTCCCTGACCGTGATGCTGCCGTTGACCTACGAGGGCTATGGCCTGCAGACCGTCACCGTGGACGGCTCGCCGGCGGCCTTCAGCCAGCAGACCATCAAGGGGCAGAAGGTGGCGTTTGTCACGCTGGCCTCCGGCTCGCGCGCCGTGACCGCCGCCTACACCGGGCCGCTGCCGGACGGCACGGCCACGCAGTCGACCTATGCCGAACTCAACCCAGGCTGCGCGGTGCAGGCCAACACGCACGTCAGCGACCTGAACGGCGGCGCCCTCAGCCTGTCTGGCACGCTGGCCGACCAGTTCGCGGGCGCCAGCCTGAACGCCGGCCTGTGGAACACTGGTGCCTGGCCCACCGGCCCGTACTCGCCCACCGTCAACGCCGGCCGTCTGACCCTGCCGGGCGGCGGCTGGGTGGCCTCCACAGTCACCCATGGCCGTGGCATGGCCGAGGCCTGGGTCGAATTCGGCAGCGGCACTTCCCAGGCGTTCGGGTACGCCGAGCCGAATTTCGCCACGCACTATTTCCTCTTCAGCACCTACAACCCGGATGGGCCGTACGACGGCAACCTGCGCGCGCGCGTGCGCGCCGGCGGGGCCGAGCAGAAAGTGAACCTGGGCGCTATCCCGACGGGCCTGCACCGCTACCGGGTGGAGTGGAGCCTGGTGAGCGGGTCCGCCGACCGCATCCGGTTCTACATCGATGGCGTGCTCGTGGCTGAGTTCGACATCAGCAACGACGCCGTACCGACCATGCCCCTGTATTTCTCCAATGACGGCCTGGCCGACCTGAACGTGGACGCCGTCAACGAGTCGCCCGACTATGTCGGCGCCGGCACCTATACGAGCTGCGTCTTCGATGCGGGCGTGGACTATGCCTGGCAGACGGTCAGTTGGTCGGCCACAGTCACGGCCACCACGGCGCTGACGGTGGAGGCCAAGACCTCCTTCGACGGCAGCGCCTGGTCAGATTGGACGGTGGTGGCCTCGAATGGCGGCGCCCTCGGCCGGCCGGCCCGTTATGCGCAATACCGGCTGAGTCTGGCCACCAACGCCACTACGCAGTCACCGGTCGTCGACGCGGTGACGCTCGGCTACGGCGCTGGCCTGGCGTCCCTGGCCAAGAGCGATGGCCGGACCAGCGCGACCCTGGGCGAGACGGTGGCGTTTACGCTGAGTGTGAGCGTGCCGCAGACCACCACCTACAGTCTGTTGGTCACCGACACGCTGCCCGCCGGCTATGCCTTCAACCCCGCGCACGTGGCCGTCACCGGTGTCACCGTCGCCCCGACGTTTACCACCGCCGGCCCCACCGACGGCAGCGCGCCCGTGACGCTGAAGTGGGATTTCGGCAATGCCGTCGCGACCACCGACACGGTGCGGATGGTCTATACCGCCACCGTGGCCAACGTCTCCAGCAACCAGCAGGGCGTGGTCCTGAACAACACCTTCACCGCCACGTACAAGAACTCGCTCGGCGCCCAGCAGGCGGGGGTCAACGGGGCTGAGGCGCTGACGCTGGCCGAGCCGGTGTTGAGCGCGGCCAAGAGCATCGTCGCCGCCAACGCGCACGCCGGGGGCTCGCTCACCTACCGCGTCGTCATCACCCATCCGGGCGGCGCTAACACCAGCCCAGCCTTTGATGCCAAGCTGATCGACACCTTGCCGTCCACGTTGGCCCTGGTCTCCGGCGCCGTCTCCGTGACCTCGACCGGGCCGGTCACGCTCACCGGCACTTCCCTCGTCGGCAACGTGCTGACCGTCGACATCGCCGCGTTCGCGGCCGGCGGCAGCGTCACCGTCGAGTACACGCCCACCCTCGACAGCGACGTGCTCATCGGGCAGGTCATCAGCAACACGGCCGTGATCGTCTGGTCGAGCCAGCCCGGCGCGGTGACGCAGGAGCGCAACGGCGGCGGCGACAGCCTCAACGACTACCGCCTGCAGCGCTCGGTGAGCCAGGTGGCGCAGGGCGCGCAGTTCGCGTTGCAGGTGGACGAGGGCGGCGCGGTGGCCTACGCCGGCCAGCCTGTGACCTATACCGTGACCTACAAGAACACCGGCAACTATGCCGCCGGCGGGGTGACCGTCACCACGACCGTGCCCGTGGACACGACTTTCGCCAGCGCGGCCAGTTCGCCGGGTTGGTCGTGCCAGTCCGGCGGCTTGCCGGGCGCCCTGTGCACGTACACCGTCGGCGCACTGGCCCCGGATGCCAGCGGCGCCCTGACCTTCGTGGTCCTGGTGGATCCCGCCACCGCGCTCAGCGCGGTCGGCCTGAATGCCACTGTCAGCGCGCCGGCCGCGCTGACGGTGACCGCCGGTGACACAACGCCGCTGGGTTTGCGCTCGGTCTATCTGCCGTTCCTGGCGCGTCTGCCCTGAGCCTGGGCGCCGCCCGGCGCCGGTTTCGCTTCGCATTCAACAACATGGCTGAGTGGCAACCCCACTCAGTCATGTTGTTGTCTCGTTGTTCTCATGGTAAACCTAGAGGCCCGTCCGCCGGGCCAGGCTGGCCGCCAGCCGTCGCGCCGTGCCCGTCTCCGGGCGCAGGGGGGCGGGCCTGGCCGTCTGCCTGGGGATCGGCTGGGCGGGCAGTGTTGGACAACCATGGCGCGGCTAAGGAGGCTGGTGATGAGACGATTTCTGCGAGTGCTGCTGATCGGGCTGGCGGGGCTGACCATGCTGGCCGCCCTGTGGCCGCCCGCTCAGACCTACGGTCAGGCCGACGGCCCGCAACTCACGCCGACGCCGGTCCGCATCTATCTGCCCATGATGCGCAGCGGCGCCGGCGTGCCCGTCACCGGGGCGGCCACCTTCGCGCTCGGGCCGGGCGGCTCGGACGTGGTGCCGCACCAGCTCGTGCGCACCGCCGCCGACCGCCTGTATGTGTTTACGGCGGTGCAGAGCTCGCCCACGGTGCGCGTCTACTACACGCCCACGGGCGGCTTCCCGGACAGCGCGGCCGCGTTCTCGGCCGGCCCAACGTTCAATGAAACCAACGGCGTCCCGCTGTCGCTGGACGCGGCCTTCGACGGCGGCAGCCTGGTCTACGTGGTCGTCAATACCACCAGCGGTTACCTCAAGCTCTATCCCTTTGACCTGGCCACCAATACGTTCAAGGCCGTCAAGCAGCTGGCCACCAACGGCGGCACGCGCCCGGCCAACGACCTGTATGTCGGCACCAGCGGCCTTTCGGCCATGGTGGATCAGGCCGGTGTGCTGCATGTGGCTTACTGGCGCAGCGACAACCGCATCGTCCACGCCGCCTACACCTACAACGCCGGCACCGGCGCGCTGACCACGGTCGCGGCGGCCACGCTCGTGGACACGGCGGGGAGCGCCAACCATCCGTCCCTGGCCGTCTCGCCCGCC
>ERZ761607.5151-NODE-5151-length-10995-cov-5.922852_pt1 | contig 10995 bp, 14 predicted proteins | sample MGYA00511164_ERZ761607 | MGnify/ENA primary metagenome ERZ761607 (study PRJEB28899, sample SAMN02445080) | bioreactor sludge metagenome | biome: EBPR sludge | place: Australia: Brisbane, Thorneside Wastewater Treatment Plant | collected 2011-06-22 ...
GCTTGTCGGCAGGCATGGTCACGTCACTTCAGCGATGGGCTTTCACGGTAACGTGCTGCGACCGCTGTCGCCCGAACACCCCGATGACGAGACCTTCCCGGGCCTGCTGATCCTGCGGCCCGAGGGGCGGCTGTTCTTCGTCAATGCGCAGAACGTCGCCGACCAGATCCACGCGCTGATCGAGCAGCACCATCCGCGCGTTCTGGCGCTCGACCTGAGCGGGGTTACCGATATCGAATACTCGGCGCTGCAGATGCTGATCGAAAGCGAGCAGCGCGCCGCCGAGGCCGGCATTGAGCGCTGGCTGGTCGGGCTGAACCCGGGCGTGCTGGAAGTGGTGCGCCACGCCGGGTTCGACCAGCGGCTCGGCCGCGAGCGGATGTTGTTCGATGCGCACAAAGCGATCGAGCGCTATCAGGAACGGAAGGCGGACAGTGCTGCGGCACTGCCGGAAGCAGGCTGAGAGGGCCGCCGCGATGTCGCTGGAGTTTAATATAAATTTCAGGCGCGCGCTCTTCAGCGCGTTTGCCGCCGTCTGGTCCGTGTTCGCGAGCCTGCTCTGCATGATGGCTGCCCTCGGCCTGGCAGTCGCCGCCATCGAGGGCTGGCCGCCCGGTGACGGCCTTTACTTCGCCTTCGTCTCGGGGCTGACGATCGGCTACGGCGACCTCGTGCCCAAGGCGACCCTGGCCCGGGTGCTGGCGATCTTGATCGGACTGCTCGGCATCCTGTTGGGTGGGCTGGTGGCCTCCGTTGGCGTGCACGCGCTGACGACCGCGTTGAGCGAGACGCGTCATGGCTAGCCCGCAAGGCACCGGTGTACTGCGCCTCGACGTGGTCGCCGGCCTCACCGCCGCTGCAGTGGTGCTGCCCAAGGCCATGGCCTATGCGACCGTGGCCGGCCTACCGGTCGCCGTCGGCCTGTCACGGCCTTCATCCCGATGCTGGTCTACGGGCTGCTCAGCTCCTCGCGCGTGCTCAGCGTCAGTTCCACCGCCACGCTGGGCATCCTGACCGCCACCCAACTCGCGCTGGCGGTGCCGGACGCCGACCCGGCCAAGCTGATCGCCGCGACGGCCGCGCTGGTCGGCGCCATGCTGCTCGTGGCCTGGCTGTTGCGCCTGGGCTTCGTTGCCAACTTCATTTCCGCGCCGGTGCTCACCGGCTTCAAGGCCGGAATCGGCATGGTGGTCGTGCTCGATCAGGTGCCCAAACTCTTCGGCTGATCTGGTACCCGAAAAATGGACACCACGAGGTATGGTATTTCCTGATTAGCAACGAACGTCAGCCGCCCGTATGTCGCGAAGCGTGCGGGGTTTCGAATCGAGCGCGGCGACCAGGAGGCGCAGAGGGCGCGTGCTCAGGTCGAATCGCCGATTGAAGCGGTAGCAGAAAGCGGCAAAGTAACGTGGCGCGTACTTCCGAAAGTCGAAGGCATGGTAGCAACCCGACAGACTGGTCTTGAGATTTCCGGGCACCGTGTTGATCCACTTGAACTCGGGAACCGCTCTCGGCTTGCGTCCGGCCATCCCCGTCGGGTGATGTGTGCATCCGGCGTCGGTGACCGCAGCGAAGCAGGCCCGTCCGTCGGAGAACACCGCACTTCCCGGCGACAGAGGCTCCTTCGCCCAGGCCGTAACCGCCTGGAGGGTGAAACCCGGCACCGGGGTCAGTCGCACGCGCAACGGAGGATCCTCCTCGGTCAGGGAGACGGCAGCGACAAAGGCCACCTTGTTCTCGGAACCTCGTCCGACCTTGCCGCCATTGCGCTCGCCGCCCAGGTCGGCGTCATCGACCTGAACCTTGCCTCCAAGGACGTCGCGCTGCTCCCGCTCGGCCAGGGCCTGCAGTAGTTTGTGCTGGATCAACCAGGCCGTGGGGTCACTCACCCCCAGGTGACGCTTCAAGGCCAGTGCCGACCGCCCGGTTTTGGCTGGGCTGATCAGGTCGATCGCCAGGAACCAGGTCGTGAGAGGCAACCTGGTCCCCTGGAACACCGTGCCGGCGATCAACGACGCCTGATGGCGGCAGGCGCTGCACTGGAAGACCTGGCGGGCGCCATCGCGCAACACCGAGTGCGTCTTGCCCGTGCACCGCGGGCAGCGGAATCCTTCCGGCCAGCGAAGCCCTTCGAGGGCTCGCTCGCATTGCGCCTCCGTCGCGGAGTCCTTGAGAAACGCCGGCATCGACAGCCCGGGTTGAAACTGGATTCGATTCCTCGCCATGATCGCCACCTCGTGTTCTGGGGTCGCCATCACCCTACAGACCACCAGGCTCACCAAGTGAGACTGGCTGACGATTGTTGCTAATCAGGAAAAAAAAAGAGCCGGCGGATGCGATTCAAGCTGTGTGGAGTAATCTGAGACTTTGATGGTACGGAGGCGAGGAGATGGAGAACAAGCGGCATGAGGAACCGGTGGCACGGCTGAACGCCCATCCGGGATTGAGGGAACAGGTCAGGTCGTTGCTGCGGGCGGTGGGTGGGGAACGAGACGGGAGATTCGCGAGAAGCGGATACGGCGGAACTGCGAATCCTTGACGAGATGCACCAAATGGGCCGGGAGTCGCTCACGGCGTGGGCACATCGACAAGTCCAGACAACGGCTGAGGAAGCGCGGTGAGCGGCGGGCTTCTCTTCGCGCTACGGGAACTGCCGACGAACTGGCCGTGTCAGCCGGGGACCGGGGTCGTGATCGCCAAGGTGGATGGTGGCATGGTCCCGATCGTTGATCCCAATCCGGAACAAGAAGAAGACCGGCGCAAAGGCAAACGTCCGCACTGGAAAGAAGCGAAGATTTACCTGGCTTGCCTGCCGGGGAATCTGACCCGGAGCTATGGTGGGATATTCCAGTGCGGGAGGGATGGTAATCCCCCCATTTTTAGCAGCGGTCAGAAGTAGAGTGGGTTAAAAGTGCTGACCGCTGTTTCGGGGTAATGCCACCAAGCGCCATGTTGGGGCGTTCGTGATTGTAGGTCCACATCCCGTCGGTCGCATAGTTCTGCACCTCCTCAATCGACTCGAACAGGTAGTGGCTGAGCCAGTCGTAGCGGACCGTCCGGTTGTAGCGTTCGATGTAGGCATTCTACTGCGGGTTGCCGGGCTGGATGTGATCTAGCCGGATACCTCTGCGTTCTGCCCAGGCGATGAAGGGGCTGCTGATGTATTCCGGGCCGTTGTCACTGCGAATGGCCAGCGGCTTGCCGCGCCACTCGATGATCTGATCCCGCGCCCGTACCACCCGCTCGGAGGGCAACGACAGATCAATGTCGATGGCCAGGGCTTCCCGGTTGAAATCGTCGATGACGTTGAACAGTCGGTCGCTCCGGCCGTCGGAGAGTTGGTCGGGCATGAAATCCATAGACCAGCATTGGTTGATGGCTTCGGGCACCGCCAACGGTTCCGGCTTCTCTCGAACCATCCGCTTTCTCGGCTTGATCCGCAGGTTCAGTTCCCGTTCGCGGTAAATGCGATACACCCGTTTGTGATTCCATCGGTGGCCTTTCACGTTGCGCAGATACAGAAAGCACCGCCCGAACCCCCAGTTGCGCTGATTGTGGGTCAGGCGGATCAGGCGGTCGGCGATGTCGGCATTCTCTGCTGACTGCTTTGCCTGGTCGCGGGAGCAGGTCTGGCTGATGCCAAACGCCAAGCAGGCCAGTCGGATGCTGACGCCTTGCGCTACGGTTCGTTGCGCCATCTCGCGTCGGCAAGATGGCTTCACCCCTTTTTTTGCCGGGCCTCCTGGACGATCTCCGCTTTCAGGCGCTCTTCGGCATACATCTTCTTGAGCCGCCGGTTCTCGTCTTCGAGTTCCTTGAGCCGGGCCATCAGCGAGGCGTCCATGCCGCCGAATTTGCTGCGCCATTTGTAAAACGTGGCGGAGCTGATGCCGTGTTCCCGGCAAAGTTCAGGAACCGGCCTGCCAGCCTCCCCTTGCTTGAGTACGGCGATGATCTGGCTGTCTGAAAAGCGTGACGTCTTCATGTGAAACTTCCTCGGGCTGCTGTGGAGAAAATTCTACTTTTAACCGCCGCTAATTCCTGGGGGGATTACCGGATCAGACCGGGCAAGTGCTGTCGATAGTGCGTCGCGCGCTGGTTTTGCTCAAGGACTCGCCGGAGCGCGGTGGGGGATGGTGCGGAAGGGATTGCCGACCAGGTCAAACAGCAATTTGGGACGCAAGGACGCTACCTCGTCAACTTCTAGCACGTCCGCGAATACCTGACGGCGGTGGCCAAGGTCATCCATCCGGATGATGTCGCGAGCGCACAATGGCTGGGGGTTCAGAAGGAACGCCTGAAGAGCCGGCTACTTGACTCGTTGCAGTCGTGCACGGCCGACGGGTGGCGCAGGCGGGTCCGGTTGGTCATCATCTTGCCCGGTGGGTGAGCTGGTGGCCTCACTGGAATCGGCAATCTCTTCGCTTTCCGGCTCGAAAGCCATGCCGGCACCGTTCTCCCGGGCATAGATTGCGGACAGATTGCCGATCGGAATCCAGAGGTCGCGTGCGACGCCGCCAAAACGCGCCTGGAAGCTGATCCCGTCGTTGCCTATGTTGAGCTGTCCGGTCGCTTCATAGCCGACGTTCAGCACAATCTGACCATCACGAACATGCTCACGCGGTACTCGCGTCCTAGCGTCGACGAGTACCGCAATGTAGGGTGTGAACCCGTTGTCGCAGCACCACTGATGAATGGCACGCACCAAGTAAGGTTTGGTAGAAGGCAGATTCACGTTCCCTCTCAAGTATGCGTGGTCAAGCCAGAAGGCGGCGGGCCACGCCGGTTCCTACCTGCGCATCGCCTTTTCGGACGGGGTCAGCGCATCGATGAAGCCCTGACGGCTGAAGATCCGTTCGCCATACTTCATCAGCGGCGCGGCTACCCTCGACAGTTCGATACCATAATGATCAAGCCGCCAGAGCAATGGTGCGATGGCGACATCAAGCATCGAAAACTCTTCACCCAGCATATGCTTTTGCTTGACGAAGACGGGAGCCATCTCGGTCAGACGGTCGCGAATCTGCACTCTTGAGCGATCGGCGGCTTTGCTGTTCTTTTCCAGTGCCTCGATGTAGGAGAACACCTCACGTTCCATCGTGATCAGCAACTGGCGAGCACGCGCGCGCATGATCGGGTCGGCTGGCATCAACTGCGGATGCGGGAAACGCTCGTCGATGTACTCGTTGATGATGTTCGGCTCGTACAGGATGAGATCGCGTTCAACCAGTACCGGGACACGCCCGTAAGGGTTGATGATGGCGATATCTTCGGGCTTGGCGAAGAGGTCGACATCGATCACCTGGAAATCCATGCCCTTTTCGTAAAGCACGATGCGGCAGCGGTGACTGAACGGACAGGTAGTTCCCGAATAGAGATTCATCATGATCAAAACCCTCAAAAACGAATCGGCATCGCAGCGGCTACGGGCTTCTGTCGCGCCCTAACCGGCGATGCCGCGGCCTGGAAAAACCCGGCGCCTTTTTCTTGGCTTACTTGACGTCTTTCCAGTACGCCTTCTTGAGTGCGTACGCGACACCAAAGAGAACCACGAGGAAAGCAAGAACGCCCATACCGAGGTGCTTGCGAAGCCCGGCGTCGGGCTCGGCCATCCAAACCATGAAGCCAACAAGGTCAGCCACCAGCTTGTCGTACTCGGCCGGGGAAAGACTCCCCGGTACGGCCAGCTCGAGCTTGTGATCCTTGTGTGCTATCTGCAGGCCCTGCAACTGCCAGAGCACATTCGGCATACCTACGTTCTCGAAAACGGTGTTGTTCCAGCCGGTCGGGCGCTTCTCATCGACATAGAAGGAACGCAAGTAGGTATATAACCAGTCGGCTCCACTGCCGTCGGCCGACGCACGGGCACGAGCGACCAGGGTGAGGTCGGGCGGCGCAGCACCAAACCAGACTTTCTGTTCGGCCGGACGTGCCGCAACCCGCATCGGCTCACCGATCTTTTCCGCCGTGAACATCAGGTTGTCCTTGACCTGCTGCTCGGTCAACCCCAGCTCGGTGAGACGATTGTAACGAACGAAGCTGGCCCCATGGCAGTTCAGGCAGTAGTTGACAAAAGTCCGGGCACCGCTTTGCAAGGCGGCCTTGTCACCCTGAACGTCGGGTGCCTTGTCCAAATGAAGTGCAGCACCACTGGCCAAGGCGATAGCCGGAGCAAAGAGCAATGCCGTAAGCAGTTTTTTCATTTTGTGCATTCCTTTTACATCGTCACGCGATCGGGTTCCGGCTTGTACTTGTCGATCCTCGACCACCAGGGCATGGTCAGGAAGAACAGAAAGTAGAAGGCAGTGAGAATCTGCGCGACCGGGGCGCCTGGTATGAAGCCGAAGAACGCGTAAGACGGTGGCTGTGTGCCAAGGAAGCCGAGCAAAACGAACGAAATCACGAACAGCGTCAGGAGGGTCTTGTAGATCGGGCCGCGATAGCGAATCGACTTGACCGGACTGCGGTCAAGCCAGGGGAGAAACGCGAGGATGACGACCCCGGCACCCATCAGGACAACACCCCAGAACTTGGCATCGATACCAAACAACGGCCAGACCATCGCACGCAACAAAGAGTAGTAGGGCGTGAAATACCAGACCGGCGCGATGTGTGGCGGCGTTTTCAGTGGATCGGCGGGCAGGAAGTTGTTGTACTCAAGGAAATAGCCGCCACCTTCGGGAGCGAAGAAGACAATGATCGAGAAGACCATCAGGAAGACCACAACCCCGACGATGTCCTTGACCGTATAGTATGGATGGAAAGGAATGCCATCGAGCGGATTACCATGCACATCCTTGCGTTTCTTGATTTCGACACCATCCGGATTGTTCGAGCCGACCTCGTGCAGCGCGAGGATGTGCGCAGCAATCAGGCCAAGCAGGACCAGTGGCACGGCAATGACGTGAAACGAGAAGAAGCGATTGAGCGTGGCATCACCAACGACGAAATCACCGCGAATCCACACCGACAGCGGTTCACCGATCAGGGGAATGGCCGAGAACAGGTTGACGATCACCTGCGCACCCCAGAAGGACATCTGTCCCCAGGGGAGAAGATAGCCCATGAAAGCTTCCGCCATCAGACACAGGAAGATGAGCGTGCCAAATATCCAGATGAGCTCGCGCGGCTGTCGATACGAACCGTACAACATGCCGCGGAACATGTGCAGATAGACCACGATGAAGAATGCCGAAGCACCCGTGGAGTGCATATAGCGGATCAACCAACCCCAGTTGACGTCGCGCATGATGTACTCGACGCTGGCGAAAGCCACCGGAATCCCGTTGTCGTTGAGCGAGGCATCCGGCTTGTAGTGCATGACCAGGAAGATACCGGTAACGATCTGGATGACCAGCACCAACATTGCCAGAGAGCCGAAAAAGTACCAGAAGTTGAAGTTTTTCGGCGCGTAATATTCGGAGAGATGCCCGCGCCACATCGAAGTTGCCGGGAAACGCGCATCAAACCATTCGAGCAAGTTGCCCTGCAGAGAACCGTCAGACTTGTACTTTTCGAAATTGGTATTCGACGCCATGGCTTAAGCCCCCTTCTTGTCTTCACCGATAAGAATGCGCTTATCGGACAGGTACATGTGCTTGGGCACCTCGAGATTATCCGGCGCCGGCTTGCTCTTGAAGACGCGGCCTGCGAAGTCGAAGGTCGAACCGTGGCATGGGCACAGGAAACCGCCCAGCCAGGCGTTGTCCATGCCTTCCTCGGCACCCCGCTTGAACTTGGCCGACGGGGAACAACCCAGGTGTGTGCAGATCCCCACTACAACCATGATCTCGGGCTTGATCGAGCGGGCCTCGTTCTTGCAGTACTCCGGCTGCATGTTCTTGTCCGATTTCGGATCGGCCACCGAGTCATCGAGTTTGGGCAGCGTTTCGAGCATCTGTGCTGTGCGGTTGATGATCCACACAGGCTTTCCTCGCCATTCGACCGTGATCATCTGACCGGGCTCGAGACTTCCGATGTCCACCTCAACCGGCGCCCCGGCTGCCTTGGCCCGTTCGGACGGCAACATGCTGGAGACGAAAGGCACGAGCGCAGCTATAGCCCCTACCCCGCCCACCGCAGCGGTGGCGACGACCAATCGCCGCCTTCCGCCGTCCACTTTGCACTCATTGCTCATAGCGCTGATCCCTAGGACGTAATGAAAAGTTGGTACAAACTAAACTGGAATATTATACGCCAATCTCGAATCCGATTGATTCGAGGCGCGCCGCAAGGTCCTATCCGGCAAGCGGTCGGCGCTCTCTGAGAGCCTGCGCCAGCGTTCCGGGATCGACGTACTCGAGTTCACCGCCCACCGGCACACCACGCGCAATTCGCGACACGCTGATGCCGCGACTCCTCAGCATTTCGCACAGGTAGTGCGCCGTGGCTTCACCCTCATTGGTGTAGTTGGTGGCAATGATCACTTCACGGACTTGCCCGTCACACGCGCGATTCAGCAGGCGATCGAGGTGCAGCTCGGCCGGCCCGATACCATCAAGCGGCGACACCCGCCCCATCAAGACGTAGTAAAGCCCGGAGTAGGCATGCGTCTGCTCGAGCATGTTCATGTCCACCGGCGTCTCCACGATGCAGAGTAGACTGGCGTCACGTTTGGGCGACAGACAGCGCGCACAGATCCCGGATTCGGTAAAGGCGTTGCAGCGCTGGCAATGGCGCAGTGCGGCGAGGGCAAGCTGCAGCGAATCGGCCAGGCGCTCGGCACCTGGCCGATTGTGCTGCATGAGATGGTAGGCCATGCGCTGGGCCGACTTCGGGCCAACGCCTGGCAGGCAGCGCAGCGCCTCGATCAGCGACTCGAGGCTTGACGGAGTCGTCATCAGAAGGGCATCTTGAATCCGGGTGGCAGATTCAACCCGGCGGAAAATCCGGCCATCCGCTCCTGTGATGCTTCCTCGGCACGTCGCATGGCGTCATTAAGCGCCGCCGCAATCAGATCCTCGAGCATCTCCCGATCGTCCATTACGGCAGGGTCGATCGTCACTCGCCGCACGCTGTGTGCGCAGGTCATCAAGACCTTGACCATGCCCGCGCCCGATTGCCCCTCGACCTCGAGCTGCGCAAGCTGCTCCTGCGCCTTCTTCATGTTTTCCTGCATTTGCTGAGCCTGTTTCATCAGGCCGGCGATTCCGCCTTTCATCATCTTGCTTGCCTCGACTTGAACTAAACGGGTTTGATGGACGATTCGATCAGGGTGGCGTCGAACATTTCGATGATCTCCCGCACCAGACCATCCTGTTCGACCGATGCGATTGCGCGATCCAGGCGCTCTCGCCGGTCACGCTGCGCTGCTGCGGCCGGGGTATCTCCCGTGCCCTCTTCGACCTCGATGGCCAGCTGCAAACGGCGCCCGAGATGCTCGGTAATGGATTGCTGCAACTTGTCCTGCGCCGGTTTCATCAGCAGGTGCCGGTGCCGCGGAGCAAGCCGCAGGACCATCCGGTTGCTTGCCAGGTCGCGCAACTCGCAGTGCTGGGCAAGCTCGCGCGCCATGCCACTCACTTTAAGCGCGGCCAGCATGGTACCCCAGTCGGGGTCTGCCACGGCTGGCGGTTTCCTCTCGCCTGCCGAGACCAGCTCAACCGCCGGCTGATTGGGTACGGGACTGGTCCTGCCCGGCTCGGCAGGCGCCAAGGTCGGGCGCTTCGGCGTCGAGCCGGTCGTGACCAACGGGCTTCCGACACCGACGATGGGCGACCCGGGCCGACCACCGGCTTCGTTCTCTGTCAGCGGACGAAAAGCGTATAGCCGCAACAGGGTCATGGTGAACCCAGTAAGTTCATCCGGTGCAAGAGGCAGTTCATGGCGCCCGGTCACAGCAATCTGATAGGCCAACTGGACAAACTCCGGATCCATGTGCGCGGCGATTTCCAGCAGAGAGGCACGCTCGGGCAGATCTTCGGCAACCGCCTGCGGAGCAAGCTGTGCGATTTGCAGCCGGGTAAACAGGCTGGCCATTTCCTGCAAGGCCGCATCGAACGACAGGCTGCGCAGCGCCATGTCATTGGCTACCTGCAGCATGGCCGCCGCATCCCCGGCAAGCAGGGCGTCCAGAATTGCAAACAGGTGATCGAGATCGACCGTACCCAGCATTTCGCGCACTTGCGCTTCTTCAATGCTACCCGCGCCATGCGCGATGGCCTGATCGAGCAGGGACAGAGCATCACGCATGCTGCCACCTGCCGAGCGGGCCAGCAGGGGCAGCGCGCCGGCCTCGGCACTGATTGCTTCGACTTCGAGAATGTGTTTGAGATGCTTGGCGATCAGCGCCTGCGTCATCTGTTTGAGATTGAACTGCAGACAGCGCGAAAGCACCGTAACCGGGATTTTCTGAGGATCGGTCGTGGCGAGAATGAACTTGACGTGCTCAGGGGGCTCCTCAAGAGTCTTCAGCATGGCGTTGAAAGCCGAAGTGGAAAGCATGTGCACTTCGTCGATCACATAGACCTTGAAACGACCACGGGTCGGAGCATAGACCGCGTTCTCCAGGAGTTGCCGCATCTCGTCGACCTTGGTATTAGTCGCCGCATCGACCTCAAGAAGATCGACAAAACGCCCGGCATCGATTTCCTGGCAGGACGAACAAGTGCCGCAGGGAATAGCACTGACGCCGGTTTCACAGTTCAGGGCCTTGGCCAGGATTCGCGCCAGCGTCGTCTTGCCAACCCCGCGCGTACCGGTGAACAGGTAAGCGTGGTGCAGGCGTTGTGCGGTCAGGGCATGCGTCAAGGCCCGGACAACGTGTTCCTGGCCGACCAGGCTGGCAAACGTTCGCGGGCGCCACTTGCGCGCCAGGACTTGATAACTCATGCGCGGATTCTAGCAGATGGGGTCAGGACTCCCCGAGCTGTTTGATCACTGTCGGGCCGGGGACACTCCCGGGACCAAGGGTCCCCTCGTCACGATGGGCGAGACGGCGATGAAGGAAGGTGGCGAGCCTTACCCCCGGCACTCACATCAGACGGCTGTGGCTGC
>ERZ761607.5152-NODE-5152-length-10995-cov-4.263071_pt1 | contig 10995 bp, 13 predicted proteins | sample MGYA00511164_ERZ761607 | MGnify/ENA primary metagenome ERZ761607 (study PRJEB28899, sample SAMN02445080) | bioreactor sludge metagenome | biome: EBPR sludge | place: Australia: Brisbane, Thorneside Wastewater Treatment Plant | collected 2011-06-22 ...
CGTTTAGAACAAGGTGTAGGACAGGGCGCCGATGACGGTCAGGTCGTTGTCGTCGCGGCCGGGAGCCGGATCGCTGTCGTAGGCGTTCCTGACGACCAGGCGGACATTGATCTTCTCACTGACCGGGGCTTCGACGCCGATCTCGAGGTTGAGCAGGTAGGTGTCGAAATCGTCGATCTTCGGCAGGTACTCGGCCGACTGCCAGACCTTGGCGTTGGTGGACAACGACCGCTCGTAGCGCTCGGCCACGCGCAGGGCGATGTCCTCGGTGGTTTCTCCACCTTTCTTTTCGCCCACCACGGCGGGACCGACTTCGGTGCTCAACGTGGCCCGCTCGTTCTTCATCAGGAGGTACCCGAGGCCGGGTGACACCACCCACCGGTAATCGAGATCGGCAATATCGTCCGTCCGGTAACTGAGGTTCAGCGCGGCATAGGCGCGCTCGGTGAGGAGATGGCGGTAATCAAACGCCGCGTTGGCATTGTCGGTGGTCTTGTCGTTATCCGTTTCACCGTAGGCGGCATCGAGGGCCAGGCGCACCGAGTTCTTCTCGTCGAGCGTGCGGTCGTAGGTGAACGCCGCATTGAACATCGAGTTGTCGGTGTTGCCTTCGTTCACGGTGAGTCCGAGCGCGATCGACGAACTGGCCGCCTTCTCTTCGCTCACGGCTTCCGCGGCCCAAACCGCACCCGCCACCATGGCCACACTCAACGAACCCGCTACCAATAGCTTCTTCAACATGCATGTCTCCTTCGGTTTACTGCGTTTGATCCATCCAATCTAAACACTATCTGAAGCCATTTCAAATGTTTCACGCACATCGCGGGGTAAACCGGTGGCGCGGCGAAGCGGCATGGGATTACATCAGGGATTTCTGGCGGGTGTGGACAATCAGGCGCACCAGGCGATGCGCGCTGTCGAATTCGGCATCGATCTTCTCGCGCGACGCCCCGGTGATCAGGATCATGCCGGAAGGACGCGGCAACCGGAACACGTGGCGCGGTCGGCTCATCCATTCCTTGATCATGCAAATCATGGCATTATCCTACACGATGTTGATGCGGGTTCCAACTCAGGCGAGGTGGATTCGTTCGAGGGAACTGGTCGTCCGGTTGCCCCGGAGGTCTTCCGCCTCGATGAAGTACCGTACCGTCCCGGCCCCGACCGGCAATTCCGCCGTGAAGTGTTCGGCCGTACAACGCGCGCCGGTTCCGCACGGATAAGCTCCGCGGTTGGTCATCGGCACCACGATCTCCGTCGCGCCGCTGCGGATGACCAGTCGAACGAATGCCAACCCGCTGACGTCGTAAACAAAGGTATGCAGGACGCCTTGCGCTCCCGCCTTGACGAGTCCGCCAGTGCCCCAGGTCTGGCCGCCCGGATTTTCGGGCAGGACCCACGGCGGGAAAATGGTAGGTCCCGTCGCATCGCGTCCGGCGGAAAGGAGGTCATCAAGCTCGCCGCGCACGAGGTCGATGCCGCGGTTGGCGGCGGCGGTGACCTGGCCATCCCAGACATCCTGGCCGGTCCAGTACCAATAGCAACTGGTCTCGGCGGTAAGCAACAGGCGGGCGGCCTGGGCCAAGGCATCGCCGCCCCTCCGGGCATCCTCGAGGGAATGCACGGCGTTCTGGAACGCGGTGAGCACGGCCCATGAATTCAGGTCGGGTGAATAGGCATCGCGGTAGCGGCTGAACCACTTGGCGAACTGCGGATCCCCGTTGTCGGCACCGGCCCACGAACCGGGTTCGATGTGGATGGACCGGGACGGGTCGGGCGGGAACAGGTCGAGGTAGTCGCGGATGGTGATCAGCTCGAAGCGCGGGTCCTGCTGGAGCCAGTTGACCAGGCCATCGGTGTTGTGGCGGTAATAACTGTCGGTTCCGCCACCGTAGTTGTCACCATCGGAGTGCAGCAGGAAGAACGGCGGGTGCTTCGGATCGATCGCACCGGGGCGCGACAACTGATCGTACAACTGGCCGAAGCAGTCGGGGTACTGGAGGGCGCCGAATCCGCCGCGTGCATCCTCGTTGCCGAGGTAGCGTTCGGCCGGCACGGCGATGATGCGGTGTTGCTGACCAGCGGGATCCTCGTAGTGCACGTATTCCGGCTTGAGCTGGCCGGGGCTGATTTTCGAGCCGGCCCAGACATTCTGCAGCTGGTACCAGTCGCCGGCCGGCGGATTCTCCTGCTCGGCGCGGTTTGGCGGAAGCATGCCTTCGTTGGCGCCGGCATACGGGTAGTCGCGCGAGGCGCGGGCGCGGTGGATGCTGTCGTAGATCACCGCCTCGACCCCGGCCTGGTTGAGCGCGGGGATCATGCGCACATGGAAGGCGGTTTCCGGCGGGAACAGGATGCGGGCGGCGGGCTGGCCGAAGGTGCGTTCGATGATGGCGCGGTGCCATTCGATCTGGCGGACGATGTCGCGGGCGGGGATCAGCGGCATCAGCGGATGAAAAAAGCCGAAGGCGGTGAAGTCGAGGCGCGGATTGCCGAGCTTGGTGCGCGCGGCGGCGGCGCGCTGCAGCGGCTCGCGCCATCCACGGAATTGTCCGCCGCACAAGCCCTCGCGCTCGCAGCGGTCAAGCTGTTCGATCAGCGAGCCGCTCCAACTCGTGCTGAGTCCGGCGTGCTCGAGGCCGCCGTCGAGGTAACGCGATACCGCGTCGTTCAGGTAATCGCTGTAGGCCCCGCGGCGCGACCCGAAGATGCCGTCCTTCTCGCCGTCCCAATACGCGGTATCGACCGTGTTGTAGTAGGGCTGGTGCATATGCTTGTGGATGCCGAAATAGATTTTCGTGGTGACCGAGCCGCGGGGCGGGGCTTGGCGCACGACGCGGACCTGCGGCGGTGCGGCGAGTTCGAGCACGGTGTGGTGCTTCACCCAGTCGCTGCCGCCGGCCTGGCCAATATCAGCCAAGCGGCAGCTCTCGACCTGCACCGGATGGCGACCCGGCGCGAGCAGGCCGGCGGGCACGTCCACCGCATAACAGCAGTCGGCCAGACGGCGCACCTGGTCGCGGGTGAACAGGTGTTCGTGGCCGTGTGGCCGGACGATCACCTGCGGGAACGGGGCCGGGGCATCGGTCTCGAATCGGATGGAAAACGGCTTGTTGCGGCCGGTGGATGGATCCACCTCTGGTTTCGGGTCCAGATCAATGGCGGTAATGCTGGTCAACATACGGAATTCCCCTGAAATTCACCGGGACACAACCCAGCCCGGATTGACGAAAAGATAGCCACACCCGGCGGGGCAAAGGCAAAGGGAAAATAGCGGCGCAGGCTGATTTCAACCGGCAGGGAAACGGAGGGGTGGTGCACTCGAGAGGACTTGAACCTCCACGCCATCGCTGGCATAAGAACCTGAATCTTACGTGTCTGCCAATTCCACCACGAGTGCATCAGGAACAGGGGTGGAAGCTAGCAAGACCGGGTCCCGGTTGTCAACCGGGCTTTGTGCAAAACACCGGGCCACGGCCTTACCGGTTGTTGATGATGCTTTGCACCGGCTTCGGCGCGGAGGGACCACCCTGCTGACCGATGGACTCGACCGAGCCGTCGGCCTTGGTTCCCAGGCTGATGGTGCTGTATTCCTGGCCGAAAATCTTCTGGTCGATCATGGAGCCGAATGGCGAGTACGTTACGTGAAGAATACGGTTTGGCGCATTCTTGAAGAGGATGTGGGCATTGCCGGTGGCATCGACGACCATCTGCGGCTTCTCATTCATGACCGAGCGGCCGAGCGGAAAGACCCCGTAGCAGAGGCTGGATTCCTCGTCGTCGATGCGCAGCAGGATATGATCCTGTTGCCGGCGGTTCAGGTGGAAGATCTTGTAGGTACGGGAGGAGCCGTCGGCCGGGACATTGGCCGTGATGCGCATGATTTCGCGGCCGGAAACCACCTCGATGTGTCGTTTTTCACCCTGGTACGTCTTGCCCATCCAGTCCACGCAAGGCTGGATGCTGTAGAAACCCGGCCGGGCCAGGTTGTACAACCGCAGCATGTTGTTGGTGAAGCCGATGGTCGCCTGGGCCGGAACCATCGTCGGTTCGGCCCGCGGGGCATCGGCCAATGGGGGCATCTGGTGCCCGTAGTCATCGTTGACGCGAAAGTAGAAATTCGGGCCGGTCGGTTCGGAATTGAACACCACCGGTTGTCCGATGCCGGTCTTCACCGTGGTGCGGGCGATCATCGGTTCGAACTGCAGGTACACGACATGGTCAAGGGTGGTTGAGAGCTGGATCTGGGCCGAGACGGTACCGCCGGCCATCAGAGTCAACCAACCCAGCAAAATGAAAGAATGAGTGCAAAGGCGCATGGCGGAAAAAAACTTTCAGCGACCGACGGCCAGGCGGGCGGCCAGACGCGGTGGGAGCCCGGCATCGATGATTTTTTTCTGGGCGGCCTGGATGTCATACGGCCCCCGCCGCAATTCGACCAGGTTGTTGATCATGTCGTAGATCACGTAGGCGGCCCGCGGATCCCCGTCACGCGGTTGCCCGACACTGCCCACGTTGATGAAGTATTTCTTCCCGACGGTGATGCGGATCTTCGAATACAAACCGAACCGGATGGTGTCGGTCTTTTCGAAGGCCAGCGGGACATGGGTGTGGCCGAAGAAACACACGGTCGAAGTCTGGTAGCTGAAATTCGCCTCCGCCTCGAGCTTGTCGAACACGTACCCCCACCCCTCCGGCGTATCCAACGTGCTGTGGACCATGGTAAAGGTTTCCACACGGGCAATGTAGCGCAGGTTGCGGAGGTATTCCACCTGGTCGGGATTCAACTGGCGGCGGGTCCAGGCGACCACATCGGCGGCCAACGGGTGGAAATTGTCGAGTTTTTCGTCATGCGCACAGTAGTGGTCGTGGTTGCCACGGACAGAGACGGGACACAAGGTGCGGATTTTCTCGAGACACTCGATCGGGCTGGCGTTGTATCCCACGATATCCCCGACGCAGGCATAGTGCGTAACGCCCTGACTGGAAGCATCTTCCAGCACGACGGACAACGCATCCATGTTGGCGTGGATGTCGCCGAGAATGGCATATTTCATAAGGTCAACCCGCGGCCATCATAGGAAAAACGCGGAAAACTGCAACGCACTAAATAGGGTTCGCCACTGCGGTCGGCGGTTTGGCCGGAATGGCTCAACTGTAGCGAACAGCGAAGTCCGGGTATTCGCCGGAGGCATCGGACCAGGTCAGGTCTTCACGGGTTACATAGCGAAAGATGTGGGCCTCGCGGATCTGGTTCAGGAAGGCATAGAGGTCGTGTTCAAATCCCTCGGCGACCAGCTTGACCGATCCATCCATGAGGTTGAGCACGAAACCGGTAACCGGATGGTTGCGGGCGATCTCGACCGTGGTGAATCGGAAGCCGACACCCTGTACATGGCCCGTGAACAGGGCGGTGACGCGACGGGGTTTCTGGTTTTTTGCTTGTTTGTCCATGCTGCCCTCCTGACCGGATGGCCTAGTTTGGTGTATGGTGACCGGTATGACAAGACTCAAGCGGCTTTTCTTCGGACGAAATCCGCGCCGCACCCTGATCCGTGCCGCCGCGCTGGCGGCGGTGAGTTATGCCGTGTTTGGCCACGTGCTTCGCCCGGTGCGGGTGCAGGGCATCAGCATGGCCCCCACCCTGGTTGACGGCACGATCCATCTGGTAAACCTCGCGGCTTATTGGCGGAACGAGCCGCAGCGTGGCGACATGGTGGCGGTGGAGATGCCGGGTCGCCGGGCCTACTACATGAAGCGGGTGCTGGGCCTGCCCGGCGAACAGGTGGGATTCGCCGAAGGTCAATTGCTGGTGAACGGCGAACCGATGGCAGAACCCTATCTGGCGGCACGCGGTGATTGGAACATGGGGACACAGCCGGTGCCGGAGGGTCATTACTTCATCGCCGGTGACAACCGGCTGACCTCGTTCGAGGGACACACCCTTGGTTTCGTGGAAACGCGGCGAATCGCCGGCCGCTTGTGGAGATGAACCGATGATCAGGATCCTGGCATGGTTGGTTGCGGCGATGGTGACTGCGGTGGTGCTGGTGCGGTGCTGGCCGAACGACGTGCGGGCCGTGGAGAAGCGGATGGGTCAGCTTCTGGAGACGGTGGAAAAAACGGGGCCGGAGAGCCTGCCGGTTTCGGCCGCGCGATCGCTGGAGGCCGGATCCTACCTGGCCAGCAACGTCGTACTGGAGCTCGGGCACCCGTTCCCGCGACGGATGCGGCGCAGCGATGCGATCAGCCTGTTCCAGCAAGGCCGCATGCAGGCGGAATCGGTGCGGGTCCTACAGCGGGGTCATGAGATCACGCGGCAAGCCGACGGGCGCATCGCGCTGGATGCGACGCTGGAGGGGCGGATTACCTACCGGGGCCAGACCGAACAGGTGATCGGCATCTACCGGTTCATCTGGGAAAAGGGCGAGGATGGATGGAAGATCGCCGAGGCGCGGGTAACCGATGTGGTTCAGCACCCGAACGGGTTGATCGCGCCCTAGTTGCGCTCAATCCTCGGTTGCACGCCTAGACCGCGCCGGCGACCTGCTCGAATTCGCGCAACTGCTCGAACGTGCTGATCTTCAATGGAAAACGCGAGGACTTGGCCAGGCGGGCCGCCGGTCCGGTGACCTGTAGGGCCTCGATGACCGTCTTGACGTTTTTGCGTTTCTTGGTCACTACGTCGATCGCCTTGTGCAGGGTGGCCGCACTTACTGCAACCGGGGAGCCGAATTTCCATACCGACCCCGAATCGAGGTGTTGCTCGATCACCGCGTTCTTGCCGACGAGTACCGCCTGTTCCGACAATTCACGACCGGCGAATACAACATCGTGCTTCCGGGCCAGTTTGACCTGCTCGGAGATATCCGCCGCCGTCAATCCGGGCCGGGAGGCCTCGTGCACCACGATGATCTTGGCGTCCTTGTCCACGTACTTCATCGCCGCGACCAGTGAGGCATATTGGGTGGGACCGCTGGGCACCACCTTGCGCACCTTGTGGCAGCCGAACAACTGGATGACCGGGAGAACCTGTTCGAGGCGATCACGCGGAGCGACCACGATGACCCCTTCGATCTCCGGGCAATGCTCGAACGCGGTAAGGCTGTAGGAAAGAATCGGTTTGTTGTGCAGGTTGAGGAACGCGGTGCAGGTTTCGGGATTGAGCATCTCGTCCTTGCCCCCGGCAATGATCACCGCCCACGACGTTGATGTCATAGTGCCTATTCCTCTCCCGTGCGCAAATTGCGCATCATCGTTGTCATATCCCCAAGTCCCTCAACGATTAACTGCCCCGCTAAACGTCCCCTCTACGCTAGGGAACGGGGATGGACGGGGTCAAGCGGGATTATTAGATTTGTATAAATACGGCGTTAATGCATGGAGGACAAGATATTACGCAGACGGATGGGTTTCCGAAGCGGTCAGGGAAGCCGGAAGGGCGGGTTGAAGCCGGGCGATCCGGTCCATGACCAGGCGGCCAATGGCGTCGAAATCCGGCTTGCCGCGCTCGTCGTGCAGCATGAGTTCACCGGGTTGGATGGGTGCGCCATAGGTGATGGTGATCGGGTGTGAGACCATCTTCTTCGCGCCTTTGGGAAAGGCTTCGAACGATCCCTTGATGTAAACAGGAACAACCGGCACGCCGGCCTTGGCGATCAGGAATCCGATGCCACCCTTGGCCGGTTGCAGGTGGCCGTCGGTGGTGCGTGTCCCTTCGGGAAACAGGCAGACGCAGGCACCCTTCTTGAGCAGGCCGATGGCGGTCTTGATCGCGCCGACATCGCCTTTCTCGCGGGACAACGGGACGACGCCAATACGGTGGAAGATCCAGCTGACCACCGGATTGCGAAACAGGGTGTCGCGGGCCATGTACCGGACATCGCGCTGCTTGATCGGGACACCCAGCAAGGGTGGGTCGAGGTAACTCGCGTGGTTCGAGGCGAGGATGACGCCGCCGGTCGCCGGGACATTTTCGACGCCGTGCACGCTGACCTTGAATTTCCAAGCGAGCCAGGCACGCAGCACCACACGGCTCACCGCATACAGCCAGGGCAGGTGCTTGGTGCCGTCGGTCATTTCCCGGCCGTGTGTGCGCGCACGTCGTTGAGGATCAGGTCGACGACCTGGTCGGCTTCCATACCGGTCGAGTCAATGACCTTCGCGCCGAGGGCGATCTGGAGCGGTGCGGCCTTGCGGGTGGTGTCCTTGCGGTCGCGCCGGGCCAGGGAATCGAAGACCTCGCCGACATTGCTATAGCCGTTCTTCTCGGCAAGCTCGTTGTAACGGCGCCGGGCGCGTTCCTCGGGGTCGGCATCGAGGTAGTACTTGAACGGACTGTCGGGGAACACCACGGTGCCGATGTCGCGGCCCTCCATGGCGAGCGATCCGAGGCGGGCGGTTTCGCGCAGCATATTCACCAGGAACGTGCGGACTTCGGGAACGGCGGCGATGTCGCTGACATGTTCCTGCACCGGTTGCGACCGGATCTGGTCACCCGGCTCCTCGCCGTCGATGGCGAATTGCACGGCGCCGTCGCGCAGGAAGCACTGGAAGTCGATGCGGTTGATCAGCGCGACAACCTGCTGGCTGTCGGTGGTCTCGATGCCTTCACGCAAGGCCTTCCAGGTGATGCCGCGGTAGAACGAGCCCGAATCGACGTAGTTGAAGCCGAGTTTGACGGCGGCCATCCGGGCCACCGTGGACTTGCCGGAGGCGGAGGGACCGTCAATGGCGATCACGATGGCGGATTTACTCGACATGACCGCCCAGCTCCCGCAGGTGGTCCCAGAAACCCGGATACGAGGTGTCCACACAGGCGACGTTCTGGATGACCAGCGGGGCCTGGGCGTAGGTGGCGAGGATGGCCATCGACATCGCGATGCGGTGGTCGCCGTAGCTGCGCACCGACGAGGTCGGAACGATCGGGGCGCCACCCTTGATGATCATGCCGTCCGGCGTCTCCTGGGCATCCACCCCCATCAACCGGAGGTTGCCCGCCATGGTGGCGATACGGTCCGATTCCTTCACACGCAGTTCCTGCGCGTCGCGGATCACCGACGTGCCGTTGACCAGCGCGCCGAGCACGAAGATGATCGGCAGTTCGTCGATCAGGTTGGGAATGACGTCGCCGCCGACTTCAAACGGTTTGAGCACGCCGCCCTTGACGGTGATGTCGCCGGCCGGTTCAGTGTGGTTCGTGCCCTTGTACTCCTTGACCGTGATGTTCACCCCGGCCTGCCGCAAGACATCGAGCATCGCGGTGCGGCGCGGGTTGAGGCCGACATTGCGGATGGTGACCGAATGTCCGGGACGTCCGGCGACCGCCACCATCCAGAAGGCGGCGGACGAGAAGTCGCCGGGGATGATGAACGGGCGGGCCTTGATGGCGGGGCCCTTCGGGCCGAGGCCCTTGATCTCGATCTGGAGCCCCTTCACGGTGATCGGCAAGCCGAGGGTGGCCAGCAACCGTTCGGTATGATCGCGGGTGTGGACCGGCTCGGTGACGCGGGTGATGCCTTCGGCGAACAGGCCGGCCATCATGATGCACGACTTGACCTGGGCGGATGCGACGGGCAGCAGGTAGTCGATGCCCTTGAGCTTGCCCCCGGTGATGCGGACCGGAGCCGTTCCCTTCTCGCCGGTCAACTCAACCTTGGCGCCCATCAGCTCGAGCGGCTCCTTGATGCGCTTCATCGGGCGCGACCGCAGGGATTCATCACCGGTAAGTTCGACGGTGATCGGCGAACCGGCGAGCAGGCCGGTGAGCAGGCGCATGCTGGTGCCCGAATTGCCGATGTCCAGCATACCGGCCGGCTCCATGAACTTGCCGCCGGTGCCCTGGATGTGCAGTTTGCCGTCGGGCGTCTCGAATGAACGGGCACCGAGGGCCTCCATCGCCTTGAGGGTGTTGATGCAGTCCTCGCTCTGGAGGTAGTTCTCGACAATCGAGGTGCCGGAGGCCATGCCGGCCAGCATCGCCACGCGGTGGGAAATGCTCTTGTCGCCGGGAACCTGGATGGAACCATCGATCTTCTCCACCGGATGGACGATCGCGGAAATCGGGATCGGGGTGGCGCTATTCTTCGCTGTTGTGTTGATGTCCATAAGCTGTAAATGCCTTGCGCGCGTTCTTTCCGTCGCTCAGGGCCCTCTCTATAGCAGATATGTCGTTTTGTTCCAACTGTTCGATCAGGGCGTCCAGCTTTTGCCGTAACACCTTCAATTCACCGGCGATAGGTCCGCGGTTGGTGCGGAGGATGTCGAGCCAGATGTCCACCCCGCCTTCGGCGATGCGGGTGGTGTCGCGGTAACCGGAGCCGCAATAGGCGGGCAGGTCCGGAGTCAATCCGGGGCGCCCCACCGTCGCGGCGAGCAGGCTGGCCATGATATGCGGGACATGGCTGGTCAAGGCGAGGATCCGGTCATGGTCCTCCGGCGACATCGTGGAAACCACGGCACCGGCAAGTTTCCAGAGGGATTCAACCGTGGCGACCGCAGCGCGCGGAGTGCCGGGGTCCGGGGTGATCACCACCATGGCCTTCCGGTACAGGTCCACTTTGGCCGCCTCCATGCCCTGCTGTTCCGATCCGGCGATCGGATGGCTGCCGACAAATACTGCGGAGCGACCCGCGAGCAGGTCGCGGCATTGCCGCTGGATCTCGGTCTTGGTGCTGCCAACATCGGTGACGACCGCCCCGTTTTTGAGCGCATCGCGTACCGAGGCCAGTTGGGCGGGAATGGCGAGGATCGGAGCGCAGAGAACGACGACCTCGGCATCGGCGACCGACGCGGCGGCATCGGCATGGAAATGATCCACCGCGCCGCGTTCGACCGCGCATCGACCGCGCTCGGCTGAGCGGGTGTGGCCATGGACGACCAATCCGGGGATCGCCCGCTTGAGCGCGAGGCCAAGCGAACCACCCATCAGGCCGAGGCCGAGTATGGCGACGGAATTCACGCGTGGGCACCCCATGATTGCACCGACCGGTCAAT
>ERZ761607.5158-NODE-5158-length-10989-cov-4.580300_pt1 | contig 10989 bp, 8 predicted proteins | sample MGYA00511164_ERZ761607 | MGnify/ENA primary metagenome ERZ761607 (study PRJEB28899, sample SAMN02445080) | bioreactor sludge metagenome | biome: EBPR sludge | place: Australia: Brisbane, Thorneside Wastewater Treatment Plant | collected 2011-06-22 ...
GTACGGGGGGGCCTTGCCATCGAAGACGTAGTCGGTGCTGACGAACAGGAGCGGGGTCGTGGCGGGGAGCAGTTCGGTCAGGGCGACAACCGGCCGGGTATTCAGGCGGCGGGTTTCCTCCGGGTGGTCCTCGCAGAAGTCGGGTTCGCGGTAGGCGGCCAGGGCGATGACCACGTCGGGCTGGACCTCGTCGAGGAACCGGGCAAGGGTGTCCCGTTCGCGCAGGTCGACCGCGCGGAAGGCCTCGCCGCGGGGGCGCATCGAGGTACCAACCACGGTAAACGCCTCCCGGAGCTCGGGCAATGCCCCCGATCCGAGGAATCCGCTCGCTCCCAATACGGCACAAACCGGCTTCTTGCTCATGGTTCCCTTTCCCGAAAGGCTTGTACTATTGCAATTCCCGGTTTGCCCGTCTAGTATGGCCGTCCTTTAATCGGTTAGGACAACGAGGACGTACTATGAACATTACCGTGGTGGGAACTGGTTATGTCGGTCTGGTGACCGGCGCGTGTTTTTCGGATTGGGGCCATCATGTCCTGTGTGTGGACAACGACCAGCGCAAGGTGGACATGCTCCACCGGATGGAAATGCCGATCTACGAGATCGGCCTCGAAGAACTGGTCCGTCGCAACGTTGCGGCCGGCCGGCTGAAGTTCACCACCTCGATCAAGGAAGGCACCGAGTTCGCCGAGGCGATCTTCATTGCCGTCGGCACCCCGCCGGGCTACCGCGGCGCGGCGAACATGTCGTATGTCGAGCAGGTCGGCCGCCAGGTGGCCGAACACATGACCAGCTACCGCCTTCTCGTCGAGAAGAGCACCGTCCCGGTCAACACCGGCGAGCAGCTCAAGCGCACGGTCACGAAGTACCTGCGTGCCGACATCCCGTTTGACGTCGCCTCGAACCCGGAATTCCTGAAGGAAGGCACGGCGATCGAGGACGCGAACGATCCGGACCGCATCGTGGTCGGTGTCGAGAGCGAACGCGCGGCCAAGTTGTTGCGCGACATCTATGACCCGATCATCAAGAAGACCGGCTGCGCCTTCCTCGAGATGAACATCGCCAGCGCGGAGCTGACCAAACACGCGTCCAACTCGTTCCTGGCCATGAAGATCTCCTTCGTCAACGCGGTCAGCCGCATCTGCGAACTGGCCGGCGCGGACATCGAACAGGTCGCCCGCGGCATGGGCCTCGACAAGCGCATCGGCCCTCGTTTCCTCCAGGCGGGCGTCGGGTACGGCGGCTCCTGCTTCCCGAAGGACGTCGATGCCTTCGTGCAGATCGGCGACCAGCTCGGCTACAATTTCGAACTGCTCAAGGAAGTGCAGCGGATCAACAAGACGCAGCGCGAACACGTGATGCAGAAGATCCAGCGCGAGCTGTGGGTGATCCAGGACAAGGTGGTGGCGGTGATCGGCCTCGCCTTCAAGCCGGGCACCGACGACGTGCGCGAGTCCCCTGCCCTCTACTTCGTCCCGCAGTTGATCGAGGCCGGCGCAAAGGTCCGCCTGTGGGATCCGGTGGCCGAGGGCCGCTTCGCCGAACTGTTCCCGCAGGAGAAGTATTTCAAGACCCCGCTGGAAACGGCCGACGGCGCCGACCTGCTGCTGATCCTGACCGACTGGCCGGAGGTGAAGAACATCGACCTCGACGCCTTGAAGGCGAAGATGCGCTGCCCGGTGATCGTGGACGGGCGCAACCAGTTCGACCCCAAGAAGATCCGCGACAAGGGCTTCACCTACATCAGCGTGGGCCGCGCCTGATCCGCCGGGGTGTGCGCCACGAACCGGTTGACTTCGTTCACCGGTTCCTCTATGGTGCGCCCCTTGTTTTTTCAATCCATCCTCCGGGATGATCGAACCGTGAAGGGAGAGTGAATCAGACATCGTGACGGAAGTAAAAATTCGCAAAGGGGAATCCGTTGACCGCGCCTTGCGCCGCTTGAAGAAGAAGCTGGACAAGGAAGGTATCATGCGCGAAATCCGCGCCCACCGGTACTTCGAGAAACCCAGCGAGCGCCGCCGCCGCAAGGAAGCGCGGGCCCGTATGCGCCCTGCGCGCTGATCCACTTGATGGTTTCCATCACAGACTCCCCTCCGGGGGAGTCTTCCTTTTTTATACGATAGACGACGAGTTCGCGAGCTGATGCACTTTTCCGTTTCCACGCATTGGAACACCTACCGGCACACCACCGGCGAGGCGATGATCGAGGAGATCCTGGGCCTCGGCGTGGATGCGGTGGAACTCGGGTACGACCTCCGCATCGACATGGTTCCCGGCGTCCGGGCCATGGTGGCCGCCAAGGCGGTGAAGGTCGACAGCGTCCACAACTACTGCCCGGTGCCGATGGGCGCGCACCGCGGCCACCCCGAACTGTACACCCCGGCCAGCACCGAGCGGACCACCCGCGACAACGCCGTGCTGCACATGAGCAAGACCATCGCCTTTGCCGCCGAGGTCGGGGCCCGGGTCGTCGTGGCGCATGCCGGCAACGTGGACATGTCCCGGATGAGCCGGGAGATGATCGAATGGTGCGAACAGGGACGCCAGTACTCCCCGGCCTACGAGAAACTGAAGCTCAAGGTCATGACCACCCGCGACAAGAAGGCGCCGAAGCAGCTCGATTACCTGCGCGAGAGCATCGACCGCCTGCTGCCGGTGCTGGAGCAGTACCGCATGGTCCTCGCCTTCGAAAACCTGCCGACCTGGGAGTCGATCCCGACCGAGATCGAGATCGAACGCCTGCTCTCCTCCTACCAGTCCCCCTGGCTGCGCTGCTGGTTCGATTTCGGCCACGCCCAGATCCGCCAGAACATCGGGTTCATCAACGCCGAACGCTGGGCCCAGCGGCTCGCCCCGTGGATGGCCGGGATGCACATCCACGATGTGCGGCCTCCGGTGCAGGACCATGTCATGCCGCCCAAGGGACAGATCCCCTTTGACCAATACCGCGAAATCGCCAACCGCGACCTGATCCGGGTCATCGAACCGGCCCCCGGCACCGAGGCCGGGGAGATCAAGGATGCGATTGCCTTCCTGCGCGGGTGTTGGCACACTCCGCCTCCGACGTAAATAACGAACAGGGACCAGACCATGAAGAAAGCACTCATCACCGGAATCACCGGCCAGGACGGCTCGTACCTGGCGGAACTGCTGCTCGACAAAGGCTACGAGGTGTACGGCATGATGCGCCGTTCCAGCACCGAGGCGATCGAGCGCATCGAACACCTGAAGGGCAAGATCACCCTGGTCAACGGCGACCTGCTCGACGAGATGTCGCTGATCGTCCTGCTGAAGGAGATCATGCCCGACGAGATCTACAACCTGGCCGCCCAGTCGTTCGTGCACACCTCGTGGACCCAACCGGTGCTGACCGGCGAGTTCACCGCGCTCGGCGTGACCCGCCTGCTCGACGCGATGCGCCATGTATGCCCGCAGGCCCGCTTCTACCAGGCCTCGAGCAGCGAGATGTACGGCAAGGTCCACGCAATCCCCCAGAGCGAGGAAACCCCGTTCCACCCGCGCAGCCCCTACGCGGTGGCCAAGGTGTACGGCCATTACATCACGCTGAACTACCGCGAAAGCTACAACCTGTTCACCGTGTCGGGCATCCTGTTCAACCACGAGAGCCCGCGCCGCGGCAAGGAATTCGTGACCCGCAAGATCACCGACGGCGTGGCCCGGATCAAGCACGGCCTGCAGAAGGAACTGCGCATGGGCAACCTCGACGCGAAGCGCGACTGGGGCTTCGCCGGCGACTACGTGAAGGCGATGTGGCTGATGCTGCAGCAGGACAAGCCGGATGACTACGTGATCGCGACCGGCGAGACCCACTCGGTGAAGGAGTTCCTCGAACTGGCCTTCGCCCGCGTCGGCCTGAACTACAAGGATTATGTGGTCGTCGACCCGAAGTTCCTGCGCCCGGCCGAAGTGGACCTGCTGCTCGGCGACCCGACCAAGGCGAAGAAGCAGCTCGGCTGGAAAACCGAGGTGAGCTTCCAGGGCCTGATCGACATGATGGTGGACGCGGACATGGAGCGCATCGCGCGCCAGCTGCGGTAACCCGATGCGTGTCCTGGTCACAGGGGCCGCCGGCTTTGTCGGCGGGCACGCGTTGACCGAACTCCGGCGCGCCGGCCACGAGGTCGTCGCCACCGTGCTGCCCGGCCAGACCGACCAGGTCCCCGGGGCCATCGCCACCGTCGGCGTCGATCTGGTCGATGCCGACGGCATGGCCCGCCTGTTTTCCTCCCACACCCCCGACGCGGTGCTGCACCTTGCCGGCATGGCCTTCGTGCCGATGGCGTGGGACCAACCGCAGGCCGCGTTCCAGATCAACACCATCGGCACGATCAACGTGCTCGAGGCCGCACGCCGCCACACCCCGAACGCCCGCTTGCTGGCCGTGACCTCGGCCCAGTTGTACGGGCACCAGCCAAGGCCGACCGCGATCCGCGAGGATGACCCGCCTTCGGCCGACAACCTCTACGCGCTGACCAAGTGGTCGGCTGACGCGGCCACGCGGATGTATGCCGCACGCTACGGGCTGCACGCGATGACGGCGCGGCCGTGCAACCACATCGGCCCCGGCCAGTCGGAAAGTTTCGTGGTGTCCGCCTTCGCCCGCCAGCTCATCGCCATCGCGAACGGGAAACAGCCGTCGGTGATGAAGGTCGGCAACCTGGCCAGCCAGCGCGAATTCACCGATGTGCGCGACACCGTGCGCGCCTACCGGTTGCTGCTGGAGAAAGGCCGCACGGGCTGCGCCTACAACGTGGCCACCGGCGCGCTGACCACGATCCAGGCGCTGTTCGACCGGCTGTGCGCGATCGTCGGGGTTGCCCCCGAGATCACCATTGATCCGGCACTGTACCGTCCGACCGACAGCCAGCCGATCCTCGACACCTCGCGCATCCTGGAACATGTCGGATGGCGGCCGGAAATCCCGATCGAGACGACGCTGCGCGATGTCGTCGAGGATTTCCGCCAACGCATCGCCCGCGGTTGAAGCGGCGCCCGGGCGGCACGGCTCACGGTGCCGGCGACGGCTCGGAGGAGGCGGGCAGCGTGGCCAGCAGGTTGGTCGCTTCGACCAGGTTCGGATCGGCCTTGAGCGCGGCCTCGAGTTCCGCGCGGGCTTCGTCGAACTGGCGGTGCGCAAGGTAGATTTTCCCCAGGCCGAGCGAGGCGCGCGCGCTTTTCTTGCGGATCAGGATGGCGCGGCGGTATTCGAACTGCGCCTCCTCGTAGCGCTTCAGCTCCAGGTACACATCGCCGGCGGCGATGTAGGACGTTTCCAGGCTGGGATTCAGCCGCGTGGCTTCGCGGTACTGCAGCACGGCCTCCTCCAGACGACCGAGCGAACGGTACAGGTCGCCGAGGCTGGAACGGATCAGGCCGTTGTTGGGATCGAGCAGCATGGCCTTCTCAAGGGACGCGATCGCCTTGGCGGAGTCACCGTGTTCGAGGTGGATGCGGCCGACCTGGCGATGGGCCATGGTGAGTTGCGGATTCAGGGCGATGGCGCGCTCGAAATCGCGACGGGCTTCATCGAAGCGCTGCTGCGTACCGAGCAGGTTGCCGCGCAAGACGTGAGCCTGGGCGTGGGTGGGATCGAGTGCAATGGCACGGTCGGTGGCGGCGATCGCGGCATCGGCATCGCCGCGTTCGTAGTGGATCGCGGCGAGCAGCAGGTGCGGCTTCGGTTGGTCGGGCGCGGCCGCGGCGGCCTCGCGGGCGAGCGCTTCGGCCTCGGTCAACTGGCCTCGGTCGTAATGGATCTTCGCCTTGAGCAGCAACGCGTCCGGGTCACGCGGATCCATCCGCAGCGCGGCGGCGATCTCCTCGAGCGCCTTGTCGTAGTCGCCGGCCTTGAACTGGCTGTGGGCGAAACTGAGGCGGGACTGGACATTGCTGCCCAGTTTCTTGACCGATGGAATCCATTCCTCCATGCCGCGAACCCGCTGCGCCTACAGCGAATGGCGGGTGAAGAATTTCCAGATGATCTCGGAGGCCGAGATGTCGCGGTTGACCCTGCCGATAAACATTTCGGGCAGGCCGGAATCGCCTCCGGGCCAGGTGTGGCCGGCACCATCGAGTTTCCACAGGATGACCTCGCCGGGCTCTCCCTCGCGGCCGAAATCCTGAAAACCGGCGTCGCCGCGGCGACCCTGGTCGCGCGGACGGTCGCCGACCTTGTTCCTGGCCAGCCAGAACTTCATCGTCTCCGGTACGCCAGGACGCGCCACCGGATCAATGCGCTCCAGGCGCGAACCGATGCCGCCCTCGAACGGGATGAATTTGTCATCGAGTCCGTGGAAGTGGATGATCGGCATCGTGCGCGACGGCTTGCAATCGGCGGGATCGACAGTCATCACCGCGGCGACCGGGGCGATGGCGGCGATGCGGCCGGAGAGATCCGGATCGCAGGCGAACCGGTAGCACATCATCCCGCCCTGCGAGATCCCGGTCGCGTAGATGCGCTTGGTGTCGATCGCGTACTTCGCCTGCACATCCTTCAGCACGGCGCGGATGAACCCGAGGTCATCCTTGTTGTTCGCGGTAGCGAAGGTGTCGCTTTTCAGGATGTTCCAGGAAAGACGGCTGTCGCGGGCGCGTTCCCCGGTACCGGCGGGATAGATCACGATGAAGCCGTTCTGATCGGATACGCGGTCCATGCCGGTGATGCCGCGTACGGCGGAGGGACTGCCGCCGCCGCCGTGGAGGACCATGACCAGCGGGACCGGCGTGCCGGGGCGGTACGAGGCCGGGACGTGGACATCGTAGAAGCGGTCATCGCCACCGAACGACAGGTCGCGGCGGAAGTCGCCGGCCACCGCCTGTGCGCCGGAATTCTTTTCGGACAACGGTTGCATGGCGGTGGCTTCCTGCCGCTTGCGGCGGCCGCCGGCGAAGGCGTCCATCATCGTGCCAAGGATACCAAGGATCATAACAACTCCAACGGTGGTGCGGACAAGAGCGGTTCGTTTCATGGCGACTCCTGAAAGGTTTGGTGATCGGGGATTGATAGCACAGGTGTGCGGGGGCGTCCATCCTGTCGTCAGGCCGGGCGTTTCGCCCGGAACACCACGTAGGCATGCACGGGAACGAGCGGACCGTAGACCGCGGCCTTGGCGTCCTCGACCATCGCGCCGTCGAAGGAGCCATCGATGACCTGCTCCCACAGGTAGAGGTTGAACTTGTGCAGGAAGGCCTGCCAGCAGTCCCGGGTGGCTTCGCGCACGGTGACCTCGGTGAAGCCGGCGGCTTCGAGCAGCGCGGCAAACGCGGCGGGTGTGTGCGTGCCGGGCCATCCGGCCGCGGGTCCGCCATGCAACACGGCCGCGCCGGCGAAGAAGCCGCCCGGCTTCAGCACGCGGCGGATCTCCGGCAACCAGCGGCGGGCATGGGAAATCCGGCTCAACGCCTCGAGATCGGTGACCGCATCGGCCGAGGCATCGGGGTGTTGCAGCAACACGCCGGGACCGGTCACCGAAACGGCATGGGCCTTGAGCCGGTCGGCGGCGAAACGCCGATCCAGGTTGAGATCCAGTACCACGCGACCTTCGGCCTTGGGCAGGAGGGATTCGACTTCCTCGACCAGCGTCTGCGCGGCATCGATGGCCGAGGTGCTGCCGCGTCGCCAATAGCCGAACAGCCGGTTGGCCGGATCGCGAAAGAAGGCGGCGATGGCGTGTTCGATGTAGTCGCGCTTGCGTTCTTCTTCGGTGAGGCCCTCTCGCTCGAAGTCAGGATGCAGGGTAACCGGGGCGGGCGGGGGCTTGAGCCTGGTGAGGTCGTGGGTGGCCGGATGGTGCTGGTGCGATCCGAGCCACACCTCGAGTCCGCCGCGCGGATTCGGCTCGTAGGTCCAGCCGGAGGCGCGGTGGATGGCGACGTCGGGGCCGAACGGATTCGCCGTGCCGACGAACAGGCCGTGCGGCGTGGTGATCAGCGCACGGATCCCGTAGTTGAACGGGTTGCCGAACCCGTTGGTGGTGACCGGCAACCAGGTCACGCCGTCGCGCGAGCGCCACAGCGCACAACCGCCGAGCTTGTCGGCCAGCAGGTTCATCCGGTCGCGGTCGAGGATGCGGCGGATGCGTTCAGAGAATTTCTCCTGCGAGAAGAACTGGATGACACCGGCGATCGAGAAGGTTCCGGCATAGAGCCAGCCGTCGTGGACGCCCATGCGCCAGACGTAGGTGTTGAACGGGTTCTCGAAGCCGGCGGTGAGCCCGCTGAGCGGCATCTTCAGGCCCTGCTCGGTGATGCGCCCTTCGCCCACGACCAGGTCCCAGGTGTCGTCGGGAAACACGCGCAGCAGCTCCGCGGCGGCCGGGCCGATGCCGTGGTTGCGGTCGTACCCGCCGTTGATGATCGACACGCCGAGGTACAGCGCGCCGTTGAACTCCTTCATGCTGCCGACGGCCTGGTTGTTCGCGCCGCGTCCGCCGCCGCGGGTGATGACGCGGGTCCAGCGGCAGTGCGGAAATTGCTCGCCGTCGGTCTTCCACAATTGGAAGCCATCGGGGTTGACCGTGCCGGCGTAGAGGTGGCCGTTGAACGCGGTCATCTCGAAGATGCCCTCGTTGTGCGGATCGCCGAAATTCGTTTCGTTGCACTGTACCCACGGGGTGCGGGCGGGGTCGTCGGACGCCATGACCAGCGCGGTGCCGGCCGCGCTGCCGGATCCGGTCTTGCCGGTCGGGGCGATCCAGAGCCGGCCTTTGAAATTCACCATCGGCCGGAACGTGTTGAAGCGAGCAGCGGCGGCGCCGATCAGCTCGATCTGCTCGTAGTTCAGGCCGTCCTCGGTGCGCAGGATCATCGGAGTCGGTCCGCCCTTCGGGGCCATCGTCGGCATGTAGAGGGCGTTGCGGCTTTCGCCGGCCGCCTTGAACTCGACCATGTTGCGGATGCCGTTAAAGTACGGGAAACGCACCCCGTTCTTCGGCTCCATCAGTTCGGCGGTGAGGATCTTCTCCCAGACGTTCGTCGGCGGATGGTAGCGCCAGATCTGGCCGCGTGCATCGAGGTGCGTGTAGGGATTGCGCTCATCGACCTTGACCGGATAGGGATCCCAGACCGACTCCTTGTGGGAGACGTAGTACAGCAACTGGAAGACAAGGCGGGTGGTGGCGACGTAGAGGTGATCGCCGAACCAGGCCATGCCGTGCGGATACGAATTCGCGCCATCGTTGATGCCGCCCATGGCGACGCAACGAAACTCGCCGGGCATCAGGCCGCGTGCGTCACTCGACATAACCGAGTGCGCGCAATTGCTCGTACACTGCGTCCTTCTCTTCCTGCGAGTAGATGTCGGCGTCCTTGTTCACCGCGGTGGCGTCCGGTTGTTCCTCGAAGGCCGGTTCGCCGGTCACCGGTGGCTGGGCAGCGAGGTGGGCCGGCTCGAACACGCCGGTAGGCAACACACCCTCGAAATTCGAGGGGATGGGCAGGCCGAGGCTGTAGAGCACCAGCGGGGCGACATCGGTGATGGCGCGGGACTCGATGGATTTGCCGCGCGCGACGCCCGCGCCGTTGGCGATGAGGATGCCTTCGGGATAATGGGTGCCGATGACATGGCCGACCGGTGTGACCAGACCTTCCGGGCTCTGTGCGGTGGAGACGAACCCGTGGTCGCTCAACACGACATTCAGGTCGGGCGCACCGGCATTGCCCGCGCCGGGGAACGCCTCGTCGCGGGTCGCCACGGCTTTCACCATCGGCTGGCCGGTCAGCGGATTGACCACGGCGCGAAGCGCGGCGGCAATTCTCTCGCGCACCGAATCGTAGTCGGCGGCCGGGATGCCCGGTTGACCGGGCTGGCGGCTGACGCGGATGTACACGCCGTTGGTGCTGCGGCGCGGGCAGTAGGCCACGGTGCGGTTCCAGTCGAGTTTCAGCGAACGGTACTTCTCCTCGTCGGAGATATCTTCGGCGGTGGCCTGCCAGTGCAGGTAGCCGAGCTCGTGCAGCATCTGGTTGATGTTGAAGTTCACCTCGGTCGGACCGAAGCCGTGGTCGGAGGTCAGGATAATGCGCGCCTCCGGGCCGGCCTTCTCCCGCACGCTGCGCAGGAAATCGTCGAGCTTGCGGAAATACGCGTGGCAGGCGGCGATCACTTCCTGCTGGCGGGCGTCGGGCGCCGCGGGGATCAGCGCCGGGTCGAGAAACTCCCAGCAGACGTGCTGCAGCTTGTCCACCCCGTCGAGCACCATGGCCATCAGGTCGGTCGGCTCGTGGTCCATCATGAACCGGAACACCTGGAACCACTGCTCCTCGCGTTCGATATGGTCCTTGACCCAGCCGAGCTGGTCCACCGGCAGGCCGGAGCTGACGGCATCGCGTTCGTGGGTCAGGTCCCAGCACAGCGCCTTGCGGTTGAACCAGGGTTGCTCCTTGAGCTTCTCGTAGAAGGTGGTCGGGAAGGTATAGGTCTTGAGGTATTTCCACTGCACGAGGCCAGGGATCATCACACCGCAGAACGGGTTCACCGGCGAGGTCACCACGAAGTTGAAGACTGCGGACTTGCGGTTCTGCCGGTTGGCGATCGCCCAGATGGTCTCGCAGCGGACATTACGGGAGTCGTTGAACGGAAAGAACACGGTCTCGCCGCTGTCCTCGACGCGGGTGAAATCGAACACCCCGTGGTTGCCGGGGGTGCGGCCGGTGTACATGGAGACGAACGCGGGCGGGGTGAGCGGGTGCACCGTGGACATCAGCGGGGCCTTCACGCCGCCGGCGACGAAATCGCGCAGGAAAGGCATGACCCCCTGCTTCATCAGCGGTTCCAACACGGTGAATGTGGCACCATCCAGGGCGATTAGAATAGTCGGGGTGGCCATGCTGTCTCCTTCCACAAGCTGCTTCGAAATTAAAAGGGTCATCATAGGACGGGGACGCACCAGCGTCAACGCCGCAAGCCGCTCCGTGTCGTGACTCTATGAAAATGTCCCCTTGCGGACTCGTTAGAAATGTCCCCAT
>ERZ761607.5161-NODE-5161-length-10972-cov-8.534304_pt1 | contig 10972 bp, 9 predicted proteins | sample MGYA00511164_ERZ761607 | MGnify/ENA primary metagenome ERZ761607 (study PRJEB28899, sample SAMN02445080) | bioreactor sludge metagenome | biome: EBPR sludge | place: Australia: Brisbane, Thorneside Wastewater Treatment Plant | collected 2011-06-22 ...
TAAATTTGACATTGCAGAACTGAAAAAGTTTTATCTTAAAATTAAAGGTGATGAAAATAGTTATCCGTGGATTCGCGAAAAGATAACTGATTTGGAAAAGCAGGCATTCTGAATTTTCAGAATGCCTGTTAAGAATATTTAATCTTTATCATCCCATGGGTATGTTGGTCCACCACTGCCATCAGATGAATCTGAACTATCGGCAGGTTCATTATTGAAACTGTAAATTGAGTTAAAATTTGTTTCCTCAGATTGACAGTTTGTTGTGAATGAGAAAGTACAATAAATACTGATGATAAAGATTGCGATGAAAGTCTTAATTTGTGTAAACATTTTTTGTTACTCCTGTATTTTTTAATTTCGAGTTCTTCAATGAACTCTTAATACAAAAGTATTTTTAGACCTTACCTGAAACCTTACTGATTTTCTTACAAATGAATTATTAAAATTTACTTATGAAAAAATTATTACTTCCTGCTGTTTTATTTTTTATTGCATCTACCTTTCTTTCTCACTCCGGAAATTTCTGGACTATAAATCCGGTTAATTTGCCTTACCCACTCGCTGTTAATCCTGCCGTAGGATTTACATCTATATCGGATACAAATAAATATTTAATATTTCCGGGAGGACTGGCGAATGATTCCATTTCAAGAAAAGTTTTAAGGATGAATGTAAACTCAAATTCATTTGATACATTACCTCCATTGCCGGAACGAATTATGAATGGTGCTGCGTTTAAGAGTGGTGATTCTATTTATTATGCGGGAGGATATAAAGCGGGGTGGAGTGAAACAAAAATTGGAATGGGAGATTCACTAAACAAAATTGTATTTCCGTCTTTAGATACAGGTTTTATTGCAGGTGTATCTAATAAAATTTACAGAACTACAAACAAAGGTCTTGACTGGTTCACTTTCACAATTTCAGGAGTTTCCAAAAAAATTATCAATATATATTTTATAAATTCGAAATCCGGTTGGATATCTGTTAGCGGAGATACATCAAAAATTTACAGAACTACAAATAGCGGAGTTAACTGGGCAAATACCTACAGTACAGATTTTAATAAAAATTTTTCAGGATTATATTTTTTAAATTCTGTAACCGGTTTTGCTGTCGGAAGTTCAGGTTCAATTATAAAATCAGTTGACAGCGGAAAAACCTGGACTTCTTCTGTTGTTGATACAGTTCATTATAAATCGGTAAAGTTCGACCCGATGAATTCAAACGGATATGCATGCGGAACTTCAGGTAAAATTATTAAAACTACAAATAGCGGCTCTACCTGGATAAACATCTCTCCTGCAGGAGTAACAAATTTAAATTCAATTTGTCCTGTAAGTTCATCAAAAATATTTTGTGTCGGTAACTCAGGTGTGATATATTATTCCTCAAACGCAGGAACTAATTGGGTTTTGCAATCTTCGGGTGTCACTTATAATCTAAATGATATTCAATTTTTGGATTCTAACAGATTAGCAATTGTAGGAGATAACGGAACTTATCTTTACACTACGACAGGAGGATCAAAATGGGAAAGACGCAGAGGAATTTCACCGGATAATTTAGTTTCTATTTCTCATCCAATAAGAGATACGGTTAACTCTATAATTTCATCAAAAGGATTTGTTTATAAAGATAACAATATAAAATTTGATTACCTGATTTCAAATAAAACTTATAAACTCGGAATAATTCCCTTACAGGTGAGTTGGAGTGAAAGAGATACATTGCCAAAACCACTTGCAGAAATTTTCAACTCATCCGCCGCGACTCAAAACAAATTTGGTTTTATTGCCGGCGGAATTACAAACAATAATATTTTTTCTTCTTCAGTTTATTTTTACAATGCGATTGCAATGAAATGGTTTTCAATAAACCCACTTTTAGATTCTTCATCTATTGGATGCCTTGTTGCTGTTAATGATTCTGCGTTAGTATATACAGGTGGAAAGGAAAGGGATTCAGCAAAAAACAAAACCTACAAAGGTGCAATAAGCTATAATGCGGGTGGAATCTCCTCAATCAATTGGATAGAAGGTGCGGTCTATCCCGGTGGTGCAACATTCGGACACAATGGAGTTGGATTTAAAAATATTGGCTATGCATTATTTGCAGGTGGAAATAACATTGTACATTTTGATAATCCGTTTTCAAAAGCATTTGTTTATAATTATAACGATGATTATTATTTTGAAATTACTGAATTATCTAAACCAATCTGTCACACCGGAGTTGATAATATTTCAATATCAGGCTCACCTGAAAATTATAATGGAATATTCCCGGTAAAAGTATATGCAGCCGGAGGTATGACTAATTCAAATTACAGATTAACTGATACTATTCAGGTATATCAAAATGATGACATAACAAATATTGTAAATGAATTAGTTATTAATAATTTTTATTTATATCAAAACTATCCTAATCCATTTAATCCGGTGACAAAAATAAGATTTAATCTAAATAAAAAAGAATTTATAAAGTTAAGTGTATATGATATTACGGGGAAAGAAATTTCAATTTTGAAACAAGGATACGAATCCCCGGGAAGTTATGATTATGAATTTGATGGTAAGAATTTATCAAGCGGAATATATTTTTATTCACTCCGGACAGAGAGTTCAGTTTTAACTAAGAAAATGATATTAATTAAATAAAAAAAATAAACCGGAGAATTCCGGTTTATTTTTCAACAGATGAAAGGCGGATATTTTAACGCTCATTATTTTACTAAAATCATTTTTTTCATATCACTGAATTTTTCTCCGCTTTCAATATTAATCATATTCATCTTATAAAAATATATTCCGCTTGATAATCCTGTTCCGTCAAATCTTACAGAGTGTATTCCCTGTGAATATATAGAGTTTGCCAATGTGATTATTTCCCTACCCATAATATCATATACTTTAATTTCAACATTACTCTTCACCGGAATTGAAAATGAAATATTTGTTTCAGGATTAAACGGGTTTGGAAAATTTTGATACAGTTCATAATTTCCCGCTATTTCATTTGGATCTACTGACAATGGACTTGATGTATTTCCGGTATAACCGGTAATCGCTATATCATCTATAAACCAACCGTCATTATTTGTTGAACCATCTGATTTCAATCTGAATCTTATTTTGACACTTGAAGATCTATTGGCTGCTTTTGAAATATCAATTTTCATTTCATACATACTTGAAATTACACCACTGAATGCAGATACCTCTTGCCAGGTGGAACCATTATTAGAACTGACTTCAACATAACAATAATCCTTAAACGACTGAGTTTTGTATAGATGTTTAAAACTTAATACCACTGCTTCAAACGAAGAAGTGTTCACAGGATTTTTCATTGTGAATGTATTATCAGCATTATTTTTATAATTTCCTTTTGGGCTGTCAGTAAATGAATTTACCGGTGAAGTAGCGTTTGATTTTATGGTACCCCATCCCTGATTTGTAACCCATTTTGTTATTCCGGTTTCCGCATTGTCTGTAAATATTACAGAACTATTACCATAAAAAATATTAATCCAGTTTTTTGCTGATTCTACAACATCATCTCTTCCCTGTATAACTCCTTCTCTTGTTAGCCAAACGTTAACATCTATAGGGAATTCCCTGTGAGTTAAATAAGCAGTTGGACTTTTTAATTCGTAAGATTCACTCGGGCTATATCTTGTGAACCAATCCTGATGTAAATTTAAAGTTACAGGTGAATTGAATGCAGAGTTAGTTGGTTTACCAAAAATTCTTACTCTCGGATGATATTTAATTCTTAGAGCTACCTGATCTCCCGAGCTTACAGCACCGGGACCGACAAGCATAGCAACAGGTTTATTATATCCGGGAGGAGTTCCTTTAATTGTATAACTTGACCATACATTATTGGATGTCATTGCTGTATGATTGGAAGGGCTTGTTCTTCTTGCCCAGTCAATAGTAGGAATTTCAGAAGCAAAAAGTATCTTTAATGCGGAATCACTCAAAAACATATTTCCACCAAAGTTAGTTCTGAAATCTAAAATTAATCCGTTTGTATTTTTTAAACTGTTAACCGCATTATAAAAATGAGCACTGGCATTTCCAGACCATTGCACGCAATAGATATAACCAATATTTGTGCCTGAAAGAATTCCGTATGTTACATATTCACCTGAAGTATAATCAGGTTTAGGAATTCCGGGAATATCCATTTGTTCATCAAGAGAGATATTAGTATTGAAGCCTAACATCAAATTTGTTGGCAGACTAATGATTTCATCCGTTCCCGCTTTTTTAATATCAATAGTTTCGAATAAATGATAATTAACTCCTGCTGATAAAAGTAAACTATGAGCAAATGAACTCGGTGATGACCCCCACAAACCTCTTACGGGTAATTGATATGAAAGCATCTGATGAGCAAGAGTATTCCATTTTATTCCATCGTAACCTAAAATTATATCTCCAGGTTGTAATCCCAAAGGATGATTCGGAACAACTTTATAAACCAAAAGACTACTATCCGGTAATGGAGTAATACCTGCTCCAAATCTATTCAGTCCCCAACCACCTATATAGAACACAGGGTCGTTCCAGTTTTGAAATAAAACTCCATTATCCTGTGCTTTAGTGTGAACTTCTTTTAAAGCGAGAGATAAGATACTCATAATTGCAGCAAATCTTCCTCTGCTTACACCTGCAGCAACTTCCGGTCTGTGAATCTGTTTTAGACTCAGCCAGTTATCTGTAATATTATTGAAACAAGCAAAAGATGAATCAATCTTATTCCAGAATGAATCAAATATTCTTAATTTTTCGGTTGTTGATAATCCCGGTCCCCAAACCGAATCAATTGCATTTCTCCAGTCCTGAGCGGTTCTGTTAGAAATTATGTTGTTAGAATTTTGAATACTTGATTCAGTAACAAAATATTTCTCATTAAATACAATATTTGATTCAGAATTTTTCAAATGTGAATCTTTCCATTGTGAAAAAATCTGATTTGTAAATAAAAAAGTAAAAATAAAAATTGAAGAAATTAATTTTGACATTTTTCCCCCTTTCGATTTGGAAATTTTATAATTTAAATGTCTGACGTAAATTTCACTATAATATATTTAAAAGTCAAAGAAAGGAGAAACAGTTTGTGAACTGAATATTTAAAGATTTTGAGGGTACTAACGGTAAAATTGCTTAAAAAAGATGTCGTTTTACTTATTTTGAGGATTCATTAAATAGAATTGTGAATTCAAATTTGGCAGAAATTTTTAAAAAAAATTAACTGAGGTGAATAGATTTTATTCACCTCAGTTAAAAATTTATTTATTTAAGTAATATCATTCGTTTTGTTTCTGTTATTTGTGAAGCGGTGTTTGAGCCCGAAACTGTTAAACGGTAAAAATAAATTCCGCTTGATAAATTCTTTCCGTTGAAATTAACTGAATATGTTCCCTGTGATAGATTTTGATTTACTAAAGTTTCTACCAATTTACCTGATAAATCAAAAACAGATAAATTTACAAATTTATTATTACCTGTTTGAGGAATTGAAAATTCAATTGTAGTTTCAGGGTTGAATGGATTCGGATAATTTTGTGATAAGTTAAAACTTTCAGCAACAGAACTAATGTTGTTTATATTAACAGAGTTTCCGATTTTTAAAACATATAATCCGGTATTCATATCAGACACAACAATTTTTCCTGATGGAAATTTATAAACACCCCAAGCACCTTGAAATCCAGGTGAATTAAAATTTGGATATGTATCATACCAGGCAATCTCAACAGGGTTTTCAGGATTTGTAATGTCTAACACTCTCACACCGGCATTATAATGAGCGATGTATGCTGTATCCCCTACTATTTCAATATTATGCACGATTGTATTTGTAATTCCCTGAGGTTGCCAACTTCTTATAAATGTAACGTTAGATAAATTTTGTTTATTCCAGATTTTTAATCTTCCCGGAGGATTTGTAGTTTCGTCTGTTGTGAAAATATATTTTCCGTCTTTTGTGACTGCACTGTTATGTGTAAATGGATTCGGAGAAGTTAGAAAAAATCCCAATGGTCGCAATGTATCTTTGTTGCTTACATCAAATATCATTAACTTCCCGGTGTTAATATTTGAAGCATACAGAGTATCATTTACCACTCTGCTATCATGAACATATTCAGTATTATAGCTACCTCTTCTCACAGGTGCGAGTGGATTAGTTAAATCCAAAATAACTGTTCCCTGACCAAAAGAAGTGTTACCACCATTTATATATAGATAAGGTCCTGTTTGAGAAATTGTATGTGCACTGCTAAAATTTGGCAATACATATTTTCCTCTGAAAAAAACCGTATCAGGCAATTGTGATAAATCATAAATTTCAATTCCGCTTGTATCTGCTTCCGAAACAACATATAAATAATTTTGATAAACTTTTAATTCCCTCCAGAGATTTCCCTGATCAGGATTTGAAAAATTAATTGTATGAGGATTAAAATAAACTTCTCTGATATTTGCACTGTCTGTAATGTCAACTATTTGAGTTCCGATAACGCAACCCATAATCGCATATTCCCTACCGTTAGGAGCGACATATCCCCAAACTCCTGAATAATGCCAGGGAGGAGTCAAGGGTCCCGGTGGAACTCTTCTAATATCTAAATTTTTTAGGACATACATATTGTTATTACCTAATTGGGAGAAAGAATCTTTTGCCGTAAAGAATATTAGTAGCAGCAAAAACGGAATTATTTTTTTCATTTTTTCAATATTGAGTTATTTTTTTTTAGACGAAATTAATCATTTTAGGTTTCAGATATATGTCAATTCGGCGTGCAATTCATAGAGTTCTAAATAGTATGTGAATCATCGGAAAGTATGGTCTTCCGGGAATGGTTTAAAAGAATTGAAAGAGTTCAATTAAATTTAAATTTTTAAAACCATCAGTTTAGATGATTTATAAAAATTGAATTTATTATTTATTTAACATATTTTGATTATAATTCATTAAAATAAAATTTTAATTTTTATGTCGAATCCAAAACTTCCGATAATGCATAATATGGGTATTGTAGTTGAATCTCTTGATAAGGCGGTTGAATTTTTTTCTGAAATTGGTCTTACATTAGAAGGACGCGGAGTTATTGAAGGAGAATGGGCGGGTAGTGTTACGGGACTTGGAAATCAAAAAGTTGAAGTTGCGATGATGGTAACACCTGACGGAAATAACAGACTGGAGATTGCGAGATTTATAAATCCTCAAACAATTTCAGATCACCGCACTTCACCAGTAAACTCACTTGGATATTTAAGGGTTATGTTCACAGTTGAAAATATTGATGAACTTGTAGCAAGACTTGTTAAAAATGGCTCTGAACTTGTAGGTGAAATTGTAAATTATGAAAATGTTTACCGGCTTTGTTACATAAGAGGTGTTGAAGGATTGCTGATTGGATTGGCAGAAAAACTTTAGATGTAGATTAGAATATTTTAATACTATTTGATAGTTTTATAATTTTATTTCAAAATTTATTTCAAATAAAAAAATTTAAATGTATAACTTTTCATACTTCAAAGAAAAAGATAAACAAAGACTACTCGAATTTATGGAAGAAAATCCGTTCGCATTTTTAACAGGCAGTTTTAAGAATGGGAAACAAGTTGCAACTCAAATCCCTGTATTGTTTGAGGAAAAAAACGGAGAACTTTATTTGCAGGCACATATTATGAGAAATACAGATCATCATAAAGCATTCAAAGAAAATCCTAATTCGTTAACAGTTTTTACGGGAGCAAGTACTTATGTTAGTGCGACTTGGTATAGCAATCCACAGATAGGTTCAACATGGAATTATATGAGTGTACATATCAGCGGACAAATAAGATTTATGACAGATGATGAATTAGTTGAGTTTATGAGAAAGTTTACTTTGAAATTTGAAAAAGGAAATATCAATTCACCCACTTTTTATGATAACCTTCCCAAAGAATATTTAAATAAAATGGTGCCCGCAATCACAGGCATAGAAATTAAAGCAGAAAAAATTGAAAACGTTTTCAAACTAAGTCAAAACAGAGATAAAGAAAGTTATCTTAATATAATTTCAAAACTTGAAGCACGGGGAGGAAACAGCGAAGTGATAGCCGGTGAGATGAAAAAAAGATTTGAGGAGTTATTCCCTCCGGGAGAGAAATGGGATGGAACTAAGTTTGAATCGTAATTGACTATAACAAAAATGATTTTTACTCAATGGAAATAAAAAAACTCGAAACAAAAGATTTACCTGATTTTCGAAATCTATTAGAAATTTTTAAAGATGTTTTTGATAATGATTGTGAAATACCGGATGATAATTATTTAAATAAATTATTATCTAATAAATATTTTTTAGTTTTCGTAGTAAAGAAAAATGGAGAAGTAATTGGAGGACTGACAATTTACATTTTACATCAATATTATAATTCTAAACCTCTTGCTTATATTTATGATGTTGGAATCGCAAAAAATTTTCAAGGTCAAGGTATAGGAAAAAAATTAATTTTTGAAGTTTGTGAATTTTGCAAACAGAATGGGATTGAATCTGCATTTGTGCAAGCGGAAGATGACGACGAGGCGGCAATAAATTTTTACAATCAAACAAATATTAACAATCAAATCCGTGCTATTCATTTCAATTATTTATTTGAATAATAAATTTATTCATCATACAAAACGAACAAATACTTCACCACTAAACCCGCAGAGAAGGACAGGTTTACACGAATAATACCAATTACACAAATATAAACTTATAAATGTATCATTTATGATTATAATCCGACACAAAAATAAATATTTGTTTTGGAAATTTGTGTTTTTTTCTCCCCCTTTCGTCGTATTTTTAAATTTTTATATTTTGTATTTTTGAGTTCACCAATAAAATTTTAATTTAAATATAAAAATGGACACAAAAGAATATCTTGATGGTCTTGGAAAGACCATAGATGCTAAAGATTCAAAGGGATTTGCAGATTATATTACAGAAAACGGAAGTTTCAGATTTGGAAACTGGCCTCCTGTTATCGGCAGAGAAGCAATCATAAATGCAGTTGATGCTTTTTTTGCATCTATCAAATCTTCAAAACATTCAGTTGTAAAATATTGGAAAGATGAAAATTCAATTGTCTGGCAAGGGGAAGTATTATATACAAGACTTGACGGAAATCAGGTAACAGTGAATTTTGTAAATATATTCAATATGAGTGGAGATAAAATTCAGGATTATTTGATTTATATTGACAATTCACCGTTGTATGCAGATATGCCATCCGCGTAAGAGGAATAAACTTTAAACTTAAATTAAATTTCAGTTGTAACAAAATCAATTTAATTTTTTAATTCACTCACCATTTTATATAGCCGGGATTCTTTGAACCTGGCTATTCTTTTTTCTATTTCTAATTCTTCTGTTGGTTCTTCTAAAATTAATGGTTGATGAAGATATATATCAACATCATAAAATTTTATATAAAATTCATAAAAAGATTTTCTATTGTTTTCTGTTTCTTTCTTATAAACTTTTTTGAGAGCTTGATCTAATTTATTTTTAACATTTTTTTCAGTTAAGAAAATTTCTTTCAAAACTTCCACCTGACTGTTGAAACTTCCAAAAGCATTGTTGTAAGATTTCAATAATACTTGAATCGCGTTTAGTTTTTTATTCATTTGCAGATATATATCTGCTGCATTTAAAGCATAGTCAATTTCAAATCCCGCAGCACAATTCGCACAATCACTTAAAGGTTTGTGATCCGTTGTTGTTAAATTAAGATAATCCAGAGCTTTTTCGAATTCATTATTCATAAGGTAATAACTACTTAACCTTAAACATGATTTATAAGTAAAATTAGCAAATGGAATACTCATAATGTCAGCTTTAATTAAAGTAGTGTCATTAAAATCATTATTTAAAATATTTTTATAAATTGTAATAGCTGAATCATATTGTTTTTCAACAAAATACAATTCTGCAAGATTGAAATATGCCAAGCTGAACAACTCATTTTCAGGAAAATTATCTACTATATATTTAAAATCATAAATTGCTTTTTTATTATCATTTACACTTGTTGCATATATCGCTTCGTCGAAATAATCAGAAGGCATTTTTTGGGCAAACACAAACCCATAAGTCAACGAAAAAATTAACAATAACATTATTTTCATAATCTGATTTTTAACTGTATTAATTTATTATTTTTTACCAAATAACACGTAAGAATATCTTCATCTAAATAACAAAAATCAGTATATAATTCAGAAATATTTTTTAAATCTATTCTAATATTATTTCCGAATATTGCGAATTCACCTCCGGTTTGTTTTTGGATAATACAATATGTCGAGTCGGATGATTGAGAAACAAAAATAAATTTAAAATCATGATCTTGTGAGTAATACTGATCCGGAGATGAAGCTGTCGAATTATTTATTTTTCCGTTTAATAGTATATAAGCCATAGTATCAATATTAAGAATTTTTAAATCATAAATTTTTTTATCTAAACTTTTTAAATTGTAATTAACGATATATTCAAAAGCATTAATACAAAATATATTAGAACTTCTATTATTCGTTCTAAAAAATAAAGTATCATTTATATAAACAAAAATAGAATCATTCGTTTTGAAGTAATAAATTGAATTACCATCAGCGTTTATATATAATGGAACTCCTCTCACTCCATAATTACTTACCGGGTTTTCTGATTTTATTCCATTAATGTATTTATATAAGTAATAATCTTCAATTAAGTAAAATGCAATTTCACCATTTCGGTTTACTTGAGGGGAAAAATACTTGTCAGAAGGTATTCTCATCTCATTATTTTTTGAATTAACATAATTCGCTCCACCTCTTTTTATGAACAATAAATAATCGCCTGATGAATTATAATAATCTTCATATTCAGAAGGTATATTAAATAAAGTCTCATAATTTGTCA
>ERZ761607.5163-NODE-5163-length-10968-cov-4.827637_pt1 | contig 10968 bp, 8 predicted proteins | sample MGYA00511164_ERZ761607 | MGnify/ENA primary metagenome ERZ761607 (study PRJEB28899, sample SAMN02445080) | bioreactor sludge metagenome | biome: EBPR sludge | place: Australia: Brisbane, Thorneside Wastewater Treatment Plant | collected 2011-06-22 ...
GAGGTGCGCCAGACCGGCGGCGAGATCCGCGTCGCGGCCGGCGCCGGGCTGCGCATCGCAGTCGCCGAAGGGGCCTCGGTGCAGTTGCTGGCCGCCGGCAACGAGGTGCTCGGCGAGCTGTCGGTGCTCAGCGGCGCCGAAGGCAGCGCCTGGACCGAACGCAGCACGCCCGGCAGCTTCGCCGGGCCGACGCAGAACTACGCGCTGCAGGGCCGCGTGCGCATCGCCGGCTCGACCCTCGTCGTCGGCGGCAGCGGCGTCGAGGCCGACCTCGTCGCGATCAGCGCCGACCGGCTGACGACGGTCGGCGACGCGCGCATCGTCGCGCGGCTGCCCTTCGACAACACGGTCGGCACCGCGGCCTCGCTGCCGGCGCTGACGCTGGAGCTGACGCCGACGGCGTTCGCGATCAACTACCCCTACGGCCAGCCGGGCGCCGAGATCCGCGTCGACATCGGCAGCCGCGCCCTGGGCAACCGCACGCTGCCGATCGACGCCGGCTACCTGACCGTGCTGCCGCGCGGCGGCGCCCAGGGCAGCACCGCGGTGCTGCTCAGCGGGCCGCAGGTCGCGGTCGGCGGCTACCGCTTCTTCTTCGACGGCGCCGGCATCCAGGGCGAGATCCCGGTCTTCTACAACGGCCTGCTGCCGGTGACGCCGGCGGTCGAGAACTCGATCTCGGCCACGGTCTCGGTGTCGGAGAGCGCGCGCAAGCAGCGCTTCGAGGAGGCGGTGCGCACCGAGAACGTCGCGGTGCGGCTGCGCGCCGGCGTGATCGCCGAGGTCGGCCCCGGCCGCCCGGCCACCGAGGGTTCGCAGGGCCTGCGGCTGCCGCAGATCTGCCCGCCCGCCGGCACCAGCCTGGGCTGCGGGCCCGGCAACTGAAGCATCCGCGGCGCGAGGCGACCCATGAGCACGACCCCCACCCTGCCCCCGCTGCACGCGCTGCCGACGCGGCGCCGCCTGCTGCAAGGCGGCGCCGCGCTGCTCGCCGCGCACCCGCTGCTGCGGTCGCTGGCGCAGCAGCCGCCCGCCGCCGGCGGCGAACCGCCACGGCTGGCGCTGCTGATCGGCAACCGCGACTACCCCGAGGGCGAGGACCTGCCGCCCATCCACAAGAACGTGCGCGACCTGCGCGCGGTGCTGGAGAAGCGCGGCTTCACGGTCGACGAGGGGCTGGACCTGGACCTCGCGCAGTCGCGTGCCGCGCTGCAGGCCTTCGCGGCCAAGGTGCGCGCCGCGCCGCCGGACTGCACGGCGCTGTTCTACTTCTCGGGCCACGGCGCGCAGGTCGACGCCGAGAACCTGCTGGTGGCCGCGCGCGCCAACCCGAAGGCGCGGCCGGAGGTGCTGCTGCGCAACAGCCTGACGCTGACCGGCGACGTGCTGGGCCCGCTGCCCGACCGGCCCGCCGGCCTGACGATCGCCGTCATCGACGCCTGCCGCACCTCGCTGCGCGACGTGGCGCGCGGCGAAGGCCTCAACCAGGTCGAGGCGCCGCCGGGTAAGCTGATCGCCTTCGCCACCGGGGCCGGGCGCCCGGCGATCGCGCCGGCCGACGACACGCGGCACACCTTCTACACCGGCTCGCTGGTCAAGCTGCTCGAGACGGCCTCGGGCGAGATCAGCTTCTCGGACCTGTTCCGCCTCGTCAAGTACGACGTGCAGAACACGATGCTAAACCACCCGGTGCCGCTGCTGCGGCGCTTCGCGCAGTTTCCCTTCATCGCCGAGAACACCCAGGTCCGGCGCCGCCTGGCTCCGCTGCCGCCGCCCGAGGTGGTGGCCGCGGCCGCGCCGCCGCCGCCGCGTCCGCGCGACGAGGCCGAGGACTTCGCCAGGCTGGACGGCGCGATCTGGCCCGCGGAGGTGGCGCGGCTGGCCGACGAGTACCTGAAGAACCACGCCGCGAGCCCGCTGGCCGGCAGCGCGATCGTCGCGCGCGAGGGTGCGCGCGAGGCGGTCAAGGCGCTCGGCAGCCGCGACGTCAAGCTGTTCCGCAGCGCCTTCGCGCCGCCCGGCGACGCGGCGTCCCGGCTCGACGAACTGGCCAAGGCCGGCCGCGGCGACAAGGACGCGGCAGCGCGCATCGCGCGCAGCTACGGCCGCCGCGACAGCGGCCGCTACGAGGGCTGGCTGCAGTACGCCACCGAGCTCGGCAACGGCATCGCCGCCTACGAACTGGCGCTGCACTACCGGCGCGAGGCGCAGCCGCTGCTGGCCGACCGCTACGAGAAGCGCGCGCTGGACCTCGGCTACACGCCGCCGCCTTCGCTGGACAACACGCGGAAGTAGCGGCGCCGGATCACGGGCCTCGTGTCCCCGCGCGTGCACCCGGGGTGGCAGGGTGTCGCGAGGTCGCGCCCGGCGGGCGTCAGTACAGCCGCGGCCGCGGCACCGGCTGGACGCTCTCGAAGGCACGCGCGGCGCGCAGCACCAGCGCATCGCCGAACATCGGGCCGACGATCTGCAGGCCGATCGGCAGGCCGTCCGCGGTCAGCCCGCAGGGCAGGCTGCAGGCCGGCTGCTGGGTCAGGTTGAACGGGTAGCTGAACGGGGTCCAGCCCAGCATCGACGCCGGCTCCATCGGCACCGCGCCGGGCGGTCGCGCCTCGAAGGCCGGCACCGCGACCGCAGGCGTCAGCAGCAGGTCGAAGCGCTGCATGAACTGCTTCATCTGCGTGCCCAGCGCGCCGCGCCGCAGGTGCAGGCGCTGCACGGCCAGCGCGCTGTAGGCCGAGCCCAGGTGGGCCTGGGCCGCGAAGTCCACGTCGGTCAGCGCCTGCTGCGCCGGGGTCAGCATATTCCACAGCGTCCAGGCGCCGACGAACCACAGCCCGGTGATGATCTCCACCGGGTCCTCGAAGCCGGGGTCGATCTGCTCCACCTGTGCGCCCAGTTCGGCGAAGCGCGCCGCGGCGCGTGCGCAGGCGGCGGCGACCTCCGGATGCACGTTGGTCGCATAGCCCAGCGTCGGCGAGAAGGCCACGCGCAGCCCGCGCACGCCGTCGTCCAGGCCGGCCGTGAAGTCGCTGTCGTCGAAGGGCAGCGCGGTCCAGTCGCGCAGGTCGGGGCGCTTGAGCAGGTTCATCGCGGCCGCCGCGTCGGCCACGCTCATCGTGTGCGGGCCGATGTGCGCCAGCGTCCCGAAGGGCGACAGCGGGTAGGCCGGCACGCGCCCGAAGCTGGGCTTGAAGCCGACGTTGCCGCAGAACGCGGCCGGGATGCGGATGCTGCCGGCGCCGTCGGTGCCCAGCCCCAACGGCGCGATGCCGGCGGCCACCGCGGCCGCCGTGCCGCCCGACGAGCCGCCCGGCGTGCGTTCGAGGTGCCAGGGGTTGCGCGTGATGCCGGTCAGCGGCGAGTTGGTCTCGCCCTTGCAGCCGAACTCCGGCGTCGTCGTCTTCGCGAAGAGCACCGCGCCGGCCTCGCGCAGCCGCGCCACCGACGGCGCGTCGACGTCCCAGGGCTGCCGCGGGTCCACGGTGCGGCTGCCGCGCAGCGTGGGCCAGCCACGCGTGAGGATCAGGTCCTTGACGACCACCGGCACGCCGTCCAGCGGCGACAGCGGCGTGCCGGCGCGCCAGCGCGACTCGCTCGTGCGCGCGTCGGCCATCGCCTCCTCCGGGGCCAGCCAGCACAGCGCATTGAGCCGCGGGTCGAGCCGCTCGGCGCGCTTCAGCACGGCCGCCAGCGCCTCCACCGGCGAGGTCGCGCCGCTGCGGAACAGCGTGGCCAGCGTGGTGGCCGTGCAGTCGGCGAGGTCGGTGGCGGGCAGCGTCATCGGGGGCATCCGTCGGGGCGTCGAAACCCGGCAGTGTGGCCGCGCACCGCGGCGCTGTCAGCCGGGCTTGCCCGGCCCACCGAGCCGGCCCTGGCGCATCGGCCAGAATGGCCGCGTGAGCCCGACCCCGACGCCCGACGACCCCGCGCTGCGCGGCCTGACGATCCTGGAGCGCGGCTGGCTGTCGTCGAACAACGTGCTGCTGCATGGCGGCGGCGCCGGCGCGGTGCTGATCGACGCCAGCCATGCGCTGCACGGCGAGCAGACCGTCGCGCTGGTGCGCCAGGCGCTGGCCGGCGAGCCGCTGCGGCGCGTCGTCAACACCCACCTGCACAGCGACCACTGCGGCGGCAATGCGGCGCTGGCGCGCGCCTTCGGCTGCCGCATCGCGATCCCGCCCGGCCAGTGGGACGCCGCACGCGCCTGGGACGAGGCGCGGCTCAGCTACCGCAGCACCGGCCAGACCTGCGTGCGCTTCGTGCCCGACGACTGCATCGCACCCGGCGACGAGATCGTCGTCGCGGGCCGGCGCTGGCAGGCGCTGGCCGCGCCGGGGCACGACCCGCATTCGCTGGTCTTCTTCGACGCCGGGGCGCGCGTGCTGATCAGCGCCGACGCGCTGTGGGGCAACGGCTTCGGCGTCGTCTTCCCCGAACTCGACGGTGTGGCGGCCTTCGACGAGGTCGCCGCGACGCTGGACCTGATCGAGCGCCTGGACCCGCGCTGGGTGATCCCCGGCCACGGCCCGCCGTTCCAGGATGTCGCCGACGCACTGGCGCGTGCGCGCCGGCGCCTGGCCTCGTGGCGTGCCGACCCCGCCCGCCATGCCGCGCACGGCCTCAAGGTCTTCGTCAAGTACCACCTGATGGAAGTACGCCGACAGGCCTGGCCGGCGTTGCGCGAGTGGCTGGCCACGACACCGCTGTTCGTGCAGGTCTGGCAGCGCAGCGGCCGGCCCGAAGGCTCGCCGGCGGCGCATGGCGAGCGCCTGGTGCACGAGCTGATCGCGCAAGGGGCGCTGCGCGAAGCAGGCGGCGAGGTCCTGGACGCCTGAAGCGTCGCGGCCGCCGCCATGCGGGCACGCATGCGGCTTCGCATTCCATGCGACAACGAGGAGCGAAGCCGAAGACAGTGCTGACGCACGGCGAGGCGAAGCAACGCGGTTGGCGCGTTGAGTGCGAAGCCGTATCAGCCCTGCCTGCGCGACATGCGACGCGTCACGACGCACGACGCCGGCGACCCGGCGATCCATGCCCGGGACTGGCCTGCCCGCTGCGCGCGTGGCAAGCTGGGGCTCCGCCGCTCGGGCCGGTCGCGCTCGCAGACCGGGCCACGCGGCGACAGGCGGAGGGCGACATGGCGAAATTCAGTCGATCCGGGACGCTGCAGGGCACGAATACGCTGGACACCGTGGTCTTCACGGTGGACCTGCCGGCCACCATCACCTACACGGTGAAGGCCCGGGGCAGCGGCAACAACCAGCTGCGCGTGCGCTGCGGCCAGAAGCTGATCGCGATCTGGGCGCAGCTGCACGACTTCAAGCTCTCGCCGGGGCAGTCGGCGTCGCGCACGTTCAAGACCGACCTGGACGGCACGACGCCGACCACCGACCGGCGCCAGGACATCCGGATCCGGCTCAGCCGGGACCTCCTGACCCAGGAGATCGCCTGGGAACTGGACTGGACGGTGGACTGACCGCCGCCCGCTGGCAGGGCCCGTGGCGCCGGTCGCGGCTCAGCGCAGCACGAACCAGCCCCACAGCGTCAGCACGACGATGCACACGGCGTTGAGCACGGCGCCGGCGCGGATCATGTCGCGCTGGCGCACGAAGCCGGTGCCGAAGACGATGGCATTCGGCGGCGTGGCCACCGGCAGCATGAAGGCGCAGGACGCCCCGAGGCCGATCATCAGCACCAGCACCGTCGGCGGCAGCCCCATGCGCTCGCCGATCACCGCGAACACCGGCACCAGCAGCGCCGCCGACGCGGTGTTGCTGGTGAATTCGGTCAGGATCACGATGAACGCGGCGACGCCGGCGATGACCAGGAAGGGATGCGCCTGGGCCAGCGCCGCCGCGACCTGGTCGCCGAGCACCGCCGACGCGCCCGAGCTGCGCAGCACCGCGCTCAGCGTCAGCCCGCCGCCGAAGAGCAGCAGCACGCCCCAGTCGGTGTGACGCGCGACCTCGCCCCAGCGCGCCAGGCCGAGCACCACCACCGCCACCGCGGCGGCCAGCGCGACCACGCTGTCGGGGCTGGTCACGCCCAGCGCCGCGCCCAGCGGCGCACCGAAGATCCAGGCCAGCGCGGTGAGCGCGAAGACCGCCATCGCGAGCAGGCGCGGCGGCGTCCACGGTATCGGCTCCTGCGGCACCTGCACGCGCCGGTTCAGCGCGGGCCGGAAGACCAGCCACAACGCCGCCACCATCAGCGGCAGCAGGATCGCCATCAGCGGCAGGCCGATCGCCAGCCAGCCCTGGAAGTCGATGCCCAGCGCGCGCGCGGCGATCGCATTCGGCGGCGAGCCGATCAGGCTGCCGAGCCCGCCGATGCTGGCCGAGTAGGCGATGCCCAGCAGCAGGAAGACGACGGTGCGCCGCTCGGCCTGCAGGTCGAGGTGGCGCAAGATGCCCAGCGCCAGCGGCAGCATCATCGCCGCGGTCGCGGTGTTGCTGATCCACATCGACAGGAAAGCCGTGGCGCCGAACAGCATCAGCGCCGCCGCGCCCAGGTGGGCGCGCGCCAGCGACAGGATCCCGAGCGCGATCTTGCGGTCCAGCCGCTGCACCGACAGCGCGGTGGCGAGCGCGAAGCCGCCGAAGAACAGGAAGATGATGGGGTCGGCGAAGGGCGCCAGCACCGAGCCCGTGGTGACGCCGGGCAGGCCCAGCAGCAGCGCGCCCAGCGGCACCAGCAGCGCGGTCACCGTGACGTGCACGGCCTCGCTCAGCCACAGCACGGCGATGAACAGCAGCAGCACCAGGCCCTTGCGCGCCGGCTCGTCGTAGGGCAGTGCGTGGTAGACCAGCGTGCACGCGATCAGCGTGGCGGCCACGATCAGCAGTCCGCGCGCGGTGCCCGGCTCGCGGGCTGTCGACTCGGCGGGCACCGCCGGCTGCGGCCGGCCTTCGTTCATCGTGCGCGTGCGGGCCCGCTCAACACGGGCGCCGCGGCATGCAAGGCGGATTCGTCGCGGGGTGCACCGGCCCGTCGAGTCGTCGGGTGCGGCCGGCCGGTTGCGAACGCACGACCCGTCGGCCCAGGGCCCGGCCGGCACGCAGCAGTCGTCGAATCATGAGGGGCTGGCATGGGTCGCTGGCGTCGATTCTGCCCCGTCGCCCACCGTTCGGGCCGGCCCGTCCCGATGTCTCGCTGCGGCGCCCGGTCGATGACCCGTAGCGGACGGGCTCGCGGACGGCAGCCACCGGCGGCCGCGGGCCCATGACCTGCCGTGGCGGGTCCACGCGGCGTCCCGACCCGATCACGATCGCTTCACGGGCGAGCGCCTAGACTGGCGTGTCGCCCACGCAGCCGCACCTCGCCGACCTCGATCCCCTGACGACATGGAAGCACGCCAAGGCTCGCGCATCCTGGTGGTCGAAGACCATGCCGGACTGCGCGCGCAAATCGTCGCCGTGTTGGCGGAGGCCGGCTGGCGCGTGGAGGAAGCCAGCGACGGTCGCCTCGCGCTGCAGATGGCGCTGGAGGAACCGCCCGACGTGCTGCTGCTGGATCTCGGTTTGCCCGGACTGGACGGCCTCGCCGTGTGTGCCCGGCTGCGCCAGCAGGCCGACCGCCACATTCCGGTGCTCATGCTGACGGCACGCGACACGCTGCACGACAAGGGTCGGGGTTTTGCGGCAGGCGCCGACGACTACCTGCTCAAGCCCTTTGCCCGGGAGGAACTGCTGTGGCGCTGCCAGGCGCTGGCCCGACGCGGCGAGCTGGGCCGCAGCCACGTGCTGGAACAAGGCCCGCTGCGCATCGACCGTCGCAGCGGCGCGGTGTTCTGCCACGACCGTCCGGTCGACGTTTCCGGTCACGCGCTGCGCCTGCTGGTGGTGCTGGCGGAGGCCTGGCCGCGCACCGTCAGCCGCAGCGAGCTGCAGCAGCAGCTCTGGGCGGACGAGCCCCCGGAGTCGGACGCGCTGCGCAGTCATCTGTATACGCTGCGCAAGGCGCTGGGGCCGTCGCAGTCGCTGGTGAAGACCGTCCACGGTGTCGGCCTTCGCCTGGACGTGCCGGCGTGACGCCCAGGTCACCGGACGGCAGCGCCTACCGACCGCGGCTGCAGCGCCGGCTGCTGCTGGCGTTCTCCGGCTTCACGCTGGTGGTGGCGGCGACGCTGGGCGCACTGGCCCTCGTATTCGTCTACGTGGTGGAGGACGCGTTCTTCGTGGCTGCCCTGCAGTCGGAGGTCGAACGCCAGCAGGCCCACCATGCCGCGAAGGGCGACTTCGCGGTACCGGCGCTGCCCTACATGCGCCTGTATCCGCGCGGCCTGGGTCTGCCTGCCGACCTGGCGCCGCAGCACGCGGCCCAGCCGTGGCGGCAGGAGTTCGAAGGCACGGATGGACGTCACTACCACCTGCGCCGCGTCGGCGCGGACGGGACGCTGCTGGTGGCCGAGGTGAGCGGGCAACTGGTGGTGCGCCCCATGCGCAACGAACTTCTGCGCTGGCTGCTGGCCGCCGCCGGCGGCCTGACGCTGCTGGCCCTGCTGCTCGGCGGCTGGCTGGCGAGCTGGATCAGCCGGCCGCTGGCGACACTGGCCGGGCGCGTCGCCCGCAGCGCTCCGGTGGCCCTGCCCGAGGATCTCGCCCGCGGCCTGGTGCACGATGAGGTCGGCGCGCTGGCACGCCACCTGGACCACCTGCATGCCCGGACGCGCGAGCTGATCGCCCGCGAGCAGGCCTTCACCGCCGATGTCAGCCACGAACTGCGGACGCCCCTGGCCGTGCTCGGGGTGGCGGCCGACCGGCTGCAGGCCACGGCCACGGACGAACAGAAGGCGCTGCTGCGGTCCATACAGTCCTCGGCCTGGCAGCTGCAGCAGACCATCGACCTGACGCTCGCCCTGGCACGGCAGGCACCCGCCGGCGCGACGGCGGAACCGGAACAGGCGCTGCGTCCGATGCTGGAGGCGCTGGTCCTCGCGCATGCGCCGCTGCTGGACCGCGAGGGCGTGGACATCGACCTCGACGTGCCGGCCACGCTCACGCGGCCCTGGTCGCCGGCCTTGACGCACCTGCTGGTTGGCAACCTGCTGGCCAATGCGATCGCCCACGCGCAGGCGCCGCGGGTCGCGATCGAGGCGGACGCGAGCGAACTGCGCGTGCGCAACCCCAGCCTCCCGCCGCCGGCCGTGCTGCTGGGCACCGATGCGGCCGGGCGGGCCCGCGGCGTCAGGGGCGCTGCCAGCACCGGCCAGGGCCTGGGCCTGTCGATCGTGCGCCGGCTGGCTCAGCGGCACGGCCTGACCCTGGAGCTCCGTCATCACGACGGGCAGACCAGCGCGATCCTGCGCAACTCGACCGCGGCGGCGCCCGTGGACCCGCGCCGCTGAGTGAACGGCGCGCCTCGCGGCCCCGCAGCCGCGAGGTCCTTCGCGAGCGCTTCACGCCCGGGTGCCTAGGCTGTGGTCCGTGGTGGTCTTCACCACGGCTTTCCACTCAGCGCGAGCTCGGCAATGCACAAGCGCCCCAACCCCAGGATGGCTTCGAAAATCATGATGATCGTGTTCGGCCTGGCCGGCGCCTTGGCGGCCTTGTGGTGGGCGGTCTTTGCCCTCCAGCCCTACGAGGTCTCGCCCGGCCAGCTGACGGCGCTCTATGCGCATGCCAAGGCGGACACGCCGGTGCCGCAGGTCCAGCTGGGCCCGGTCGAGCCGACGACCGTGGGCGGCACCGCCGCCTGGGCCCGGTCCTTGCGCTATGCCAGCTTCGACGGCGCCTGGGTGATCGGCCGCATCGTGCACCCGTCGGATCCGTCGCGGCCCGACGCCCTGCCTTCGGCACGCCCGGTGCTGCTCGCCCTGCACGCCATGGGTCGCACGCACTGGCGGTGGTGGCTGGGCGAGTTCAAGGGGCGCCCGACCATCGAGAACACCCACCTGCTGGCCGAGCGCGCCCTGCAGGCGGGCCATGTCGTCGTGGCGCTCGACGCGCGTGGACACGGCGACCGCAAGGACCCGCAGCGGCCCCTGATTGCGCGCGAATTGCTGCGCGACCTGCATCTGTGGGGCGAGCGCGAGCCCTACGAGCGGCTCATCGTCGACACGGTCAAGGACTATCGCGTGCTCCTGGACTGGATCGAGGCGCAGCCGCACCTCGATGCCGGCCAGGTGCGCGCCGCCGGCTACAGCATGGGCGCGCAGATGGCGCTGCTGCTGGCTGGGACGGACCCGCGCGTGCGCAGCGTGGCAGCGATGGTGCCGCCCCACCTGGACTGCAAGGTGGCGGCCGTCGCGCCCATCAGCGTGGCGGCATGGCTTGCGGACACCGAGGTGTGGCTGCTGACCGCCGACGACGACGAGTACGCGTCACGATCGGACAACGCGGCGCTCTTCGCGGCGCTGCAAGGTCCGGCCAACCGGCACCTGAACTTTCCGGGTGGACACGTGCTGCCGCCCGGCTACGTCGAGCAGCTGCAGCCGTGGCTGGGTCCGCAGGCGCGGGCATCGGACGCGACGGCCGGGGCCCAGTTGGGTAGGGCGCTGCCGCCGCGCGACGCGCTCCCGTTGACCGGTGCCTGCAATGCGCTGCCCACGCTGTTCGCGCTGCCGGCGAGGACCGGAAGGGGACGCAGCCTGTGATCCGTTGCCCCGTGCACGGCCTTCATCGCCGGCCATGGACACGTGACCGCGGCAGCGCCGCACGCTGCAGGGGTGCGAAGCGATGACCGTCACGTCGCGATGGCCAGCGGCTGGCGCAGGAGGGCACGTGTGACCGGGCAGCCACGGCAGTGCGACAGCGCCTGGCAGCGGGCCTGCAAGGGGGCGGACCAGGAGGGCCAGGAGGACCTGCCGCACGAGAGGCGGCGCGGGGGGTTGCGGGCCCCGCGGTGGGCCACACGGAAAGACAAACGTCCTGACCACCGAAGCGGCCAGGACGTTGATCCGATCACAAGACTTTGGCGCGGCTGGCAGGATTCGAACCCACGACCCCTTGGTTCGTAGCCAAGTAC
>ERZ761607.5165-NODE-5165-length-10963-cov-6.048497_pt1 | contig 10963 bp, 9 predicted proteins | sample MGYA00511164_ERZ761607 | MGnify/ENA primary metagenome ERZ761607 (study PRJEB28899, sample SAMN02445080) | bioreactor sludge metagenome | biome: EBPR sludge | place: Australia: Brisbane, Thorneside Wastewater Treatment Plant | collected 2011-06-22 ...
CACGTCAGTCATGGCGTTGCGCAGTTCGGGTGTTCATTTAACCGGACAGTAGTGACAGCGACTATATTCCACGCGTGCATGTCCGGTTCAAAGCCTTCGACGCGAAAGGCGGCAAGGTCTTGTATGAGGACGCCATTTCATACGGCTACCAAGGCGACGCTTATGATAAGCACGTAAAGGCTGTTCATCTCGCTTCTGATGCAAAGTACCGGTTTAGCTCGGTTGATGACATTGTCAATAATGCGGAACTCGCTCGTGAAGGTCTGCTTGCGGGTGCCGATGCGATTGCGGCGCAAATCGCAGCGGATCTGGAACCAAAGGGGTCGGAGTGAATTGCTCCTGCGTCTGGAACGCCAGGGCTGAGTCTGTCGGCAGCAATCAAGCCCCCAGCGCAAGCCGGAAATGCACTTCGACATCGTCGAGGGGGACGTGGAGCAATAAGGACCATTTGCCTGCGGCAACGAGCTGAGCGCTCGTTGCCGGACCTCGGTGAAGGAGATGGCGATGCGGACGCATCATCGGCGCGGCCAGCGGCGCCGGCGCTCGCGACGGGGGTTGTGAGGAAGGGCCGGCTGCCTTCCATCGTTCTCCCACCGCACCATTGGGGTCAGAGTGAATTGCTCCTGCATTCAAAACACAGGGGCCGCCTTTATCGGTAGTAATCACGCCGCCTGAGCAAGGTGAAAATGCACTTCGACATCATCGAAAGGAACGTGAATCGTCTCGCCATCGGTCTTTTCGACCAGCCCAAGGTCGATAAGGCGGGCGATGTCGGTGTGGACGTTGGAGTAGTTGCGGGTGGCGGCCTTGGCTAATGCGTAGATGCTGCATGGGCCGTTCTTGCGTAGGGTATCCAGAAGGTCGAGGCGGGCCGGGGTGATTTCGGCGAAGAGTTGGCGGGCGGATTCGAAGCTGAGATGGAAATCCTCGTTGCCACCGACTGCGATGTCGGCCATTGCCGTATCGAAAATGCCGTTACGCGCGCTGATTTCGATGATTGCTTTCATTTCCGGTTCTCCACGTCATTTCTGAAATCTGCCAATAGCTGCGCCAGGCTGACGAAGCGGTAGTCGCTTTCCAAGCCATCGATATGGCGATGATCGCCTTTCCCGCGTTCGTTGTCATAGCGCACCACGCACTGGCCATGTTTAACGTAGGCCAGCCGATATTTGTAGCGGTGCTCGCATGGCGCCAAGGCTTCCGCCAGTTGCCAGATGACGATTTCGACGATGGTGCCATCGCTGCGGACTTCCTTGCGGCGAACGAGGGCATGGGCTTTCACGTATCGCATTGTAGCAATACATTGTTTTCAGGCAATACAAATCTGCCGAAAAACAGTCAACTCAACCCTTCTTTCCAGCCTGCTGCGGTCGACGCCCCGAAAAGGCCGAAAACCGGATCTGCGCGATCACCCGGATGTGGCGGAATCCGTTGCGGCCCAAATGCGCTGCGGTTGTAGCGCCGGGCTGTCTTCAACAACCCGCTGCCACGGTGGTATAAGGACCGCTTGCCTGCGGCAACGGAGTGAACGCTTTTCGCGGGATTTCGGTGAAGGAGATGGCGATGCGGATTCGCATCATCGGCGCGGCCAGCGGCGCCGGCGCCCGGGACGGGGGTTGCGAAGACGGGCCGGCGGCGTTCCATCGTTCTCCGGCCTGGCGCGAACTGGAGCAACATCACTTGGTCGCCTGGGGGGTAACGCTGCTGGCGCCCGACGCTACTGGAAACGACCCGGTCGGCCGGGTCGCCGCCCTTTGTCGTCATCTTGCCAACAGCGTCGGCGAGACGCTGGCCCAGGGGGCGTTTCCGCTGGTCATCGGCGGCGATCACTCGATCGCCATCGGCACCTGGAGCGGCGTCGCGCGTTTCGCCGGGGCGCCGGTCGGTCTGCTGTGGATCGATGCCCATCTCGACAGCCACACGCCCGAGACCACGCATTCCGGCGCGATTCATGGCATGCCGCTGGCCTGTCTGCTCGGGCGCGGCGACCGGCGCCTGCTCAACATGGGACTGCGCGGGACTCAACTCGACCCGCGCCACACCGTCGTTCTCGGCCCGCGTTCCTGGGAGCCGGAGGAGGCGGACTTTCTTGCGCGCATGGGCATCCGGGTCATCGGCGGCGACGAGATTGGCGAGCGCGGGCTGGCCGCCTGTCTTGCCGAGGTCGCCGCGATCATGGCGGCGGCGCCTCGCGGCTTTGGCATTACAATCGACCTCGACGTTTTCGATCCGGCGGCCGCTCCCGGTGTCGGCAGTCCGGAACCCGGCGGTCTGCAGGTGCGCGAGCTGCGCGGTGGCCTGCAACGGCTGGCAGCGATTCCCGGCTTGCGCGCCCTGGAGATTGCCGAATACAACCCGAGCCGGGATCGCGACGGGTTGACCGCAAAGCTGATCTGCGACCTGATCGAGGACATGCTGCCGCAGCTTGCAGGCGCCCCGCGCCGCGCTGGCGCCCGGGACGCCTGAATTCAAGACGATGATTCAGAATCCGTATTCAGTTCTCGGCCTCGCGCCGGATGCCGGCTCCACCGACCTGAAGCGCGCCTATCGCCGGCTGGTCATGCGCTGGCATCCGGACCGCAACAGCGACCCGGCGGCACCCGAGCGTTTCCGGCAGATCCGGGCAGCCTATGACCAGCTTGTCGCGGTCGGCGCTCCGGAAAGGGCAAAAATGCCGGACGACGTCGCCGAGCCGGCGCCGGCCGGCAGGAAGGCGGCGGACATTCGCCTGAACCTCGAAATCAGCCTGGAACAGGCGGCCCTCGGCTGTCGCCGGACGGTGGAAGTGACGCGCGGCAAGCCCTGCGCGACCTGCGCCGGCAGCGGCGAGGCGGGGATCACCCGGACGCGGTTTTGCGCCGCGTGTCATGGCAGCGGGCGGATGCCCGGCCCCGGCCGCGGGCTGGTTAACTGCGGCGAGTGCGCCGGGCGCGGCTTCTTCAGCGAACGCGTCTGCCCGGACTGCGGCGGCAGTGGGCGCAAGCTCGGTCGGATCAGCCTCAGGATCAGCGTCCCGGCGGGGATGCTGCCGGGCGACGATCTGCGCCTCGCCGGGCAGGGGGAGCCGGCGATGGGCGAGCTGGCTGCCGGCGACCTGTATCTGACCATTTTCATTCGCAGTCACCCGCTTTTTCGGTTGCGCGGGCGCGACCTTCATCTCGCCATGCCGGTGCGCGCGCTGGCCCTCGTCGCCGGCGACGAGATCCGCTTGCCCACGTTGGGCAAATCCGTTGCGTTGACCCTCGATCCCGGACCGCCCGACGCACGCGAAGTGCGGCTGCCGGGCAAGGGCTTTCCCGGCCGCGGCAGGCATCACGCCGGCGATCTGGTCGTTCGCCTCGAGCCGGTGTTCCCGGCCACGCTCACCGCACGCCAGCGCAGACTGCTGCTCAAGGCCAATGCCGCATTGATGGAAGGCGGCGCCGACGCGCTGCCGGAGGTCGCCACTTGGAACCGCGAGCATCGCGGCGGCCCGCCTGGCGCCTAGAGCAGCGGACTCATCATCTGCACGGCGTTTTCGAGCAGCCGCCGCCCGCGCGGCCGGGCGCGCCATGCCGCGAGTTCCAGGCGCCGCGAGCGTGCTTCGTAGTCGCGCTGGAGGGCCCGCGTCGTGGCCGAGAATTCATGATCGTAGGCAATCAGCGAGACCTCGAAATTGAGCTCGAAGCTGCGAAAATCGAGGTTGACCGTGCCGAAAATCGTGAACTCATCGTCAACGACCATGCTCTTGGTGTGCAACAGCCCGTCGCGGAACTGGAGGATCGTCACCCCGACTTCGAGAAGGTCTTCGTGGAAGGCCTCGCTGGCGAAACGCACCAGGCGTGAGTCGATCTTTTCGGGAACGATCAGCACGACCCGGATGCCGCGCATGGCTGCCGAGCGCAACGCCGTCAGCAGGGCCTCGCCGGGAACGAAGTAGGGCGTGGTCAGGACGATTTCGCGGCGGGCGGCGTAGATGGCGGTCAGCAGCAAGGCGTCGATGCGTACCCGCGAGGTCTGCGGTCCCGAGGGAAATATCTGGACGTGGCCCGGCCCGGCAGGCGGCAGGTCAGGGGGCGGCAGCGGCGCGAAATCGCCGCCGGTCTGCAGCGACGTCAGCGAGAGCGAGACCGCCTCGAGCACCCAGGCGGCCGGTCCCTCGATCCGCGCCATGGCATCCACCCACTCGCCGACACCTGCATCCTGTTTGAAGAAGCGCGGATCGGCGATATTCATGCTCCCCGTGTAGGCGATCCGCCGGTCCATGACGGCGATCTTGCGGTGATCGCGCAGGTCGAAACGGACGAACAGCGCGCGCAACGGGTTGACCGGCAGCATTTCGACGACGTTGACGCCGGCTTCGCGGAGGCGATACAAGTCGTTGCTCTTGAAGAACGGGCGGCTGCCAAGCGAATCCATGAGCGCGGAGCAGGCGACGCCGCGCCGCGCGGCGCGCACCAGCGCCGCGATCAGGTCATCGACGAAGCCGCCGGCGCTCCAGATGTAGAACTCCATGTGGACCGAGGAAAGCGCCGCGTCGATGTCGGCGATCATGGCGCGCATGATCGATTCGCTGTCGGCGAGCAGTTGCAGGCGGTGGCCGCTCATCAGCGGCAGCCCGACCGCGGTCTGCGCCAGGCGGCTGACGCTTTCGCCGCCGCTGGAGAGCCGCGACGGCGAGGCGACGCTGGCGACCGGAATGCGTTCCGCCCAGTTCAGCACCTGCGGGCGCAGCGCCAGCGCCCGCTGCATCCAGACCCGGCCGAGACGCCGCTCGCCGATCAGCAGATACATCAGGGCGCCGATACCCGGGAGCAGGATGACCAGCAGCAGCCAGGCAACCGCCGTCCCGTGCTTCGAGCGCCGCGAAAAGATGCGCAGGGAAACCGCCACGACCACGAGGACGTCGAGAACGGTGAGGAGATTCAGCGTCATCATGGCAGTATCATCTGCCTGATCGACCCCGGTCAACGGGGGGCGTTTCGCGCGCTGCGCCTTCCGCCGGTTGCGGATGTTGCCGGAAATCGAAGCGTTCCGGCACGTCGACCGCAGCGATCGGCTGCAGCGGCTGGCCTTGCCAGAAAACCTGCCCGGATTTGCCCTTCATCAGCGCAAACAATGCGTCTTCGCCGGCCGGGCGGCCGTCCGCGTCATGGCACCGGGCGAGGAACCCGGCGAGATCGCGGTCATCGAGGAGGCCGATTCCGAGCGCGGTTGCGAGCAGCACGCTGCCGTCTTCGTCGACATGAAGCGATCGCGGCGCGCCACCCGCGGCCCCGGTCTGGCTGACGAGGACTCCGTCTTCCTGCCGGAACACCCACGGCGTGTAGGCGAGGCTGACGAAGACGCGCTGCGGTCCGTTCTGCACGAACCAGCAGCCGCCGTCATCGCAACCATACTGCCGGTTGATGAAGGCGATCAGGCCGCCATGGGTGATGCGCTCTCCCTGCAAGCGCCAGTCACCGCGCCGGTCGAGCGACAGCCAGCCGTAACAGGCGGGGACGTCGGGCCATCTGGCGATGGCCGAGAAATCGACCGCCATCAGTAGGCGTAGTCCTCCAGAGGCGGGCAGGCGCAGTTCAGGTGGCGGTCGCCATAGACGTCGTCGATGCGATTGACGCTCGGCCAGAACTTGTTGGCGGCAACCCACGGCAGCGGGAAGACAGCCTGCTGCCGGCTGTAGGGGTGCTTCCAGTCGGCGTCGCCATCACCCAGAATCACGTCCGCCTGCGAATGCGGGGCATTCTTCAGCGGATTGTTGTCGGCTGGCCAGACGCCGTTCTCGACCTGGCGGATTTCCTCGCGGATGGCGATCAGGGCCGCGATGAAGCGGTCCAGTTCGGCCTTCGACTCGGACTCGGTCGGCTCGACCATGATTGTTCCGGCGACCGGGAAGGACACCGTCGGCGCGTGGAAGCCGTAGTCCATCAGGCGCTTGGCGATGTCGGTTTCCGTGATTCCGGCATTTCCTCCGGTTGCGGCCTTGATCGGGCGGATGTCGAGGATGCACTCGTGGGCCACGCGGCCGTTCCTGCCGACGTAGAGAACCGGGTAGTGCGCCTGCAAGCGGGTGGCGATGTAGTTGGCGTTGAGAATGGCGACCTGGGTTGCCTTCCTGACGCCTTCGCCGCCAAGCATGGCGAGGTACATCCAGGAGATGGTCAGGATCGATGCCGACCCGAACGGGGCGGCGGAAACCGCGCCCTGCCCGCTGTGCGGGCCGTCGATCGGCGCGACGATGTGGTTGGCCATGAACGGGGCGAGGTGCGCCTTGAGGCCGATCGGGCCCATTCCCGGTCCGCCGCCGCCGTGCGGGATGGCGAAGGTCTTGTGCAGGTTCATGTGGCTGACGTCGGCGCCGATGAAGCCGGGCGACGTCAGGCCGACCTGGGCGTTGAGGTTGGCGCCGTCCATGTAGACCTGGCCGCCATGCCGGTGCACGATGGCGCAGATGTCGCGCACGGACTCCTCGAACACGCCGTGGGTCGACGGGTAGGTGAGCATCAGGCAGGCCAGCCTGGCCGCGTGCAGACTGGCCTTGTTTTCGAGGTCGACCGTATCGACGTTGCCGTGCTCGTCGCAATCGACGACGACGACCTGCATGTTGGCCATCTGGGCGGTGGCCGGATTGGTGCCGTGCGCCGACTTCGGGATCAGGCAGACGTTGCGGTAGTCCTCGTCGCGGCTGGCGTGGTAGCGGGCAATGGCCACCAGGCCGGCGTATTCGCCCTGCGCCCCGGAGTTCGGCTGCATGCAGATGGCGTCGAAGCCGGTGACGGCTTTCAGCCATGCGGTCAGGCCCGCGATCATTTCCAGATAGCCGGCGGTCTGGTCGCGCGGCGCGAAGGGGTGGATGCCGGCGAATTCCGGCCAGGTGACCGGGATCATCTCGCTGGTCGCGTTGAGCTTCATGGTGCACGAGCCGAGCGAGATCATCGAGTGATCGAGCGCCAGATCCTTGTTCTGCAAGGATTTCAGGTAGCGCAGCATCTCGTGTTCGGTGTGGTGCGTGTTGAACACGGGGTGCTGGAGGACGGCATCGCTGCGCAACAGCCCGTCCGGGACACCGGGGTTGGCGCCGGCAATCCGGGCGTCGATCGCCTCGACGTCGAGCGTGACCTGGGCGATCAGCTTGAAGAGGACGGCGACGTCATGGCGCGTGGTCGTTTCGTCGCAGGAAATTCCGAGCACGCCGGCCGCGACGCGGCGCAGGTTGTAGCCGGCTGCCAGCGCTTCCCGGTAGACCGCCTCGGCGCGGGCGCCGAGGTCGAAGTGGATGGTGTCGAAGTACTGCCGGGTCAGTACCGCGATGCCGGCGCGCTTCAGGCCTTCGGCGAGGATCGCGGTCAGGCGGTGGATGCGCCCGGCGATGGTGCGCAGCCCTTCGGCGCCGTGATAGACGGCATACATCCCGGCCATGTTGGCCAGAAGCACCTGCGAGGTGCAGATGTTGGAGTTGGCCTTCTCGCGGCGGATGTGCTGCTCGCGGGTCTGCAGCGTCATCCGGTAGGCGGTGTTGCCGCGCGCGTCCCTGGAAACGCCGATGATGCGGCCCGGCATCGAGCGGACGAAGGCTTCGCGGGTCGCGAAGAACGCGGCGTGCGGGCCGCCGAAGCCCATCGGGATGCCGAAGCGCTGGCTGGAGCCGAGGGCGATGTCGGCGCTCATGGCGCCCGGCGACTTGAGCAGCACCAGCGCCATCAGGTCGCTGGCGACGGCGACGGTCGCCCCCCCGGCCTTGAGGCTGGCGATGACGTCGCTCAGGTCGCGGACCTCGCCGCTGTCGTTGGGGTACTGAAGGAGGGCGCCGAAGAATTCTTCGTCCTTCACCGCGTCGACCGCAGCAACCTTCAGTTCGAAGCCGAAGTAGGCGGCGCGCGTCCGGACGACGTCGATGGTCTGCGGGAAGCAGGCGTTGTCGACCAGGAAACGGTTGGACTTCGACTTCGAGACGCGGCGCGCCATCGCCATCGCCTCGGCAGCGGCGGTGGCTTCGTCGAGCAGCGAGGCGTTGGCGATTTCCAGGCCGGTCAGGTCGACGACCATCTGCTGGTAATTCATCAGCGCTTCCAGCCGGCCTTGGGCGATTTCGGCCTGGTAGGGCGTGTAGGCGGTGTACCAGCCAGGGTTTTCCATGACGTTGCGCAGGATGACCTTGGGCGTCAGCGTGTCGTAATAGCCCATGCCGATGCACGACCTGTTGATGACGTTCTTGCGGGCGATGGCCTTCAGCGTCGCCAGCGCCTCGTGCTCGCGCTGTGGCGGGGGCAGCGGCAGGTCGGCCTGCAGGCGGATGGCGGCGGGCACGGTCTGGTCGATCAACTGTTCCAGGCTGGCGGCGCCGATGGCGGCCAGCATGTCGGCGATCTCGGTGGCGCAAGGGCCGATGTGACGGCCGATGAACTCGTCGTGCTGTTCCAGCGCGGAGAGCGGTTGATTGAGCGGCATGGGCTTTCCTTGCTCAGGCGGCGTCGGCGACAGCCTGGTAGGCGGCGGCGTCGAGCATCGCGTCGAGGTCGGCGACATTGTCCGGAGTCATCCGGAACAGCCAGGCGGCGTAGGCATCCTGGTTGACGATTTCCGGGGCGTCGGCTGCGGCCTGGTTGACTTCGGTCACGGTGCCGGCGATCGGCGCGTAGACGTCGGCGGCGGCCTTGACCGATTCGACGACGGCGATTTCCTTATCGGCATCGAAATGCGTGCCGACTTCCGGCAGTTCGACGAAAACGAGGTCGCCCAGCGCCTCCTGGGCGTGGTCGGTGATGCCGACGGTGACGGAGCCGTCGGCGTTGAGCAGCATCCATTCGTGGGAGGCGGCGTACTTGAGGTTGGCGGGGACGTTGGACATGGTGGCTCCTAATAAAGCGTTGTCGGTTGAAGGTGGGTGGTGGATAATTCAACACGAAGCTGTGAGCGAAACTCGGCCTCGGGCCGTGTGAACCTTCGGGGTTCCTATACTCATGGCTTTTTCCTTTTGTGTTGGCCAATTGCCTGGCCGAAGCGGCTCTCCAGCGTCAGAGCTTGCTGGCTGTTGAAATGGCTGCCGCGTTCCGGCCCAAAATGCAGGTCGTGTATTTCCCCGACCTGTTAGGTACGAGCGTACCTTCCAGTCCGAATCGCTATTGTCGACTATGAATAAATCGGAGGCGTTGTTGGCCATGTCGCAGTTCGCTATTCCGCAAACGGGTTCAACAAGCCGATCCCGCAACCGTCGAAATCGCGGATGTTGCGGGTGACCAGGGTGAGGTTGTGGGCCTGGGCGGTGGCGGCGATGAGCATGTCGGGTTGACTACGCATGATCCCTTTTCGCGAAAAATCACCGCGCATCCGGCCAGCACGTTCGGCAATTTCTCCGGTTACGGGGATAACCGTGTGGCGATTCAGATAGTTTTCCAGCCAGGTGACAAGCTGAATTTGAGGGCGGCGGGCAATGCCGAACCAAAGCTCGTCGACGGTAATTGCGCTAAGGCGTTGATCTGCCACCTGGTTGGCCCAGACCAGCAGGCCCGGATTGGGGCGGCGGCGAGTGAGTTCGCTAACGATGTTGGTGTCGAGCAGGAAACTCATGCCCGACTCTCTGGGTATTCTTCCTCCAGCATCTCGACGAAGGCATTTGGGCGCCCAATGCTTGAGCGTGGCGGCAGTTCCAGGCCATCTTCGTAGCCTGCCTCGATCATCAATTGGCGCAACTTGGCGAACGCCTCACCCAGCGTCTCGGACTTCGCTTGAGCGGCTTTCCAGGCACCAAATTCCGCCATTTCATCGGCCGTAATGACGGCTGCAACCGGTGTATTGCGGTTGTAGATAATCTGCGGTTCGGTGCCCGCCTGTTTGACGACTTCCGAGAAGTGCTGCTTGGCTTGGGCAATGTTCCAGTTCATGGGGAGCTTCCGTTATGTCCATAATAAATGTTCATTATAGACATTTCATATGCCTTTCAAAGTCAAATTACCGACTTGCCGTTGCGGGCGAATACGGGTTTGACGACCCTGGCCTTGAGCAGCTTGCCGCGGATGTCGACTTCGACTTCGTCGCCGACCTGGACGCCGAGCGGCAGGCGGGCGAGGGCAATGGACTGCTGCAGCGTCGGTGAGAAACTACCTGAAGTAATTTCGCCATTGCCTTGTTTTGTAATGACTGTCTGGTGTCCGCGCAGTACGCCTTTGGCGAGCAGGATGAGGCCGAGGAAAGCTTTCTGCTGACCGGTTGCGGTCAACGCCGATTTCCCGACGAAATCACGCTCGTCCTTCATGGCGACCGTCCACGCGAGACCGGCGTCGAGGGGCGAAACCGACTCATCCATGTCCTGGCCGTAGAGATTCATGCCGGCTTCGAGCCGCAGCGTATCGCGGGCGCCGAGTCCGCAGGGGGCGACGCCGGCGTCCTCGAGTTTCTGCCAGATTACTTGAGCTTCCGCAGCCGGCATCATGATTTCAAAGCCATCTTCACCCGTGTAACCAGTGCTGGCGACGAAGTATCGATCGACTTCGGCGGCGAAGAAAGGCTTCAGGCCTTCGCTGGCGCCCTTGATCTGCGGGAGCGCCCGCCAGACTTTGGCGCGGGCGTTCGGGCCCTGCACGGCGATGATCGCCAGCGCCTTGTCACCGTCGCGGCGCGGCGAGATGGTCACGTCCATCTGCCATTCGGCGGCCCTGGCCCGCATCCAGGCGAGGTCCTTGTCGGCGGTGCCGGCGTTGACGACCATGCGGAAGCGGGTGTCGCCCAGGAAGTAGATGATCAGATCGTCGATGACGCCGCCGGCCTCGTTTAGCATGACCGCGTACAGCGCCTTGCCGGGGGTGGTCAACTTGGCGACATCGTTGGCGACGAGGCGGGAAAGGAAGGGGCGGCAATCGGCGCCGACAAGGTCGACCGGGCACATGTGCGAGACGTCGAACATGCCGCAGTCGGTACGCACGGCGTGGTGTTCCTCGATCTGCGAGCCGTAGTTGACCGGCATGTCCCAGCCGCCGAAATCGACCAT
>ERZ761607.5167-NODE-5167-length-10962-cov-3.869808_pt1 | contig 10962 bp, 11 predicted proteins | sample MGYA00511164_ERZ761607 | MGnify/ENA primary metagenome ERZ761607 (study PRJEB28899, sample SAMN02445080) | bioreactor sludge metagenome | biome: EBPR sludge | place: Australia: Brisbane, Thorneside Wastewater Treatment Plant | collected 2011-06-22 ...
CAACGACAGCACCGTAGAGCCAGCCGAGTGCAAAACCGATAACAGGGATGAGCACGAGACCAACTGATACTGAGCCGAGGGTACCGAGTAACTTCTCAGTAAACGTCCAGTTACTTTGCTCGACACTAGTAACAATACCGGCGAACATTACAAATACTCCCCACACTAATGCAAGAATAGCGTTTGCCATTCCTACAAATTTTGCCACAGACCCCACCCCTAGTTTTCGAACGAGAATTTTTCGCATCTCTACTCCTAAGGTTTAACTAATGAGTTGATTATTTTACGTATTGATAACTATGTCAAGCTTTCGCTGCGGCACGCTTCTGCTTTTTCCTGCGGCGCAGTTCACGGCGCAGCTTGCGAATGTCTAAAATACTCATCCGCTTATCGAGTAGTTCCCAGTTAATATTTTCCTCAGGCGTACGTGCAATTCGGTGCATACCAACCGGGGAGCCAAACGTCAGCCAAAATAATGAAAACGTTATCCTCTTTCCAAATACCGCTCCAAGCCTAACGGCGATGGATCCAGCATAGATCGCGCCCACATAGGGGATGAGTGCAAAAAAGAACCAGCTCGGTGGGGCACCAACAGCGCGAACAGACGCGTAGTAGTTTAGGACCGGCACGAACGCCTTCCAGCTGAGCTTATTGATGCGTCGTAGGACCCGAATAAGTCCGATCATGTAGGAGCCATACGCGATGATCAGCAAGATGAGAGTAGCGTAGAAACTGTTTTGGAGCATTGCTATCACATCCATGATGACTTGTCCGGACTACGTTACCTTTTTCGTTTGTTTCTCTATGATCCATTTTGCCGTTGGACTCAGTTCCTTGTCGGTTCTATGTATGCAGCCCATCCAACAGCATGGTCGGCGTTTGCCCTCGAGTAATTCTTCGCAGGTTCGCCTGACGCGGCGGTTTCGGGTTTCGATAAACTTTGCATTCTCAACCCAGCAGATAAACTCGTTGCGAGCCAGTGGTGTGATGTCTTCCCAGAGTACCAGTACTTTGTTGTCGGCAAGCAATGCCTTTTTCAGGTCTGCGGGCATGGTGTGAATCGTACCACCAGAGATTTCTTTTGTAGCCATAGTACTATGGTACATCCGAATGAGCTAAAGGGATATTATGTGTGGATGTGAGCATCAAAAAGGACATAAGTCTAATATTTTATTATATACCTTAAATAATATTTTGTCAATATCATGAGTATCTCATGCGTTGAAAGCTGCTTGATGCGATATGATGCGAAAACGCTTGTGCTCAAAGGTTTTCGTGTTGTATTATACGACAAGAATGTGCTGTTCGAGGGCTGATTGAACAAAAAATGAAGCACTAAAAGGAGTAATACGGGGTGAAGACTGGGATCCAAAAGCGTGCCGGTGTGTTATTTTTGGCGCTATTATTATGGGTATCGATGGTAACGACTGTTATCGTGCAGTCGCGCGCCTTTGCTTTGACGGCGCCCCAGCTCGGCTTCCAACAGGAACAGAAAGCTGGTAACGAGGAGAACTGGGCGTGGATAAGTAGTTCCGAGATAGGTCCTAGCGGCAACTTATACCAAGCAGGTTCATTCGCAGGTCAGTTCGATTTCGACCCGAGCGCGGGTACTGATGTGCGGTCAAGTGAAACTCAAGCAGGATTTATTCGTGTATTAACGAGCACTGGGGCATATGTAAGGACACTGGTTTTAGCTGATGATGGTGACGGGGGAGAATCTTGGATCCAGGACTTGGTATTTAACGATGATAAATCGAGTTACTACATTGTGGGTGCATTCCATGGCGGCGTGGATTTTGATGTAACTGCGGGTCAGGCAATTCGAACAGCAACGAATGGGTATACCAACGGCTTTATTGCTAAATACCTATCAAGCAATAATCAGCTGAGCGTGGTGCAAACTCTACAGGGTACTGGCGATAGCGGGGTTTCATCAATCGCCTACTCAACTGTTGATGATGTTGTGGCTATTGGCGGTTATGCGGATGACGGCGCGGACCCAAACCCAACAGCAACAAGTGAAGCGGTTGATATCGATGCGCCTTCGGCCGGTTTTATGTCGACCTATAGTGCGAATCTTGTTTATGATCAAACAAGAGTGTATGACACCGGAAACACTGAGGTAACTTCGGATGTATATGGCCTCACATACAATACATCATGGGGTGCGCTTGCATATATCGTGGCAACTGACCTGGTTTGGAATAGTGAAGAGACAGAGGCAACGTTTTCGATGCAGTTTGATCCTGTTGGTAACTCTGACGCTCGGCAAGTATCGGTTGACGAGCAGCGCGACTCATCGGCGATTGTTTACTACGATAACGAGTGGGGTTACGGGGGTATGACGCCAATCGTACTTGATGTTAACCAGCTTGAACACAGCGAACATGTGGATGTTGAGGGATTACAGTTTGATGCATCAGATAATCTCTACATGACGGGAACTGTGTATACTCCTAACGATCACTTCGACTTTAATTTTGAAGAAGATGGTGAAGACTGGGGCACAGATGTCCGTGATGTTCCGCAGTACGATACATCAATGTTTGTGACTCGCTTGGCACCCGGCGAAGGGTATTACTACGACACTAGCTTTGTGTATGGGATTGATGATGAGGGAGATGATGTAAATGTAGATGATGTGAGCGATCTCAAGATTGATTCAGAGGGTAATGTATTTATCGGTGGACAGCTCTATGGGTCTGATGATGACGGTTTGCGCCCAACGGTGGATGTGAATCCAAGTGAGATAACCGACATGCGGCAGATTGATGAATACACTAACTTCATTATGCAATTGAACGATGACCTAGGCTTTAGCTATATCGTAACAAGTGGCCATACGAACAGTAGCTACAATCGGGTAATGCCTAATACATCTGTACTGGCTCTTGATGCTTCGGGGAATATATTTGCTTCAACGTATATAGACTACGTAAGTGATATCCAGGATGAAGAGACGTGTGAAATGGAGGAAGGCTGGACATATGGCATTTCTACGGCAAAGTTTTCGGCAACTGGTTCGGCAACATCGAGTTGGCTTGACTTTACGCCTCCGGCCGATCAATACATTGAAGGCTGTGATGCCGACGGTGATGGTATATCCGACGCTGATGAAGGTAACATACTTGGCGGTGACGCCAATGGCGATGAAACACCAGACCGTACGCAGGAGTATGTGTCGGCGTTTACTAGCCCAGTCACAAACAAACCTGTAGCGCTCGAAGTTGACGGCGCCTGTACGCTTAGTGACGTATCGGTTAAAACCGAGGCACAGGCTGGCACTGATACTGATCACTACTATCCGCTTGGACTTCTCGACTTTACGGCCGACTGTGGTGAGGACGGTTTTACCTCAACTATTAAGCAGATATACTATGATCCGCCTGCTGGTGAATTCGTGGTGCGCAAAGTCCTAAATGGTAGCTATCAGACGATTGATAGTGCAACAGTGACACGTACAACTATTAATGGGCGTGATGTACTCGTCGTAGAATATGAGATTACTGATGGTGGTGTTCTCGACGCTGATGGTGAGGAAAATGGCATCATTGTTGATCCAGCCGGCCCTGCACTTGCTGGCGCAGGTGATGTTGTTGCGGCACCGGCCTCGGCAGGTGTGCCAAATACTGGTCTCGCATCAGTTTCACTCATTACCCCTATCGTCATAGGCTTAACCGGACTAGGGTTAATCGGGCTAGTGAGTCTTGAACGTTCTCGGCACAAAAAGTAAACGTCGTTGGCTGTACGTCAGTACTCTCGTTATTGCTACTGGCATGGTTACCTATGCAATCTATAACTTACTCCCTTGGTACCAGGTAACGCACAAACCCATTAGTGAACTATCGACCAAAACGGTAACACATTCAACCGATACACCGGATGAATCAAATCTTGATGATGCTTGCAGCCGGTACGAAGTCGCCGCTGAAAAACCACGCAAAATCCGTATAGAAAGTATCGGCGTTGATACATGCATTCAACCGGTTGGAATTGACCAAAACAAAGCAGTCGCTGTACCGAGTAGTATCTACCTGACAGGGTGGTATGTCGACAGTGTACTGCCGGGCCAGAAGGGTAACAGTATTATTGATGGTCACGTTTCTGGCCGCTATGGCAAAGCTGTATTCGCTGATCTTAAGTACCTCCAAGTAGGGAATAAGATAACGATTCAGTATGGTGACCTCACTGAGAAAACATTCAAAGTAGTTGAGACAAAACGCTATAAAGTGAGCAAAGCAGGGGAAGAACTGTTCAGGCAACGTGACGATATTGAAAGACAGCTGACACTTATCACTTGCGGCGGAAGGTTTGATAATAAACTACAAGCATATGATAAACGCACTATCGTACGGGCTAGTATCAACGTACAAACTAGAGAAGAAAACTGAGTCACGTTTTTGCTTCAGACAACGAGAGCTAAGTTTTCACGGGGTTTCGTGATCTTTTTCACATACCGCTGTATCCGACCGGGCTATGGTGGATGAGTAACTAAATCGTGTAAAGGAGTTTTCCATGGTAATGAATATAATTTTGTGGATTTTACTTGGTGCTCTTGCTGGCTGGATTGCCTCGAAAGTAATGAATACTGATGCGCAGATGGGTGCCATCGCAAACATCGTCGTCGGTATCCTTGGAGCATTCCTCGGTGGATGGGTTATTCAGCTACTCACTGGAGCTGATGTGAACGAATTTAGTCTCATGGGACTATTGACGGCTGTTGTTGGCGCAATTTTGCTCCTGGCAATCGTCAAAGCGTTTACCGGCAAGTCCGCTCACCAAGTCTAGTCGACATGATCGAGAGATGCGTGAAGGGGATGGACTCGTCCCCTTCACGCGTATTACATTAATTACAGGAAGTACCAAAGTTGTCGCAAAGCAATGATTAACAGCACAATGAATTCCACCGCGGGCGGCGTCCGTGTCCTTTTGGTTGAGGACGATCAGGACGACTATCTTGCTATCAAGCGTATTTTTTCTGAACTACAGGACTCGCCCTTCAAGCTCGATAGGGCGCGCGGCTTTGAAACTGGCAAGGAAGAGATCGAGTCAGGCGAACACGATGTCTATCTCATTGACTACACGCTCGGCAAGCACACCGGACTCGATTTGCTCAGTGACATTAAGCCGGAGAAACGCTCTCAGCCTTTCATACTACTGACAGGAGCGGGTAGCGAAGATATCGAGTGGCGCTCGATAGAATTAGCCGCAACGGACTACCTCGTGAAAGGATCGTTTGACGCCAATCTCCTCTCCCGCACTCTGTATTATGCTTTGCAGCGCAAGCGCACTGAACAGCAACGCGTCAAGTACCTGATGGATCTAAACCGCAGCAAGGACGAGTTTATATCGATAGCGTCACACCAGTTACGCACCCCAGCGACTGGCGTGAAGCAATATGTTGGAATGCTGCTCGAAGGTTTTGCGGGTACACTAACCGACCAACAAACCGCACTTCTCAAGAAAGCGTACGAAAGTAACGAACGACAGCTGAGAATTGTATCTGACCTACTAAAGGTTGCCCAAGTTGATGCTGGTAAGGTGATGCTAAACAAAAGACCCGTGGATATTGGTCTACTAGTTAGAGATGTCGTTCGTGATCAAGCAGAGATTGCTATTGATCGTCGCCAAACTATTGCCTGTAAGCTACCGCAAAAGAGCGTAATAGTATCCATTGACGAGGCTTCAATTCGCATGGTGTTAGAGAATGTTCTCGATAATGCGAGTAAGTACTCCGAGGAAGATACGCATATCAGGGTCGTTGTGACCGATGGGAAAACTGGCGTTACAGTCAGTGTCATCGATCAAGGCATAGGCATTAGCCCGCACGGCACTGCCCGCGTCTTTGAAAAGTTTTCTCGTCTTGATAATTCACTTTCCGCTAAAGTTGGTGGTAGCGGCCTGGGTCTTTACTGGGCTCAAAAAATCGTCAGTCTCCATGGTGGTAAGATTAGCTATAAGGCGAACGAGGAGACAGGGACGACGTTCGATATCAAATTGCCAAAGAAAAATACTAAATTGTAAAAATTATTACTATTTTCATACCACATAGGCCGTACTATAGAATGAATGATAAGAGGGGAGACACTATGACACAGCAGGCCAGTATCCTAATTGTTGAAGATGACGTTGATTTGAACAATGCATACAAAATGATTCTGGGTTCGGCGGGCTATGATGTTACCTCGGCGCATAATGGCGAAGAAGCGCTCGCAGCAATAAATAAGACCGGCGATCCAGACATCATGTTCCTTGATCTTCGCATGCCCGTGATGGATGGCATTGAATTTCTAAAGCAGTACGATGCGCCGGCTCACGACGATACAACGATCATTGTTTTCAGTAATTACGATGCGCAAAAAGAAGTTGATAAAGCCTACGACCTTGGCGCACATCGCTACGTACTCAAAGCGCGAGCAGCTCCAAAAGAATTAATTCGTATTGTTCAAGACACGTTAGCTAGCGTCGTTTAAAGGGATAGATCTCGGAAGCTGTCTTCGCCGAGGAATTGCTCAAGTTTTTGCTTGTTGATTGTATAGGTCGAGCTACTGTAATCGATAACGCCCTTGTCCTTTAGGACTTTGAGGTTCTTTGTGCTGCTTTCGCGCGTGAGACCGACAAGGTTACTGATCATTAACTGGCTGAGTTTGATGCTGATAGTGTAGACGCCTGGCTTTTTCTCGACACCATATCGAAAAAGCAGATAGTAGAGTGTGAAACCAATTTTTTCAACAGCTCGTGATTGTTCGAGCCCCGTGATACGTAGCAGCATGGCAGTGTATTGGTTGCCGACGAATCGCATCAGTGCCCTCGATGCCTCACCGTTTTTATCGAGTACTTTCGTGAGATCGTCTTTCGTGAACGTCATCAGGCGTGTTTCGGTAATCGCGTCGTAGTAGAACAACGTGTTGGTTGTCTCGCCCAGTATCCAGGTTAGTGGAAAGATATCACCTTTACCGTAAAGGGCTACGACACGTTCCTCTCCAGTTGAGGTGATGGTGTATGCGCGCACCACGCCGTCTCGGACGATCATGGCACGACGTGGGACCTCACCTTGAAACAATACGTTGGCGCCTTTTTTGACGATACGCATGGTGGAGTAGGGTCGTAGTTGCTGGATGAGTGTGTCCATCGCACCTTCTAGTATAGCGGGTTAGGGTGACGGGTGAAAATTATCACATGATTTGCGTAAGCTGCATCACATCAACTTTTTGAGTACCCTCCTATAGTAAGGGGTACACCGCCACCAGGCAGCTTAACAATCAAGACTCATAGCAAATGTAAATCACATTGGAGGGTAGGTATGACAAACTATTCGAAATATGAGCTTGATGCACGCATTGCCACTTTCATGGACCGTAAAATGCATCAGTTCCCTGAACTCAAGAGCGAACGATACTACATCGAACGAGTTGATTCAGTTAAACCGGTTGAAAAACACCGAACGACCATAAGGTCACAAACTTTACCGACACGCGTACGTTACGCGTTAGTAGGTTAGGCGGGCGGGTTACTTATATGTCACGGACACGAAGGCACGGGAATAAGTTTCAGGAGGCGCTACGAAGCGCTACTCCCTATAAGCGTCCTCAGCGGCGCAAGTTGCTCAAGGATTTCGAACGGCAGTACTCGGGACGTGTTGAGAAATTATTGATTGAGCTTTAGGCACCTATAAAAAGCACCCTGGAAAGGGTGTTTTTTATGTCTCAAAACGAAGTTGCGTATATGCCAAAAATATAAATATGTAACAAATCTTACATACGGTCCCACAGTAGCTTGTTAGGCTTGAAACAGTTAGTCGGAAGGAGGCTGTCCATGACCAATACTAAGTTACTGATTGGCTCAACATTACTACTCGTTATCGCTCTGTTGCTCGGTGCTGTGTACTATCCAGACACACTGATAATGAGCTTGACTGACACCTCGTTGTCCTACACGATTATCCGCATCATTGTGGCGCTCTTGCTACTATCACTGCTGATCACGAAGCCACCTCGCTCCTATGCACTCCGTGCCGTAATAGGCGGTTGGTCAATGATTTTGGCCTACGTATCATTCACGTCACTGTTTAGCTACCAGCTACGTTTGTTTGACGCACTTGTCTTTCTCGAGATTGCCATCATCTTCGCGATTGAAGCCCTCGAGACACGAGTGACTATTCCTGTCGACAAAAGACCATCTGAGCAGTACAAGATCCCAGTCGCTACCACCTGAGACCAAGTAAGGTTTGACGACTCGTAAAATATGATTTGATGTTAAAATAAAGTCTAAGATGGTACGACAAGGTAGATATACCAAGCGCCCCAACAAAGTCCAACGCAGCCGCTACTTCCTGAGACGCCAATGGCAGAACTTCCAGGCAATGAGCCGCAAGAAAAAGATACTGGTGATTGCGACACCGATCGTCGCTTTTTTGGTTCTCTTTCCGCTCGTTACCTACGCGATGCTCTATCGGGATATTAGTGATCCTGAGCGGCTGATGAACCGAAATAACACGGGCGTAGAATTCGTCGACAAGAACGACGAAGTCTTTTTTAGTACCGGCTCCAACAAGGCACTTAAGCGTCTCCAGCTCTCAGAGATATCCGACTATGCCGAACAGGCAGTCATTTCATCAGAAGACAAGAATTTTTATCAACACGAAGGCTTCTCGATCCGTGCTATCTTGGCGGCCGTGCGCGATAACGTATTGAGTGGCGGTGACGGCGGCGGTGGCTCAACACTAACTCAGCAGCTCGTAAAAAATACGCTCTTATCAAGTGAACGCTCTATCTTCCGCAAATACCAAGAACTCTTTATGGCCATCGCTGTTGAGCAACGCTATACCAAAGACGAAATACTCGATATGTACCTCAACTCAACCTACTATGGCGAAGGTGCCTTTGGTATCGATGAGGCCGCCAAAACATATTTCAATAAGCCTGCCGCAGATCTCACGCTGGCAGAGAGCAGTATGTTGATTGGCGTGCTACCTGCACCTGGCGCGTATTCACCGATTAATGGTGATGCCGAGAAAGCCAAGCAGCGTCAGACCTATGTGCTGCGCCGCATGGTTGAAGACGGCAAGATTACCAGTGCTGAGCGCGATGCGGCACTTGGCCAACAACTGACCTATGCCGAAGTCAAACCAACTGATTACGAGAATGCGCCGCACTTTGCCGAGATGGTTATGGCCGAGCTCTATGATCGCTACGGCGAGGAAAAGACCAAGCGATCCGGCTACAAGGTTAAGACGACACTCGACCTCGGTTGGCAAAAGCAGGCTGAAAAGATCGTCACTGACCAAATAGCAATCAGCAGCAGAGGTGGTGGTCGTAACGCGGCACTTGTTGCTATCGACCCAAAGACAGGCGAAGTCAGGGCACTTGTCGGTAGCGCAGACTATAACAACCCTGTGTTTGGTAAGGTCAACATGGCAACTACCGCCCGCCAACCAGGCTCAAGTTTCAAGCCGATTTACGTTACTGAGGCAATTGACCAAAAGCTTGTCACTGCAGCTACAGTACTTCGTGACGAAGCGACTGATTTCGGTGGTTACAAGCCGAACAACTACGACTTCAAATTCCGGGGTGATATTACGCTTAGGAATGGTCTGTCACAGTCGCTCAATATTCCCGCAGTCAAAGTCATGGAGAAACTGGGAGTCGACGAAGCGGTAAAAAAGGCGCGAGAGATGGGTCTCTCAACGATCAGTGACAAGACTGACTATGGTCTTAGCCTGGCACTCGGTGCGGGTGAGGTAAAGCCGATTGAGATGACAAACGCATACGCTGCTTTTGCGGATGGCGGTCGCCAGCACGATATCACGTTGATCGACAGTATTGATAACAAGTACGGTGAAATGATTTATCGGAGTGATGCCAAGAGCAAACGGGTCCAGTCAACCGAAGCATCATTTATTATATCTGACATCATATCTGATAACACGGCACGCGCACCGAGCTTTGGTACGCGACTCAATATCCCTGGTCGTGACGTTGCCGTAAAGACAGGTAGTACTGACGACAACCGTGATGCGTGGACGATTGGTTACACGCCGAGCATTGTTGTTGGTGTTTGGGTTGGTAACAACGAAAACGAAGTCATGACATCTGGTGGATCTGCGATGGCGGGACCAATCTGGAGTAAGTCTATTCAAGCCTTTCTCAAAGGCACGCCGAGCGAGAACTTTGCCCAGCCAAGTGGGGTAGTAAAAGCAGCAGCCTGTACTGCGAGTGGAGGCAGTTACGAAGAGTTCTTTATCCGTGGCACTGAGCCGTCCAAGAACTGTAAATCATCACAACCACAGGACCAGCCTCACGAAGAGGAGCCAGAGGTGGTAGCTGACCGTGATAATGACGGCGTGCCTGATGATAAAGATGAATGTCCGAATACGGGCGGTACTGTTGATGGCACCGGATGTCCGGCTGTCGAAGAACAGGACAGTGATAATGACGGCGTGCCTGATGATACTGATAGGTGTCCGAATACTCCAGCCGGTAGCAACCCGAGTACTTCGCGTCCCGGTTGTCCGGCACCGAATCAGCCCGATTCAGATAATGATGGCGTTGCTAATGCAAACGATGCCTGTCCAAACACCCCAGCTGGCCAGCCGGTCAACGCTATTGGATGTTCTGCGTCTCAAAACCCTGGGAACCCAAGTGGATACATAGTACCTCCTCGGCGATATGCCTGATCTCCAGGTTATCGATCAACTACTTGGGCGCTATCAACTCGTATCCGATCAGGTAGATAAGACGGAGCTACGGATTATTCTTAGTGCGTTAAACCAACAGATTGCTCTACATGACGCCGGAGCGGTCGTCGAGTTTGGTTGCTACGTTGGCACAACGTCACTGTTTATGCGGCGGTTACTCGATCGACATGGGTCAGTGCACGATTTTCATGTCTACGATTCGTTTGAAGGTCTGCCAGAAAAATCAGATTACGACCTAAGTCCTGCTGGAGCCCAGTTTGTGGCTG
>ERZ761607.5168-NODE-5168-length-10959-cov-5.594186_pt1 | contig 10959 bp, 6 predicted proteins | sample MGYA00511164_ERZ761607 | MGnify/ENA primary metagenome ERZ761607 (study PRJEB28899, sample SAMN02445080) | bioreactor sludge metagenome | biome: EBPR sludge | place: Australia: Brisbane, Thorneside Wastewater Treatment Plant | collected 2011-06-22 ...
ATCCAGATCGTCGCGCGCCACCACGCGGGGCGCGCCATCAGCGGTGGATCGAAGTTCGAGCCGTACCAGTGGATGAGATCCACGAACGGTTTGGGCGGCCAGATCGGGTACTCGAAGTTGTTCGGATCGTCGATGACGAGCTGTTCGAGATCGACGATGGGCGTGATGAACGACGCGTTGAGAATGAAGAAGCCGACGAAGAGCCAGTCGAGCTTCCGTTCGCGCAGGGGGACGACTTCGCGCTGCATGGGGGCGGACGGTACGCGAACGGGCGTCGCGTGCCCTGATTTCGTCGAGGGCGAACGCCCGCGTGGGCGTGACCGGTGAGCGTGAGCGCGCGCCCGAGCGGTAGCGCGTTCAGCGTGACTCGAGCTTCTCGCAGAGAGCGGATCGGCTCGAGCGGCGCCGAGGGGCCTCCTCGACCTTCGCCACGTCCTTCGGTTCGACCCCCCGACGTCGACGGCTCACCCTCGCGGCCGGTGCTCGACGTGCTTTCGGCGATCCCGTAACGTAGCGTAACGTTTCGGAAACACGGCGTTCTCCGGCTGGAAACGCCCGCTAGAACCCGATTCACCCGGAGGGGTCGACGGCTCGCGGGTGCCTCCGCCCGGCTCGCCCGATAGCCCACCGGGGCCTCGGACGGCCTTGCTACGCCGCACGCCAGCCGAGGTCCGTCCGGAGGGTTCGGGCGCGCGTGGGTGTCGACCTCGACACCTCCCTCCGGTCTCGGCGGAGGCGAAGATGAGCGAGAAAACGACGATCCTGCCGAGCTACGACGTCGTCGTCGTCGGTGCGGGCCCCGCGGGCTCCGCGGCCGCCGTCGGTCACGCGCGCCGCGGCGAGAGCGTGCTCCTGCTCGAGGCGAACCCGCGGGCGTCGAGCCGGTTCGCGGGCGAGTGGATCCACCCCGGCGGCGCGGCGGTCCTCCGCAAGCACGGCCTCTTCCCGCACGAGGCGACGGCCAAGCACCGCCCCTGCTACGGCTTCGCGGTCTTCCCCGACGACGGCAGCGAGCCGATCCGGCTCGAGTACGCCGACGGCGCGGTCGGCTTCTCCTGCGAGCACGACGACCTCGTGCGCACGCTGCGATCGTCCGCGGCCGCCACGGCCGGCGTGACCTACGTGGAGCACGCGCGCGTCACGGGCGTCAAGGGCACGCGGGTCGGCTTCGTGCACGAGGGGCGCGAGCACTCCGTCTTCGCCGAGCGCGTCGTGGCGGCGGACGGCCGCAGCTCCGCAGTTCGCAAGAGCCTCCGCGACGAGAACGAAGCCGAGCTCGTCTCGCACATGGCGGGCCTCGAGCTGCGCGACGTCGAGCTCCCCTTCGAGTCCTACGGCCACGTGTTGCTCGGCGGACCGGGACCGGTGCTGCTCTACCGCATCGCGCACGATCGCATCCGTGCGTGCATCGACGTGCCGGCGAGCACCCCCGCGGCGCGCCGCGACGCCCGCTACGTCTGGGACGCCTTCTCGCCGCTCTTCCCCGAAGCGCTCCGCCCCGCGCTCAAGCGCGCGCTCGAGAACGACAAGCTGCTCTGGGCGTGCAACCGCTTCTTGCCGCGCACCTTCTACGGCGCGGGCAACGTCGCGCTCGTCGGCGACGCGGTCGGCTTCTATCACCCGCTCACCGCGAGCGGCATCACGGTCGGCCTCAAGGACACCGAGATGTTGCTCTCGTCGTCGAGCGTGGCCGAGTACCACGCGCGTCGCGAGCCGCAGACCTTCGCACCCGAGCTGCTCGCCAACGCGCTCTTCCACGTGTTCACGCGCGAGGACGAGGGCGCGGCCGCGATCCGAAGCGCGGTGTTCGACACCTGGCGCGACGATCCGTCGGAGCGCGAGCGCACGATGCGCATCCTCGCGGGCGACGAAGTCCGCCCGGCGGCGTTCGGCGGCGCGTTCGTGAACGTCGCGCTGCGCGCGCTCAAGGACACCGTCGCGCGCGCGACGCGGGAAGGCCGCTCGAGCGAGCTGCCGCGCGAGCTCTCGCGCTTCGTGGAGTTCGCGCAGTGGCCGGGCGCGACGCTCGTGCCGGGCAAGTGGCGCGAGGCGATGCGCCGTGAGGGCACCCTCTCGCACCCGCTCGTGCAGCTCGGCATCGCGCCCGCCGCGGTGGCCTTGCCGACGCCGGCCGAGGTCTCGACGAGCGTGACGGTCGACGTCGACGCGCTGCTCGCGCGCGTCTCGGACGCGACGGATCTCGCGGCCGCCGAGCCGCTCGCGCGTCACGCTCACGAGCTGCGCGTCGCCGCGTCGCGCGATCGGCTCGAGCACGCGGTGGAGCTCACGCTCGCGCTGGTCCCCGAGATCGAAGGCGCGAGCCTCGGCGCGCGTCGGGACGCCGCGGTCGCGCTCCGCTTCGCGCGGCGTCGCTTCCCCGGCTTGCTTCCGGGCGTGGTCGACGGCGCGTGGGAGAAGATGGCGCGCGAGCTGCGCCGCACGCAGCGTCCGGACGGCTCGTTCGGTGCCGTCGCGGAGACCGCGCTCGCGCTCGAGACGATGCATGCGTGTGGGCTCGCGGCGTTCCATCCGATCGTTCGTCGCGCCGCGCGCGCGCTCGCGTCGGCGCAGCAGGTCGACGGCAGCTTCGGCGGCGCGCGCACCACCGCGATCGCGTGTCGCGCGCTCCTCGCGAGCGAGGCGCCGTACTGGGACGCGATCGAGCGTGGCCTCGCGTCGCTCTCGGACGCGGTCGGGCTCGGCACCGAAGCGAGCGAGGCGCTGCACCTCTTCCGCGATCGCCGCGCGACCCGCGTGATGCCCGCGAAGGCGCGCCGCGCGGTGACGAAGGCGAGCGCGGAGGACGTCGCGTACTGCCGCGAGAGCCTGCTCGCGGTCTCGCGTTCGTTCGCGCGTCCGATCGAGATGTTGCCCGGCGATCTCCGCACCGCGGTCACCTGCGGCTACCTGCTCTGCCGGATCGCGGACACCATCGAGGACAACCCGTTCTTCGCGGTGGACGAGCGCGACGAGCGCTACGCGACGTTCCTCGCCGCGCTCGAGGCGAGCCCCGACGACGCTGTGGTGCGCCGCTTCGAGGATCAGTTCCGCGGCATCGAGGGCAACGCGGTGGAGAACGATCTCTGCCAGCACCTCGGCACCGTGATGCGCGTCTTCCGCACGCTGCCCAAGGGCATGCAGACGAAGACCACGCGCTGGGTCGCGGAGATGACGCGCGGCATGCAGCTCTACTCGCATCGTGCGCCGGGCGACGACGGCTACACCGCGCTCTTCACGCCCGAGGATCTCGAGCGCTATTGCTACTTCGTCGCGGGCACGGTGGGGCACATGCTCACCGACCTCTTCGTGGAGGCGATGGGCGCGGCGGGCAGCGACACCGAGCACGCGCTCCGCTCGCAGGCGGAGGCCTTCGGCGTCGGCTTGCAGTTCGTGAACATCCTCAAGGACGTCACCGACGACCGCGAGCGCCGCGTCAGCTTCATCCCGCGCACGACCGTGCACGCGCAGGGGCTCTCGATCGATCAGCTCGTCGATCCCTCGGTGCGCGACCGCGCGCATGCCGCCGTCGCGCCGCTCTTCGACACCGCGCAGAACCGCCTCGACCGCGCGCTCGACTACGTGCTCGCGATCCCCGCCGAGCAGGCCGCGGTGCGGCTCTTCTGCTTGCTCCCGCTCTGGATGGCGGTGCGTACGCTCGTCCACGCGCGCGGCAACGACGCGATGTTCACCGCGGGCGACCCGGTGAAGATCGCGCGCGGCGAGGTCGAGTCGCTCATCGCCGACTGCGTCGCCCACGTCGGCAAGGACGACGCGCTCCGTCAGAAGTACGACGCGCTCTGGCGCATGCCGGCCCTCGCAGCGGCGGCGGAGCTGACCGTCCACTGATCACCACGCTCGGGAGGCCCGCCTCTCGAGCGTCACTGCTCGCGCCGACTGGCGCCCCCTCGTTCGGAAGAAGAAGACATGCCCGCGAAAGACGCACCCATCCTGGTCACCGGCGCGGCCGGCCACGTCGGCGCCAACCTCATGCACCGCCTCGTCGAGGAGGGGCATCGCGTGCGGGCGCTGCTTCGGCGCGGCGAGAACGAAGAGGCGGTCGACGGACTGCACGGCGTCGAGAGGGCGTACGGCGATCTGCGCGACAAGCGCTCGTTGCAGGACGCGGTCGAGGGCTGCCGTCGTGTCTTCCACGTGGCGTCCATGGTCTCGACGATCGACGGCGACGCCGAGCACCGCCGCGTGCTCTACGAGACGAACGTGCTCGGCACGCGCCACCTGATGCAGGCGGCGAAGAAGACGGGCGTCGAGCGCTTCGTGCTCACGAGCTCGTTCTCCGCCGTCGGCTACGACCTCGACGAGACGTCGAAGCCGGCCGACGAGACGATGCAGTTCTACCCGTACCACCGCGCGATGCCCTACGAGCGGAGCAAGGTGCTGCAGGAGCACGAGCTCCTGAAGATGTGTGCGGAGGGCATGGACGCGCTCATCGTGACGAGCTGCGCGGTGATCGGTGGGCACGACTACCTGCCGTCGCGCATGGGCACGACGATCTGCAAGTTCGCGAACCGTCAGCTCAACGTGTACTCGCCGGGCGGCTTCGAGTTCGTGGCCGCGCGCGACATCGTCGACGGTCACGTGCGCGCGATGGAGCGCGGTCGCGCGGGTCAGAAGTACATCGTCGCGACCCAGTTCCTCGACTTCGATCACATCTTCGACATGCTCGAAGAGATCACGGGCGCGCCGCGTCCGAAGATCCGCGTGCCGGCCAAGGCGCTCCTCCCCCTCGCGGAGATCTCGAGCTGGCTCGTCACGCGCCTCGATCCGAAGAAGCAGCAGCTCCTGACGCCGGGCGCGATCCGCCGCCTGCAGCTCCGTCGCCACGCGGACACCTCGAAGGCGCAGCGCGAGCTCGGCTTCCGTCCGAGCTCGATGCGGGATGCGTTCATGGAGGCCTACGCGTTCCACTGGAGCCGCGGCGCGATCGTGCACCCCGGCGCCAAGCCCCCCGAGGACGTGCCGACGACGCGGACCACCACGCCGAGCGGCGTGTCGGTTCACGCGTGAACGCCCGCGTGATCGTCGATTGACCTACGTCGAGCTCCCTCGAATCTCGCCATGAGCCGCATCTACACCAAGCCGCAGTCGCCGCCCCCGGCCTTCGAAGACGCGAAGAACACGCGTCAGAAGGTGCGCGCGGCGGGCCTCGATCCCAACTACTGGTACCCGGCCGAATGGTCGAAGGACCTGAAGGCGGGTGAGGTGAAGGAGGTCGTCTTCTGGAAGCGGAGCCTCGCGGTGTTCCGCGGTGAGGACGGTCAGGTTCGCGCGATCGAGAACCGCTGCGCGCACCGGCAGCTCAAGCTCACCACGGGTCACGTCGAGGGCTGCAACCTCGTGTGTCCCTACCACGGCTGGGCCTACGACGGCGAAGGGCGCGTGGTCGACATTCCGCACAGCCTCTTCGGTCGCAAGTTCCCGAAGTTCAAGGTGCCCGACGTGCCGGTGCAGGAGCGTTACGGCATCGTCTGGTTCTTCCCCGGCGACCCCGAGAACGCGGCGACGGTCGCGCTGCCCGAGATCCCCGAGCTCGAGGGGCCGAACGCGTGGTCGCAGATCCCGGTCGACGGGACCTGGAGCGCCCACCACTCGATGATCTTCGACAACGTGTGCGATTTCACGCACGCGTATCTGCATCGAAAGTTTCGCCCCTTCGTCGATGCGGATCTCCTCAAGTACGAGACCGTCGGCGACTCGGTCTACCTCGAGTACGACACGAAGGTCGGCGACGGTCAGTTCAACAAGCTCTTCATCAACCGGAAGCGCGTGAACGTCGACCACATGAAGCTCGGGTATCAGTACCCGTATCAGTGGTCGAATACCGACGATCAGATCAAACACTGGCTCTTCGTCTGTCCGATCGACGAGCGCACCTCGCGCAGCTTCTTCATCTTCTTCTTCAAGCAGTTCGTGATTCCCTTCACGCAGATCGGGATCCCGAAGACCGTGATGAAGGCCTTCTTGCCGGCCGCCAAGCACCTCACCGTCAAGCCGCTCCTCGCGGAGGACGGCGTCGCGGTGGAGGCGGAGCAGGAGGGCTGGGAGCGTCATTGGGACGCGCCGCTCGCCGAGCTCAACCCGGTCGTGAAGGCCTTCCAGGATCTCACGATCCGCAAGTGGGAGGCCTACCTCGCCACCCAGCGCGATCCCTCGCTCTCGCAGCTCTCGAGCAAACCCGAGTCCAAACGGTCGTCGGCGGAGCCGCAGGGCTCCGAAGGCGAGACCAACGCCTGAGCCGTCTCGCGCTCTTCCAGAACTCCGCGCGTTTCGTTCGCGCTCGTTTCCTTCCCTTCAGGAGCACCATGGACCGTTCTTCCCGCATCCCCGGCTTCTACCGCCTCGACGTCGACGGACGTCTCGACGAGCTGCGCACGCGCTTCGGCCTCACCGAGGACGAGGTCGCGGTGCTTCGAGACGGCGGTCGGCTCGGCGTCGATCGCGCGGACAAGATGGTCGAGAACTGCGTCGGCGTCTTCGGGCTGCCGATCGGACTCGGGCTGAACTTCCTGATCAACGATCAGGAGTACGTGGTCCCGATGGTCGTCGAGGAGCCGAGCATCGTCGCCGCCGTCAGCAACATGGCGCGCACGGTGCGGCAGGGCGGCGGCTTCCGCGCCGAGGCCGACGAGTCGGTGATGATCGGACAGGTGCAGATCCTCGGCGCGCCCGAACCGGAGAAGGCGGTCGCCGCGCTGCAGGCCGCGAAGACGCGCATCCTCGACCAGGCGAACGCGGTGCACCCGAACATGAAGCGCCGCGGCGGCGGCGCGCGCGACATCGAGGTCCGCGTCTTCGAGGATCCCTATCCGATGATCGTGCTCCACCTCCTCGTCGACTGCGGCGAGGCGATGGGCGCCAACGCGATCAACGCGATGGCCGAAGGCGTCGCGGAGCTCGTGGAAGAGCTCACCGGCGGCCGCGTGAACCTGCGCATCCTCTCGAACCTCGCCGACCGCCGCTGCGCGCGCGCCTGGTGCAAGATCCCCGAGATCCACCTCGGCGGGAACGGCTTCAAGGGCCCCGAGGTCGCCGAAGGCATCGTGCAGGCGTACCGCTTCGCGGCCGTCGATCCCTACCGCGCGGCCACGCACAACAAGGGCATCATGAACGGCGTCGACGCCGTCGCGATCGCCACCGGCAACGACTGGCGCAGCGTCGAAGCGGGCGCGCACGCGTTCGCGGCGCGCGACGGGCGCTACACGTCGCTGACGAAGTGGTGGCGCGAGGACGGGCACCTGCACGGCTTCATCGAGCTGCCCATGGCGGTCGGCGTGGTGGGCGGCTCGACCAACGTGCACCCGACCATCGGGGTGCTCCGCAAGATCCTCGGCATCGGCAGCGCGGGCGAGCTCGGCATGGTGATGGCGGCGGTCGGTCTCTCGCAGAACATGGGCGCGCTGCGGGCGCTCTCGACCGAAGGCATCAACCGCGGTCACATGACGTTGCATGCGCGCAGCGTCGCGCTCGCGGCGGGCGCCGAGGGCAAGCTCGTCGACGAGCTCGCGGCGGAGCTCGTCGCGATGGGCCAGATCAAGATCGACGTCGCGCAGGATCTCCTCGCGGCGCGCCTTCGTCGCAAGGTCGGCTGATGACGGAGCCCTCGCTCTCCACCGCGCTCGACCGCGCGGTGCTTCGTTTGATCGAGCTTCGTGGCCTGGAGCGGCACCGGCCGGACGACCGCGCAGATCACTGGGAGGGCGAAGACGTCTGGAACCCGATGCTCGCGGCGCAATACGCGATCGCGATGCACGTGATGGAGCGGCCGCTGACGCCGGAGCGTCGGCGCTTGCTGGTGCAGCAGCTCCGCGCGGAGCAGCTTCCCGGTCCGGATGGGAAAGGCGGCGGCTGGGGCCTGCACCCACACGGCGGTGAATCCCTGTTCGTCACCACGCTCGTCTACGTCGCGGCCCGAATGCTCGGCGTCCCGGCCGACGATCCGATGCTCGCCTTCGCGCGTGAGCTCTTCGCGAAGGAAGACGTCCGCGCGATCGCGAGCTGGGGCAAGGCGTGGCTCTCCATCGCGAACCTCTACGGCTGGGAGGGTGTGAACGCGGTCCCGCCCGAGGCGTGGCTGATGCCCACCTCGTCGCCGCTGCATCCCGCGAACTACTACTGCCACACGCGGCTCATCTACATGGGCATGGCGAGCGTGTACGGCCTCAAGCTGCGCGCGCGCCGCACGCCGCTCGTCGACGAGCTCCGCCAAGAGCTCTACGCGTTCCACGCGAAGGACGACGGACGCGGTGGTCGCACCGTCGACTACGAGTCGATCGACTTCGCGGGCGCGAAGGCGCTGCTCCGCGAGAAGGACCTCTGGGCGCCGCCGAGCGCTTACCTCTCCGCGATGTACCGCGCGGTGAACCTCTACGAGGTCGCGCAGAAGAAGCTCGGGCTCGGTGAGATCCGACGTCGGTGTCTCGCGTCGATCCGCGAGCGCATGCGCTGGGAGCTGCGCAGCACCGACTACACGTGTCTCTCGCCCGTGAACGGTTTGCTCTTCGCGCTCACGCTGCATGCCTGGGATCGGAACGATCCCGACGTCGAGAAGCAGCTCGCGCGCTTCGAAGGCTGGGTCTGGGAAGACGAGAAGGACGGCGCGCGCGTGGCGGGCGCTCGAAGCGCGACCTGGGACAGCTCGTTCGCCCTGCAGGCCCTCTCCGCGGCGCGTCCGCTCGTGTCGAAGGAGACGCGCGCGATCTGCGACGAGGCGATCGTGACCGGGCTCGGCTGGCTTCGCACGCAGCAGATCCAAGCGCCGCCGATCGACGACGCCACGACCTACCGCGCGCAGTACCGCCTCGATCCGACGGGAGGCTTCTGCTTCGCCGGCGTCTGGCACGGTTGGCCGGTGAGCGACTGCACCGCGGAGGCGCTCTGCGCGTTCCTCGAGGCTCCCGAGGAGGTCCGCTCCGCCGATCCACGCGTGATCGAAGCCGGCGTGCGGTTCCTGCTTCAATGCCAGAACCCGGACGGTGGCTTCGGCAGCTACGAGGCGCGCAAGCAGCGCTTCACGCTGGAGTGGATGAACCCGGCCGAGATGTTCGGCGACTCCATGACCGAGCTCTCGTACGTCGAGTGCACGGCGTCGAACCTCGTCGCGCTCTGCCAGGTGCGCGAGCGCTTCGGCGCGATGCTGCGTGAGAAGGCGATGGACGCGCAGGTCGACCGCGCGATCGCGCGCGCGGAGAAGCGGCTGCGGGACACGCAGAAGCCGGATGGTTCGTGGCCGGGCGCGTGGGGCATCTGCTTCGTGTACGGCACGATGTTCGGGGTGCGCGGCCTGATCGCGGCCGGCGCCTCGAAGGACGACCCGGCCGTGCGTCGGGCGTGTGAGTTCGTGCGGGCCCAGCAGCGCGCGGACGGAAGCTGGGGCGAGCACTGGAAGAGCTGCCTGGAGGACCGCTACTCGGACCTCGGACACGGGCACGTGACGCAGACCGCGTGGGCGCTGCTCACGCTGCTCGAAGCCGACGATCGTGGTCGGTCCGCGGGGTCAGCCGCGAACGATCGTCGTCGGTCCGCGGGGTCAGCCGCGGACGACCCGCAGGCGGACGAGGCGATCCGCAAGGGCTGCGCGTGGCTCGCCTCGATGCAGCTCCCGAACGGCGACTTCCCGGTGCAGGAGTTCGCGGGCGTGTTCTTCCGCACCGCGCTCATCGAGTACCGGCTCTACCGGCGCTTCTTCCCGGTGTGGGCGCTCGCGCTCGCGCAGAAGCGGCTCGGGGCGCAGGTTTCTCACGAGCGTGGGTCCGAGGCGCGGGCCTTTTCGCCCGCCGAGTGATAAGCCCTCACGCGCGCTCGCTCGAAGCCGTCTCGGCCTCGTAGCGGGTCGCCCCGAGCGATCTCCTCGATTCAGTTCGAGAGCTCACGAGTTTTCCGCGAGACTTCAGAGGAACCATGGCCCAGCGCGAGACCGTCAAAGAGTCGTTCAAGTCCACCGTCGACGCCTACAAGGGCCTGCACGAGCAACAGGACGTGGACGCACGGCTCTCGAACTACACCACGCTGGTCAATCAGTACTACGACCTCGCGACCGACTTCTACGAGATCGGCTGGGGCCAGCACTTCCACTTTGCACCGCGCTGGAAGTGGGAGGGCTTCAAGGCGAGCTTGCTCCGCCACGAGCGTCACCTCGACCGTTCGTTGCGCCTCGCGCCCGGCAAGCGCGTGCTCGACGTCGGCTGCGGCGTGGGCGGGCCCGCGCGCCACATCGCCAAGCGCAGCGGCGCGAGCGTGGTCGGCATCAACAACAACGGCTACCAGGTCGCGCGCGCGGAGCGCTACGCCAAGCGCGACAAGCTCGATCACCTCGTGAGCTTCACGAAGGCCGACTTCATGGAGCTGCCCTTCGAGGACGCGAGCTTCGACGCCGTGTACACGATCGAAGCGAGCTGCCACGCGCCCGATCGCGTGAAGCTCTTTTCGGGATTGAACCGCGTGATGAGGCCGGGCGCGCTGTTCGCGGGTTACGAGTGGTGTCTGACGGACCGTTACGACGCGAAGAACCCCGAGCACCAGAAGATCAAGAAGGACATCGAGATCGGCAACGGCCTGCCCGACCTCTCGCACACCAGCGTGGTCGACGAGGCGCTGCGCGCGGCGGGCTTCGAGCTCCTCCAGACGGAAGACATGGCGAGCCACGGCAGCCCGGAGACCCCCTGGTTCCTGCCGCTGACCGGCGAAGAGAAGGGCCTGCTCGCGCTGCCCCGCAAGCCGCTCGGCCGCGTCATCACGAACAAGCTCACGCGTTTCCTCGAGCAGGTGAAGCTCGCCCCGAAGGGCACGAGCGACGTCTCCAGCTTCCTGAACCAGGGCGCGGACGCGCTCGTGGCGGGCGGCAAGACGGGCACCTTCACGCCGATGTACTTCTTCTTGGTCCGCAAGAAGGCCTGACGCATTCATCGGCGGGGCTGCCTGTGATCGCGGACGGCGTCGGCGGGG
>ERZ761607.5172-NODE-5172-length-10954-cov-5.422332_pt1 | contig 10954 bp, 10 predicted proteins | sample MGYA00511164_ERZ761607 | MGnify/ENA primary metagenome ERZ761607 (study PRJEB28899, sample SAMN02445080) | bioreactor sludge metagenome | biome: EBPR sludge | place: Australia: Brisbane, Thorneside Wastewater Treatment Plant | collected 2011-06-22 ...
AGATCCAGGAAGAGAGCATGCACTACGAGATGCTCAAGCACACCGGCGAGCACCCGATCATCGGCGTCAATACCTTCCGCAACCCGCACGGCGACCCGGTGCCCGAGCACATCGAGCTGGCGCGCAGCACCGAGGACGAGAAGAAGAGCCAGCTGCAGCGCCTGCAGGACTTCCACGCCCGCCATGCCGCCGAGGCACCGGCGATGCTGCAGCGGCTGCAGCAGGCGGTGATCGACAACGGGAATGTCTTCGCGGTGCTGATGGACGCCGTGCGCGTGTGCTCGCTGGGCCAGATCACCAGCGCGCTGTTCGAGGTCGGCGGGCAGTACCGGCGCAGCATGTAGCGGGCGCTGCTGCACGGTAGACTGAGCGACCCGTGCGAGGATCGGCCATGGACACGTCTACCACCGTCAGCATCGAACTACCCGAGCCGCTGGGCGGCTATGTGCGCGAGCGCGTAACGCGGGGCGAGTATGCAAGCGCGGAAGACTACCTGCGCGAACTGGTGCGGCGCGACCGCGAGCTGCATGCGGCCCGGCACATCCGCGAGCTGGTCGACGATGGCCTTGCCTCAGGGGTGGCAACGCCCTTGTCGGAAGTCGAGATAGAGGGCATTCGCCAGCGGATCGCGTCCTCGCACCGGTGAAGCCAGCCCGGTTGCGTGTGCTGGCCAAGGCCGACCTCGAGGACCTGGGTCAGTACTACGCCGAGGTCGGCGGCAATGCGCTCGGGCAGCGTGCCGTCGACGACGCGCTCAGCGCTTTGGCCACGCTGGAGCGACAGCCCGGCATCGGTTCGACGCGGTGGGCGCGCGACGGGGAGCGGCCGCCGCTGCGGGCGTGGCGGCTGGATCGCTTTCCTGCCTTGTGGATGTACTTCGAGCACGACGATCACCTCGACGTCGTGCGTCTCTTGGGCGAACGGCAGGACATCGGCAGCATTCTGACTGCCGACGAGCCTTGAACGCTCTGTCGATGCCGGTGCCCGGTTGCAGCGAAGCCGACACGCGCGCGGAGCTCATGGTGCCGGGGTTGCATGCCGCCAATAGTACCGAGGACGAGAAGCGCAGCCAGCTGCAGCGCCTGCACGCCTTCCACGCCCGCCATGCCGCCGAGGCCCCGGCGATGCTGCAGCGGCTTCAGCAGGCGGTGATCGACAACGGCAATGTCTTCGCGGTGCTGATGGATGCGGTGCGCGTGTGCTCGCTGGGCCAGATCACGAACGCGCTGTTCGAGGTCGGCGGGCAGTACCGGCGCAGCATGTAGCCGCCGCGCGGCCGGCGGGCTCAGCGCGATCGCGCCTGCTTGCGCCTTGGCCGGATCGTGGCCTGGCGACCCGGCTCGCAGACGAAGCGCGCCCGCTCGACGCCGTCGGGGTCGAGCAGCAGGGCCACGTCGCCGGTGTTGTTCCACACCGCCTGCCGGCGCCCCCAGTAGCGGTCGCCCGGGCCGTCGCTGCCGCGGCCGGTCCACAGCCGCAGCGTGGCGCCGGCGGGTAGGAGCGTCGGCGCCTGGAAGGTGTAGCGGTGCGGCCGCGCCGCGGCGTCCTGCAGCGTCCAGCCGCCCAGGTCCAGCGCGGCGCCGGTGTCATTCGTCAGACGCACATGCTCGCGCGCCAGGTCGGGACCGTCGGGATCGAAGACCACGTCCATCTGCGGGGTCGCGGCCGCATAGGCCGGCCGCCGCGGCAGCCCGCCGGGCTGCGCCAGCCGCAGGTGCAGGAAGCCGTCCAGGCGCAGCGTCAGCGTGACCACGTGCAGCACGACGCCTTCGTGCAGCAGCGTCCTCGACTCGACGCCGGCCAGCACCGCGTGATGCTCGGCGAAGACCAGGCGCAGCCAGGGCTCGGCCGGGTCGGACAGCGTGGCTTCGCGCAGCGTGCGCAAGGCCAGCAGCGCCGGCGCGGCCACCAGCGCCGCCAGCGACTGCGCCTGCGCATGCGCCCCGCACACGCAGTGCAGCTGCAGCGTGACATGGGCGGGCCGCGCCTGGACCTCGCCGGCAGCCTGCGCGCCCTGCGCCCAGGGCTGCGGCGCGACCGCGGCGCCGTCGGCCGTCACGCCGCCGTGGTCGTCGAAGCGCTGCGCATGCACGTAGACCTCGGGCCGCAGTCCGCTGGCCGCGCCGGGCACCAGGGGCCCGGCGTGCAGCACCGGCCCGCCGCGCAGCAGCGGGCCCAGCGTGCGCAGCAGCTGGGCCTCGAGAACGCCGAGGTTCATGCCGTCGCCGCGGCCACGGTCAGCCGCGCTCGAACTTCTCGATCGCGATCTCGAGTTCCTCGACCAGCGCACCCGGCTCGTCGGTGCGCAGCACCAGGCTCTTCCAGCGGCACGGCCAGCCCTCGAAGAAGTTGTAGCGGTAGAGCTCCTCGCCGTCGTCGCCGCAGACGATGATCGAGCCGGACTTGCGCTCGACACGTCCGTCGGTGACGGCCTTGAACCACTGCCACAGCTCGGTCGTCATCACCACGCCGCGGCGCAGCACGATGTTGGCGTAGCGCGCGCGGCCCGGGCGCTTGCGTTCGCCATTCAGCCGGTCCGAGCCGTCGGCGAAGCGCACGACGTCGACGCTGGCCTCCAGCCCGTCGCAGGCCGTGAAGGCACCCTGCGTGACCCCCTCGATCTCGACCCGGAAGCGGCCGTTGAACAGGTGGTCGAAATCTCGGCTGTTGGGCATCGCGGTCTCCTGCGCAGCGTGGGCAAGCGCCGCGCACTCTAGCGGCCGCGGCGCGCGCGGGCCATCCCCAGTCCCTGCGATGCCGGGCGCCGGGCCGCGGCCGTGTAGCCCGGCGCAGAGCACCAGGCTGGACAAAATACATTGGTCCAAATATAATCTTGGCTCTTCATTCGACGCAGCGGTCGCGCCCCATGCGCACCCCCCGGCCGCTGCACCCCGGATGCCGGGCCCGCGCCGGACTCCCCCCGAGTCGTGCGCGCGCGGTCGGCGCCCGGTCACTGCCAACCCCCGAGAAAGGCCCGACATCCCATGTGTGGATTTGCCGGAGAACTCCGCTTTGACCAAGCCGCCGCCGACGTCGCCGCGGTCGCCCGCATGGGCGAGCAGCTCGCGCCGCGCGGCCCCGACGCCGCCGGGCTCGTGCACCAGGGCGCGTTCGCGGTCGCCCACCGGCGGCTGAAGATCATCGACCTGTCGGAACAGGCGCAGCAGCCCATGGTCGACCGCGAGCTGGGGCTGACGCTGGTCTTCAACGGCTGCATCTACAACCACGCCGAGCTGCGCCAGGACCTGCGTGCGCTGGGCTACCGCTTCGTCAGCGAGGGCGACACCGAGGTCGTGCTCAAGGCCTACCACGCCTGGGGCGAACGCTGCGTCGAGCGCTTCCACGGCATGTTCGCCTTCGCCGTGCACGAGCGCGACAGCGGCCGCCTGGTGCTGGCGCGCGACCGCTTCGGCATCAAGCCGCTGTACCTGGCCGAGGTGCCGGGCGGCCTGCGCTTCGCGTCGACGCTGCCGGCGCTGCTGGCCGGCGGCGGCATCGACACCGGCATCGACACCACCGCGCTGCACCACTACCTGAGCTGGCACGCCGTGGTGCCGGCGCCGCGCACGCTGCTGCGCGGCGTGCGCAAGCTGCCGGCGGCGCACCTGATGCGCGTGGCGCGCGACGGCCGAAGCGAGACCTCGGCGTGGTGGACGCTGCAGGTGGCCGCCGACCCGGCGCTGGCCAGGCAGCCCGCGGCCGAGCGCGAGCAGCTGGTCGAGGCCGCGCTGCGCCGCGCGATCGACCGCCGCATGGTCGCCGACGTGCCGGTGGGCGTGCTGCTGTCGGGCGGCGTGGACTCCAGCCTCATCGTCGCGATGCTGGCCGAGCAGGGCGCGAAGGACCTGCAGACCTTCTCGATCGGCTTCGACGGCGCCGGCGGCGAGGCCGGCGACGAATTCCGCTACTCCGACCTGGTCGCGCAGCGCTACGGCACGCGCCACCACCGCATCCACGTGCCGACCAGCGAGCTGATGGACGCGCTGCCCGGCACCATCGCCGCGATGCACGAGCCGATGGTCAGCTACGACAACGTGGCGTTCTGGCTGCTCTCGCGCGAGGTCGCGCGCCATGTCAAGGTGGTGCAGAGCGGGCAGGGCGCCGACGAGGTCTTCGCCGGCTACCACTGGTACCCGAAGCTGGCCGGCGTGGCGCCGACGCGCGCCGCCGACGCCTACCGCGAAGCCTTCTTCGACCGCGACGCCGGCCAGATGGACGCGCTGCTGGAGCCCGCGGCGCGCTGCGACGGCGACCCGAGCGGCGACTTCGTCGAGCGGCACTTCGCCGCGCTGAAGCGCAGCGACGCGGTCGAGCGTGCGCTGCACCTGGACACCACCGTGATGCTGGTCGACGACCCGGTCAAGCGTGTCGACGCGATGACCATGGCCTGGGGCCTGGAAGCGCGCGTGCCCTTCCTGGACCACGAGCTGGTGGAACTCGCCGGCCGCCTGCCGCTGGCCGACAAGCTGGGCGACCCGGCGCGCCCGGACGACGGCAAGCGCGTGCTGAAGGCCATCGCGCGCCGGCTGCTGCCGCGCGAGGTCGTCGACCGGCCCAAGGGCTACTTCCCGGTGCCCATCCTGAAGCACATCGACGGCCCGGTGCTGGACCTGGTGCGCCAGACGCTGGCCAGCCGTGCCGCGCGCGAGCGCGGCCTGTTCCGCCCGGCCGAGGTCGAACGCCTGCTCGCGCAGCCGTCGCAGCACCTGACGCCGCTGCGCGGCTCGATGCTGTGGCAGGTCGCGCTGCTGGAGCTCTGGCTGCAGGCGCGTGGCCTGTGAAGGTGCGGCCGCACCGCCCGAACCGAACGAGGAGACAAGCATGACGCCCGCCCGCATCCCCGCCCTGGCCGAGGGCCAGACGTCGGACCGCACCGACCCGCTGGACCCGCGCACGACCTCGTCGTTGCGCCACTGGGAGGCGCCCGAGGACGGCACGGCGCGCGGCCCGGTCGCCGTCGACTGTGGCTGGGGCCGCCTGCTGCTGGGCCAGACCTGCGCCGAGCCGCAGGCCCTGGTGCAGGCGCTGGCGCAGGAGTCCGACGGCCGGCGCGACGTGGCGATGTACGTGCGCGACCCGCATGTGGTCGTCGCGCTGTCGCCGCAGCAGCTGTTCCTGGACCCCTCGCACACCTTCCGGCTGCCGTTGCGCGCGGCCACGGTGCACGTGCCGGGGCCGGCCTGGACCGTGCGCGAGGCGCGGCCCGCCGACGAGGCGGCCATCAACCGCATCCTGCTCGCGCGCGGCATGCTGCCGGTGGCCGCGGGCTTCGCCGCGCGCGCGGCCGGCGACGAACGGGTCACGCTGCTGGTCGCCGAGGACACGCTGGGCGGTGTCGACGCCGGCGGCGTGGTCGGCGTCGTCACCGGCGTCGACCATGTGCGCGCCTGCCGCGACCCGGAAGGCGGCTGCAGCCTGTGGGGCCTGGCCGTGGACCCGCAGTGCCTGCGCCACGGCGTCGGCCAGGCGCTGGTGCTGGCGCTGGCCGCGCGCTACCGCGACGCCGGGCGCTGGTACATGGACCTCTCGGTGATGCACGACAACGAGCCGGCGATCGCGCTGTACCGCAAGCTCGGCTTCGAGCGCGTGCCGGTGTACTCGGTGAAGAACCGCAACCCGATCAACGAGCGCCTGTACGTGGGCCCGGACCAGGACGACGGGCTCAACGTCTATGCGCAGATCCTGGTCGACGAGGCGCGCCGGCGCGGCATCCTGGCCGAGGTGCTGGACGCCGAGCACGGCTACTTCCGGCTCAGCCTGGGCGGGCGCAGCGTGGTCTGCCGCGAGTCGCTGTCGGAGCTGACCAGCGCGGTCGCGATGAGCCGCTGCGACGACAAGCGCGTGACGCGCCGCGTGCTGGAAGCCGGCGGCCTGCGCGTGCCGGCGCAGATCACCGTCGGCCGCGGCGCCGACGCCGAGCTGACGCTGGCGACCTTCCTGCACCAGCACCGGCGCGTCGTCGTCAAGCCGGCGCGCGGCGAGCAGGGCCACGGCATCAGCGTCGACCTGGACACGATGGACGCGGTGCAGGCGGCGATCGCGCGCGCGCGCCAGTGGTGCGACGACGTCATCGTCGAGGAGCTCGTGCCGGGCCAGGACCTGCGCATCGTCGTCATCGACCACCAGGTCGTCGCCGCGGCGACGCGGCGGCCGGCGCAGGTGGTGGGCGACGGCACGAGCGACCTGCGCACGCTGGTCGAGCGCCACAGCCGGCGCCGCGCCGCGGCCACGCGCGGCGAGAGCCGCATCCCGCTGGACGCCGAGACCGAGCGCTGCATCCGCGCCGCCGGCCACACCTGGGCCAGTGTGCTGCCGCGCGACGCCGTGCTGGCGGTGCGCAAGACCGCCAACCTGCACACCGGCGGCACCATCCACGACGTCACGGCGCAGCTGCACCCGCGGCTGCGCGAGGCGGCCGAGCGCGCGTCGCGCCTGCTCGACATCCCGGTCGTCGGGCTGGACTTCATGGTGCCCGCGGTCGACGGCGAGGCCTATGCGGTGATCGAGGCCAACGAACGCCCGGGCCTGGCCAACCACGAACCGCAGCCGACGGCCGAGCGCTTCGTCGACCTGCTGTTCCCGCAGACGCGCAGCCCGGCATGACGGTGCCCATGGTGACCTCGGCCCCATCGATCCGGCGCGACTACCTGCTCGACACGCTGCGCCGGCTGCTCGAGACGCCCAGCCCGTCGGGCATGACGGACGCCGTCGTGCACCTGGTCTGCGGCCTGCTCGCCGAGCTGGGCATCGAGCCGCAGCTGACGCGCCGCGGCGCCATCCGCGCCCGCCTGCGCGGCCGCAGCGGCCGGCCCACGCGCGCCATCGCCGCCCACCTGGACACGCTGGGCGCGATGGTCAAGGGCCTGAAGCCCAACGGCCGGCTGGAGGTGGTGCCGATCGGCCACTGGTCGTCGCGTTTCGCCGAGGGTGCGCGCGTCACGGTCTACTCGGACCACGCCAATTTCCGCGGCACGCTGCTGCCGCTGAAGGCCTCGGGCCACACATACAACAAGGCGATCGACACGCAGCCGGTGGAGTGGACGCAGATCGAGCTGCGGCTGGACGAGCGTGTGCACGACCTCGCCGGGCTGCAGGCGCTGGGCGTGCACGTGGGCGACACGATCTCGGTCGACCCGCAGCCGGAGTTCGGCCCCAACGGCTTCGTCACCTCGCGCTACCTGGACGACAAGGCCGGCGTGGCCGCGCTGCTGGCCGCCGCCGAGGCGGTGACACGCACGCGCGCCGAGCTGCCGCTGGACGTGCTGCTGCTGTTCACGATCTCCGAGGAGGTCGGCGTCGGCGCCTCGCACGTGCTGCACGGCGGCGACGTGGCCGAGATGATCTCCATCGACAACGGCACCATCGCGCCCGGGCAGGCGACCTGCGAGTACGGCGTCACGGTCGCGATGATGGACAGCGCCGGCCCCTTCGACTGGCACCTGACGCGCCACCTGCTGGCGCTGTGCCGCGAGCACGGCATCGAGCATGCGCGCGACGTCTTCCGCTACTACCGCAGCGACGCCGCGTCGGCGCTTGAGGCGGGCAACGACATCCGCACCGCGCTGCTGTGCTTCGCCTGCGACGCCAGCCACGGCTGGGAGCGCACGCACGAGGACTCGCTCGTCGCGCTCGCCAAGCTGCTGGCGCTGCAGATGACCAGCGCGCCGCTGTTCCAGCGCGACCGCCACGCCATCGGTCCGCTGGCGGACTTCCCGCCGGGCGAACTGCAGGTGCTGCCGGACGGCGTGCCCGCCGACTGACGGACTGACCGGCCGACCGAACGAACGGACGACCGACCGGCCGACCCAGCGATCGCCGGGCCGACCTGCCGGCCGTTCGCGCGGCCCGCGGGGGCGTCCTACATCTCGAGCTCGTCGCGGATCGCGGCGATGCCGGCCTTCGCGCAGGCGTCGTCGGCCGCGCCGGTGGGCGCACCGGAGACGCCGACCGCGCCGACGATGTTGCCGCCGGCCTCGATCAGCACGCCGCCGCCGACGCCGACGAAGCGCGGCAGGTGGCGGATGCCCGAGCTCGGCTGGCCGGCCTGCGTGGCCGCCGCCAGCTCGGTCGTGCCGGTGCGGAAGCTGACGGCGGTCCAGCCCTTGTCGGTCGCCGTCTGCGGCGTGTGCGGGCCGGCGAAGCGGTCGCGCAGCATGGCCTGCGCGATGCCGAAGCGGTCGACCACCGCCACCGCGACCTGGTAGCCCGCGGCGCGGCAGGACTGCAGCGCGGCCTGCGCGGCCTTGGTCGCGGCCTCGGGGGTCAGCACGCGCACGCTGTGCAGCGCGCTCTGCGCGGCGGCGGGACCGGCGGCGGCGAGCAGCACGGCGGTCAGCGCGGGGGCGAGCAGGGTACTCATCGTTCGTCTCCTGGGGGGTGGGCAAGGGTGAATGCTCGCCCGGCCGGCGGCCGCGCGCCTTGAGATGGGTCAGTGGTCGCGGCCGATAATGCGCCGCATGCCTTCCCCGAGCGCCGGCCGCGTCGCCCAGCCCGCCAGCGGCGCCCTGCGCCTGGGCCGCCAGGCCTGGCGGGCGCTGCACCTGGACTCGGCGCGCTCGCTGGCGCTGGCCGAACGCGCGCTGGCCTTGGCCCGGGCGCGCGGCGATGCCGAGGGCGAGGCCTGGGCGCGGCTGGCGCGCGGCTTCCACCGGCTCTATTTCGCGAGCCCCGACGAGGCCGCGGCCGACCTGCGCGCCGCGCAGAGGGGCTTCGCGGCGCTGGGCCAGCGTGCCGGCGAGATCCTGGCCGCGACCGGCATCGCACGCGCCGACTGGCGCAGCGGCCGCGTGCAGCAGGCGCTGGAGCGCCTGCTGCCGCTGCGCGACGAGGGCCTGGCGCTGCTGCGCCACGAGCAGCGCGGCGTGCTGCTCAACGCGATCGCCGGCTGCCATTCGGCGCAGGGGCGCTCGGACCTCGCGTTCGCCTACATGTACGAGGCCCTGCGCGACGCCGGACCGCGCCGCGGCCACGGCTTCGACGCCGTGCTGCACTGCAACCTCTCGCACGAGCTGCTGCAGCTGGGCGACCACGACGAGGCGCTGGTGCAGGTGGAGCGCGGCCTCGCGCGCTGCGCCGGGCTGGCCAATGCCAAGCTGCTGTCGGTGCTGCTGATCAACCGCGTGATCAGCCTGACCGAGACCGGCCGCGCGCGCGAGGCGCTGGCCAGCGTGCAGGAGCTGGCCGCGCTGCCGCTGGGCGGCGCCGGCCGCGGCACGCGTGCGCTGCACTTCGAGACGCTGGCGATCGCCGCGCTGCGCGCCGGCGAGACGGCACTGGGCGAGCAGCTGCTGGCGCAGGCGCGCGACCGTGGCCACCTTGCGCTGCCCGACGAGCGGGTCGAGCTCGCGGTGGCCGAGGCGCTGTGCGCCGCGGCGCGCGGCGAGCCGCGGCGCGGGCTGGCGGCGCTGGACGCCGTCGCCGCGCTCGTGGCGGCGCACGACGCGCCCACGGCCGGCGATGCCGCGGCCGGCGATGCCGCGGTCGATGACGACCTGGCCAGCCTGCGCGTGCGCTGCCTGCACGCGCAGGTGGCCTCCGAGCTGCACGAGGCGCTGGGCGACAGCGCCGCCGCGCTGGCGGCGGTGCGGCGCTGGCAGCGGCTGCAGGCCGAGCGGGCGCGCCATGCGTCGCGCGCGCGTTACCAGGCCGCCGCGCTGCAGACCGAGTTGCTGAACCTTCAGCATGCGCTGGAGGAGCAGCAGGCGCGCCGCCGCGCCACCGAGCGCGCGCGCGCCGCGCTGGCGGCGGCCAACGAGGCGCTGTCGCGCAAGGTCGCCGAGGTGGAGGCGCTGCAGGCTGCGCTGCGCGAGCAGGCCACGCACGACGCGCTGACCGGCCTGGCCAACCGCCGCCACCTCAACGACATGCTGCCCAGGCTGCTGGCGATGGCGCTGCGCGACCGCCAGCCGCTGGCCGTGGTGCTGATCGACCTGGACCGCTTCAAGGCGATCAACGACCAGCATGGCCATGGCGCCGGCGACCACCTGCTGGCCGCCTTCGGCCGCCTGCTGCGCGAGCACCTGCGCGGCAGCGACCTCGCCTTCCGCTACGGAGGCGAGGAGTTCTGCCTGCTGCTGCCGTACACGCCGGCCGCCGACGCGGCGCACAAGGTCGAGCGGCTGCTGCAGCGCTGGCACGACCAGGTCTTCGCGCTGGACGGCCTCACGCTGCGCGCGCAAAGCTTTTCCGCAGGCGTCACCGACACGCTGCAGGCCGCGGCGTCGCCCGACGCGCTGCTCAGCAGCGCCGATGCGCGGCTGCTGGCGGCCAAGCGCGGCGGCCGCCACCGCGTCGTCGCCGGGGCGCCGGCGGCGCGGCGGGCGTGACGGCCGGCATGGTGACGGACCAAGCGGCGGGCCAGGCGGCGCCGCCGGTGGCGCAGCAGCAGGTGGCGACGGACGACGAACCGCGCTACGGCTGGGTCGTCGTCGGCGCCAGCTTCACCGCGCTGGCGCTGATCTTCGGCGTCTCGTATTCGTTCGCCGCCTTCTTCGAGTCCTTCGCCGGCGAATTCGGCGCCTCGCGGGCCGAGGTCTCGCTGGTCTTCGGCCTCTCGGGGCTGCTGTACTTCGTGCTCGGCGCCTTCGGCGGCATGCTGGCCGACCGCCACGGGCCGCGCCTCGTCACCGGCGCCGGCATGCTGTGCATCGCCGCCGCGCTGGCCGCCGGCAGCCAGGCGGCGACGATGACTCAGGTGGTGCTGGCCTACGGCGTGCTGCTGGGCGTGGGCATCGCGCTCGTCTACACGCCGTCCATCGGCTGCGTGCAGCCCTGGTTCACGCGCCGGCGCGGGCTGGCGGCCGGCATCGCCAGCGCCGGCATCGGCGCCGGCACGCTGGCCGTGCCGCTGCTCGCGGCCGCGGCCATCGCGGCCTGGCAGTGGCGCGGCGCGATGCTCGCGCTGGCTGCCGGCGTGCTGGTGCTGGGCCTGGCCGCCGCGGCGCTGCACCGGCGC
>ERZ761607.5174-NODE-5174-length-10945-cov-4.074656_pt1 | contig 10945 bp, 9 predicted proteins | sample MGYA00511164_ERZ761607 | MGnify/ENA primary metagenome ERZ761607 (study PRJEB28899, sample SAMN02445080) | bioreactor sludge metagenome | biome: EBPR sludge | place: Australia: Brisbane, Thorneside Wastewater Treatment Plant | collected 2011-06-22 ...
CCCTTGTAGTATCCCAGCGAAAGAATCGGATCGAGGAACAGGCGATCCGCAAAGGGCGCTTGCAGATCCCGGCCGGCGAGAAACCCCATGGCCGAACCCTCGGAACCGGCAATGGCCGTGGCCAGCAAGGTGGCTTGTTTCTGGGGGATACCGACCAGACCATGGACGTAGCCGGCGGCGAAACCGAACGTCTCGTTGTAGAAGGCATACGGCAAACGGAGGGTGCTCTCGACCACCTGGCCGTCGGGATCGACACGGACGCCCTGGCCTAACACGGTCGATCCCGTCAACAGCATCAGCGCGAACAGGCGGAGCAGAACGCCACGTTGACGGGTGTGATGAAGCTTGGTCATGAGGCGCTCTGCTCAATTCCGTTACGGGCCGGTTGTGGTTTGTCGTGGCGCATTCATTCGATGGCCAATCCGCGAACACTAGAAGAAGTAATTCACCCCGGCGATGAACGTCGTCAGGTAATCGTCGCGAATGATCGGACTGTCGCGCACCTCCGGACCCAGGACCTCCATCCGGACTGCACCGGCCAGCGACCAGTTGGGGGTAAGATCGTAACGAAGCGCCAGACGCGCAAACCACTCGAGGTCGGAACCCGGATCATACGCCGGTCTGGATTCGGTTGCCTCGGAGTCCCGGACGCCGTAGTAGTACGCATTGTAATCCGCGCTTCGCCACACCACTCCGGCGGCGGGAATCAGCATCAGGTTGTCCATCCGGAAAACCCTGCTCAGGGAAAGATTGACCTCCTGCCCATTGTGCCGGTCAAGGATGTCGGTCATGGCGGACAGGTCGGCACGATAACGACCGGGCAGGCGCAGGTGGCCGTCGAGTCCCGCCATTGCGGTGTTCTTCCGATCCTGCATGCCTGCCAGGAACCCTTCGCTTTCGAAGGCTTCGCCCTTGAACCGGAAGTCCGTGATGGCATTGATCCCGCCCATCGGTTGCCGGTAGAGGTGAACCCCGGCTCGCGGACTGACCACGAAAAAGCGTTCGCCCACGTAGGAAAGCATGGGTAGGGCCATCACGACGGTATCGCCACCTCGGTAAGGGTTGGATTGAACCAACGCCTGGGCACCGAGTCCTATCTGCTGGGTGCGCTGGATGGGCGGAGGAAGCTCGGCCTCCCCTGCGTACCCGTCGGGGAAATGGGCATCGCCATCGTCCGGTGACGAAGCGATCTGGTTTTCAGCCGCGAGAGCAGGAGCGGCGAGGAAGCCAAGCCATCCTAACAATAAAAGCAGGCGGGCGTGTACGATGTTCATGTGTTCCTTTTCGCTTCGGTCTGCGGCCTGTGCCTATGTGTTGCTCCCGCGCAAAATGACCCTCCAACCCTTGCGCGTCAAGTGTCCAGATTGGAAAGGTGTGCCGTACGAGCATGCGTCCCCATGGATGAGGAAGTCGTGGCTATCGCGCAACCATCGGACATCAGCAACCAATCATCGGGAAACAAGTTGCCGCCTCATGGATTTTCTTGATCCGATCGACAGAAGGTGCGACTTCATGCGTCATGAACATCCCGTCTTTTCCATCACGCAAGGTCCGGATTCTCTTGCTATCCCTCCTGATGCCTGTACTTCTGGGTGGGATGTGGACGTGGTGGGCGGAAAGCCACCGGGACCAGGAGCGCGAACTGCGGAACCTGGTCCAGGACCATCTGGAAGAATGGTTTCCCGGCCCGATGCAGGCCTCGTCCGGACAATACGGGTTGCTCCGGCATGGGTCGGCTGTGCGGACTGAAAACCCGCGGAGCGTCGTGCTTGTCCATGGACTGGATGAACCGGGCGGTATCTGGCATGACCTTGTTCCCGTGCTCGAGGCCATGGAGTTGGAGGTGTGGGAATTTCGTTATCCGAACGATCAGGCGATCGACCGGAGTGTCCAGTTGCTGGCCGTTGCGTGGGCAACCTTGGAGGGAAGGCGGGATGTGGTGATGATCGGGCATAGCATGGGCGGCTTGGTCATCCGCGATTTTGTCTCCCGGCTTCGTCATCCGGTCGGCGCATCCCCCTTGATCGATGGGCCTGCGATCTCCGGGGTCATTCTTGTGGGCACGCCCAGCCAGGGTTCGGAATGGGCGCGATTACGCGTATGGCTGGAACTTAGGGAGTACTTTACGACGGTCACCGACCGGCGCTTCTCCCTGTTCGCGGCATTGCGCGATGGCACAGGCGCCGCGAAGGTGGACCTGCATCCGGGAAGCACCTTCCTGGCCGGACTGAATGGTCGTGACTGGCCGCAACAGGTGCCGGTAACCATCATCGGCGGCAGCATGCCAACGACACCTGCGCCGCTGGAGGAATCCTTCCGTGCGATCAGCGAGGACTTCGTCTCCCCCGAACTCGAGCAGGCGCTCAAGGCTCAGGTGGCCGAACTCGGGGAAGTGGTCGGCGATGGCGCGGTTGCCGTTGCGTCGCTTTCATTCCCCGGCGGCCCGCCGCCCATCCTGGTGCCCGCGTCCCACCGAGGGCTTCTGGCGCGCCGGGTTCCGTCCGACCCGCAACCTCCAGCCATCGCCCACATTGTCGCAAGCATCCGCGCTTGGGAGGCAGGCCGGGAATGATTCCGACGCCGGTTGTGCCCGTCAACCCGGCCGGACATCCTTTCCGGCATGGAACACCGCCGGGGGCTGCGACCGTTTCGGTTCGGCGTTGAAAGGTTTACTTGCGCATCTGCCAGGTGAGGTACCACGCGGCGGACTGCACCTGAAGGATATAGGCCATGGCGATCATCAAGGCGACGCCGGATCCTTCCTCGTGAAACAGGGTCATGGCAATTGCGAGCGCTATGGACAGGTTTCGCATGACGGTTCCGTAGATCAACGCCACCGCATCCTCGCGATTGAATAGGGCACGGCCGACCCAGGTGCTGACCAGGAAGTTGAAGCCGTACAGCGCCGCCAGCACGGCGAGGATTCGCAGGAGCAGGACCGGGTCACTGACGATCGCCCCGGCCTGCAGGGCGAGGGCGACAAACACCACCCCCAGTACGCCCAGCGTGGAGAGCGGCGGGAACCGGCTTTTCAGGGAGGTATCAAAGGCTTCCTGGCCATACCGACGGATGAGCAGGCGCTGCGTTGCATGCCCGAGGAGCAGGGGCAAAACGACCAGCAGTGCAATTTGCCGGAAGATGCGGGCCATGGGAATGTCGATGGTTGCCCCCATCAGCACATGGATATAAACCGGTGTCAACAGCGACCCGAGGAGAAGGCCCAGGACGGTCATCTTGATGGCCGCGGGCACATTCCCGCGGGCCATGCCCGTCCAGGATATCGTCATTCCGGATGTCGGAAGCAGGCTGGCCAGCAACAGCCCGAGGCGCAGCATCGGAGCGTCGCCGAACCACAGCCTTCCCATGATCCAGGCCACTGCGGGAACGACCAGGAAATTCAGCCCTTGGGTCACGAGCTGGAGACGGGCATCGCCGTGCGTGAACAGGGCGCGCACGTTGAGGGTGACCATCATCGGGTACACCATCAGGATCGTCAGGGGCATGATCAGCACGGACAGGGGTTTCGCATCCAGGGTAAGACCATAGAAGAAGCCGGCGAGCATGGCCGCAGGAATGCTCCATATCAGGTTGTCTTGAAGCGTGCGAAGAATGGACGGCATGGGTGGGGGCCTCGCTTACCGGAACATGAATCGGCAAAGGCGTTGAAGCATCTTCGACTTCATCTTGCCCATCATCCACTTCTCGGAGACCTGCTTGCTCTGGAACGACATGGTAGGAAACGAGTGCTGGAGCATCATGATGTCGGTAATGCGCACCTTCTTCTGGATGGCCAATGCCCATTCGCCGATCATTTCCCCCGATCCCTCACCGACAATCTTCGCCCCGAGGATACGTCCGGCCGGGCTGATGTAGGCGCTGACGTACCCTTCGGCGATGTTCTCGGCGATGGCCGCCCCGTAATCGTCGTACCGCGCGGTGATTTCCTCGAAGGAGACGCCCGCCTCCTCGAGCTGGGCGCGGGTGCGGCCGACCTGCGAGATCATGGGCGTGGTGAATACCGTCCACGGGATGACGTACGTCCGGTAGTCCAGCTTGAACGGTCCGGGAATCATGCTGTTCATAAGTGCCAGCATCCCCTGGTGCATCGCGGCGTGGGTGAACAGCGAATACCCGTTGCAGTCACCGACCGCATAGATGTGCCGCTGGGAGGTGCGGAGGTAGCGGTCCACCTCGATGCCCCGGCGACCATACCGGACGCCGGCCTTGTCGAGATCCAACCCGTCGAGCACGATCGAACGGCCGGCCGCGACCAGCAACCGCTCGCCGGCCAGTTCCTCGCCATCCTCCGTGCGCACCAGCACCATGCCATCCGCGCGCCGCGCGATCTCCTTGATCCGTCGCCCATTGTACACCGGAATCCCTTCGCGCCGGAACGCCTGCTCGAGGGCTTCGCCGAGGTCGGGGTCCGCGAGGGGCAGAAGCCGTGCATCCAGATGAACAATCGAACAGGGGCAGCCGAGACGGGTGAAGGCCTGGGCCATTTCGCATCCGATCGCGCCGCCGCCGATGATCACCATGCTTCGGGGTAGCTGATCAAGGTGGAAGATGTTCTCGTTGGTCAGCACATCGTCGATCCGGTCCAGTCCCGGTATGGGTGGCATTGCCGGCTGGGTACCCGTGCCGATGTAGATCCGGCGGGCGGTCATGCGGCGCTCGCCGACCGCCACGGTATGCGGATCCACGAAATGCGCGGCACCTTCGCCGAGCAGCAAGGTCACCTTCTCGAACATCTTCGTGTTCTTGGCGTCGTTGATGTACCGGATGTAGTCGGCGATGAGCTGGAAGGGGTTCGCGACGGCGGGGGCGGGCAGCGCAGACAGGGCCATTTCCGGCAACCGGGTGACATCGAACCGGGCCTTCGCCATGCTCAACAAGGCCTTGCTGGGAATGCAGCCGACGTTCATGCACTCCCCGCCGATGAAGCGCTTCTCGATTGCGCACACGCGAAGCCCCATCTCGGTGCCCATGATGCTCACCGCCATGCCGGCGGGGCCGAGGCCGATCACGATCACATCATAGTCATAGGTCATCGGGCGTCTCCTTGAGGCATCCCTGGACGGTTCATCCGGATCCGGGCGGAAAAGTCGCCGGTGCCCTCGTTGGCGTATGCCTTTGCCGCGTTGTTGATGTGTGATCGTGCGCGGAGCTCGTCAAAGGGCAGTTGCGTATCGAGGATGCCCAGGTAGTACAGGTAGGTGTCGATGAACCCATTCAGGAGATGCCGGAAGTCGATGCGCCGGTGCGGACCGCCCACCTGGCGTGCGTACCGGATAACATTGATGGTGCAGTTGTCGGTCAGCAGGTGGTACCACTCCGGCTGATGGGTCAGCCGGTTGATCCGCTCCAGGTAGATGCGGAACAGTTCGCGAACCGCCTCGGGCGATGCGTTGATGCGGTAAAGGAATACGTCCTCGTCGCGATGGTCCGTGCGCACGCGAACCAGATCGCGTTCATCGCCGACCACATAAACCAACTCGAATTGCTTGAACATCGAGGAAAGGGGGTTGAACGATTCCCCGACCTCCGGCCGGATTTCGATGGAGATGCTTACCGGAGGCGAACCATCGTCGAAGTTGAAGCTGAGGAAGGTGTGCGCGACCGGACCTATCTTCCAGTAGGAGATGATCAGATCGACCGAATCCATGCGGGATAGATCCACCTCCCGGACCTCATAGCGCTCATCGAAGTCCGTCGCGCTCCGGTAGATGAAGTTCCGGTAGTTGACCAGGCGTACGTTGTCCCCGTCAATTTCCGCGTGCGGAAGAACCGCGACCTCCCGCCGCCACGGGCGGTCGTTGGAGGGCGGGATCAGCACATGCCAGACCACCACCAGCAGGATCAGCATCCACAAGGTCTTCCGCCAGCGTGATGACCGATGTATCCAGAACGCCCACACCGCGAACACGCCAAAGCCCGCCGACATCAGCAGGCGTCCGGTAGGCCAGGGCAGGTTGGAATAGTAAAGGGCCAGCGTGGTCCAGAGGACCAGCAGCAGGAAGGCCAGTGCGGTGAAGCACCACCGCACGACCCGGCCGAGCAAGCTCAAGAACCTCGATTGAATGGATGGATCCCCCTCAGGCTTCACGGGCCTGCTTGAGCCCGAGCCCGTACATGATCAGTGACATGCCGATGAACAGGCTGTTGATGCCGAACAGCATGCCGATCGCCCATGGGGCATCGGAGGGAAACCGGATGAAGAGCAGGAGTCCCAGCACGAAGGCGCCCAGCGAATTGAACAACACCCAGCCCCAGGCCGGGTTTTTGCCGCGCAACGAAAGCGCGAGGAAAACGCCCATCACGCCCTCGGCCACGAACATTCCCGCCAGGAAGAGGGTCAATACCGCAACCGTCGTGAGCAGATTGCCGATGAAGATCAATCCGAGGATGATCCGGAGTATCCCGGTGGCGATGTCCAGGATGCGGTGTTTGCGCGCCTTGCCAAACAACCCGGTTCCCAGCAGCACGGCACCGCTCACCAGCGACAGGAGACCAACCATCTTGGCGATTGCGACGGTGGTCACGCAGGGAATCGCGATGGCCATCGCGCCCAGGATCAGGGAGAAAACACCTCCCACGACAAACCAACCCCGGCTGACAGACTGTACGGAAGCAGTTTCGGTATTCATGAGTTCCTCTTTGTTGTTGCGTTCAATGGTTCAAGCCGTGCGGTGATCACCCGCCTAGTGCGCGAAGTGCGCGCGCAGTCGCTCCAGTTCCGGCTCGCTCCAGCCGGGTTCGGTCAATGCATTCCAGGCATTCAGGTAGTGGATTGCCGCGTACTCATGGCCGAATCCCGTGGGCGCTGTTCCGACCATCATGTCCGCAGCGAGTTGGAGCATGGTTACCACCGGGAACCAGCGCAGGCCGGGTGCGACATCAGGGCCGCGGGGCTCCCGCATCCACTCCGGTTCGCGCCATGCCGCCCCGGCGCTGAAGAAGGTGATCGGGTCGCTGGCGTATTGCAGGAACGCGATCCGGAACGAGCCCCAGGACATCGCGTACCGGTCAAGGCCCTGGTCCTGGTTGGTGAATCGCACCACCGCCCCCCCGCGGAACGAGGGAAGCCAGGCGGGTGAACCGGCATCGCGCTCTGTGGTCGCCCGGTACCAGGTCCGCGCGCTGAAGGGAGGACCGATCCAGAGTGCACCGTCGAAGGGATCGTCGATAATATCAAACAGATCGAAGGACAAGTCGGAGTTGAGGGAACCCAGGCTAAGGCCGGCGAGGAACAGCCGGGGCCGGGCGTCCTTGGGCAACGTCCGCCAGTAACCGTAGATCTCGGCAAACAGGGCGCGCGCCATCTCCGCGCCGTACGCGGCCTGAGTCAGTAGGGCGAGCGGGCTGTTCAGGTAGGAGTACTGCGCCGCCACGGTCGCGATATCACCGCGGTACAGGTATTCGACGGTGTCCTGCGAACCCGGGTCGATCCAGCCGGTTCCGGTAGGCGTAACGATCAGCAACAACGAGCGCTCGAAGCCGCCCGTGCGCTTCAGTTCCTCCAGGGCCAGTCGGGCTCGCTCCTCGGGGGTGTCGGCCGAATTCAATCCGACATAGACGCGAATCGGTGATGGAGCCGGGGCACCCAGGAACTCGGTCAGGTCGTCCGCCGACGGTCCGCCCGTGACAAACCGCCGACCCTGCCGCCCAAGATCCGACCAGTTCACCAACGATTCGGCGCTGCCGGTTTGTTCCGGGCGAACGGGCTGGGGCAAGTCGTCCTCGATCAGGGCGTCCAATTGCTGAAAGGATCGGTCGGCCACGCGCAACACGGATGAGACAAGCAAGCCATCGATCACCGTCCAGAACAGCAGGATAGCAGCCGCGATGCCGGCCAGGTAGGAGATCCGGGGCGGCACAAGCCGGTGCAACCAGCGCGAAAAGCACCGGAACACCATCCGGAACAAGCGGCCGAGACCGAGCAGGACGAGGAATACGACGATGACCACGAGGCCGATCAGCGCCGGATGCACGCCGGGTGCCTCCTCCATGCCCATCACGGCGCGAATCGCGTTCTGTCCTTGTGCGGCCCGCCAGAGGAAACTCAACGCCACAAGGATGCTCAGGACGGCGGCGATCACGGTGGTGACAAAAGCGGTACGTCCCCGAACGAGTGGAAGTTGCAGGTACTTCCACAGGTACAGGGCCGCGACGCCCAGGCCGTAACCGGCGGCAAGGGAGATGCCGGATATCATGCCTTGGATGGCGAAGGGACGCGGTAGCAGTGAAGGCGTCAGCGAAAACGCAAAGAAGATCGTGCCGAGCACCAAGCCGGTAATGCTGAGGCGTTCCTTGGGTAACATCACCGGACCTTGATGAAATTGCGGGCATTGATCAAGTCAACAGTTGGTTTGCAGGTCGTGTGTGGTGGGTCAACCGCGAGCTCACTCCGGTGATCTCCATGCCGCGGGGCATGACAACGACCGCCATCGCACCTTGTTCTGTTTGCAAAAAAACGCGGTTTGCGTAATAACCCACAGGTGACCGGTTTTCCCGGCGATACGGGCACGTGGTGAAATGGCAGACACGCAAGACTTAGGATCTTGTGCCGCAAGGCGTGGGGGTTCAAGTCCCTCCGTGCCCAGGATCAGTAAAGACACAACGTTCAACTTCCAACATTCAACATCGAACATTCAATTGCGGATGGTTGATGTATGGATGATGGAAAAAGTCCCCGTTTCGGTCGTTGAATGTTGAATGTTGGATGTTGAACGTTGAAAGTTGCGTCTTCGATGCCCGGCCTTTATCTCCATATCCCGTTCTGCGTCCGCAAGTGCCTGTACTGCGACTTCTATTCCATCCCGACCGGCAAGGGGCCGGTGGCGCGGCGGTTGGATGAGCTGGAGATGGAGCACCAGCCAGGCTTCATCGAGGCGCTGGACCGCGAACTGGCGGGTGCGCCGGAAGGATTCCAACCGACCACCGTGTTCCTCGGCGGGGGTACGCCGACCGAACTGTCGGACCGTGACTTCGCGCGGCTGTTCGAGGCGGTCCACCGACAGTTCGACCTGTCCCGGGTGACCGAGTGGACCTGCGAGTCGAACCCCGGAACCCTGACCCCGGAGAAGGTCGACATCATGCTCGCCGCCGGGGTGAACCGCGTTTCCCTTGGGGTGCAATCGTTAACCCCGTCCGTACTCGAATTCGTCGGACGCATCCATTCCCCCGAGGAGGCGATCGAAGGCTACGAGCTGCTACGCCGCAAAGGGGTCCGCAACATCAACCTCGACTTCATGTACGGCATCCCCGGTCAGACCCTGGCCATGCTGGAGCAGGACCTCGTCCGCGCGGTGGCCCTTGGCCCCGAACACATCGCCTGTTATTGCCTGATTTTCGAGGATGGCACGCCGCTGACCGAGCTCCGCAACAAGGGCTACCTGAAGGAGGTGGACGACGATACCGAACTGGAGCAGTACCAACGTGTGCGCGCGATCCTGACCGGCGGCGGCTACGAACACTACGAGATCTCCAACTACGCCCGGCCCGGCTTCCAGAGTGAACACAACAAACTCTACTGGAGCGCTGGCGAATACCTCGGCTTCGGACCCTCCGCGCATTCGCACTGGCGCGGACGCCGCTATGGTAATATCCGCAACCTCGATGAATACAACCGCCGCTTGCTGGCCGGGCAATCGGTCGTGCAGTTCGAGGAGTCGCTCGATCCGGAAGCCCGCGCCCGCGAGGCGCTGGTCATGTACCTGCGGCTGATGAATGGGGTGTCCCGCGATGAATTCCGCACCCGCACCGGATTCGATTACCGCGACCTGTGCGGCGACACGATCGACTGGCTGGCCGGTATCGGGATGCTTGAAAACGAGGGGGATCGCATCAAGCTGACCCCGCAGGGCGTTTTCGTCAGCGATGCGGTCTTTGCGGAACTCGTTTAGATTGATGTGAACAGGAGACGCAGAGGGCGCGGAGAAGACAGGTCTTCTCTGCGGTCTCTGTGCCTCCTGTTCAAGAACCGCTTATTTCCACTTGATGCTGCAACCCATCGGGTTGGTCTGCGCCACCGGGACCGGCTTGCCGGCCAGCGCGGCGTCGAGGGCGTCGCGCAGGTCGTGGTGCTTCACCGCCGTCTCGTCCTTCCAGTTGTCGTCGATGCGGCCTTCGTAGATGAGCGAACGATGCGCATCGAAGACGAACAGGTGCGGGGTGCAGACCGCGCCGTAGGCCTTGGCCACGGATTGCGGTTCGTCGTACAGGTAGGGGAACGGGTAGCCTTTCTCTGTTGCACGCTTCGCCATCTCGGCAAAACTGTCGGCCGGATACTTCGTCGCATCGTTGGCGGAGATCGCGACGAAGGCCACGCCCTTCTGCTGGTAGGTCTTCGCGAGGCGGATGAACCGGTCCTCGACGCCGAGCGCATACGGGCAGTGATTGCAGGTAAAGGCGACGATCAGCAGGTTCGCCGACGCGAACGAGGCGAGGGTATAGGTCTTCCCATCGGTCCCCGGCAGGGAAAAGTCCGGCGCCGGCGCACCGAGGGGCAGGGTTTCAGTTCCGCTTTGGGTGATCAGGACCATGGTCTTCTCCGTTGTTTTCCGAACTATACCGCGGACAGAAAGGATGCCAAGGCCGTCCGGCGGTTTTCCATGGATTGGAAAGGGTTACCGGGGAGTTGTCCAAGCATTGGACAGAAATGCGGGGCAAAAAAATGGAGCGAGCGAAGAGATTCGAACTCTCGACATTCACCTTGGCAAGGTGATGCTCTACCAACTGAGCTACGCTCGCACCAGAAAGTGACGCGACTATGCCAATCGACCCAGGTCAGGGCAAGTGTTTTTTTCAGATTCGGTGAATCAACCGTTTTGGGACCTAGGGGAAAGGTTTAAGGTGCGATCGCGTTGATTTCGGCTTCTACCGCATTGGCTTGTTCGATGGCGGCGTCGATGTCGGCGTCGGTCGGGGCCGACTCGGTGGCGGG
>ERZ761607.5177-NODE-5177-length-10942-cov-5.657665_pt1 | contig 10942 bp, 6 predicted proteins | sample MGYA00511164_ERZ761607 | MGnify/ENA primary metagenome ERZ761607 (study PRJEB28899, sample SAMN02445080) | bioreactor sludge metagenome | biome: EBPR sludge | place: Australia: Brisbane, Thorneside Wastewater Treatment Plant | collected 2011-06-22 ...
TCGAGGCAGGTCAGCCACACCTCTTGAAACGGGTTCAAGTCCCCCCTCGGACACGGAAATCGGGGCGGTCGCCCCACACAGCGGGTTGAAGGGCAGGATCCCGCCGGCGGAGTTCGTCCGCCGGTTCAACCCGCTCCGGGCCGCTGTGGGTCACGAGCCCCTCGGCGAGACCACGTTCGTCAGCGGTCACCGGCCCGGCCAGCCCACTCACCTGCAGGGCCGGGTTCGCGCCCCCGGTCGCACCAACACGCACGCTCTCCTCGAGGCAGCGCCCACGGTCGTCGACCAGACCCGCCTCGTCGAGTCCGACCAGCGTCGGGTCGCCGTGATCCCGCGCGTCGAGGTGACCCGCGAGGACCTCGAGGACGTCGCCGCCTGGATGAGCGAGCTCCGCCGCCGCGGCCAGGTGTTCGAGCGGGGCCGCCGGATCGAGGGCCTCCTGCGGAGCACCGGGCCCTCGGGCACCGCGCCCTCGGGTGCCGGGGGCTGCGGCTCCCGGGGCGGAGGCGGAGTTGGCTCGACCGGCTTCGACGGGCCGGTCGACGACGACCCCGAAGAGGAAGACGCGTTGGGTGGCGACCCGCCCCCGGGACGCCCGATCGACGAGGCCTCCGTCGGCGAGATCCCGCCCCCTGGACGGGTCGACCCCGACCTCCAGCTCAACCTCAGTGATCTCGACCGCACCACCCGCATGCACGGCGTCGCCCTCGCCGACCTCGACCCCGAGGAGTACGTCGTCGGCGCCGCGGACGGCGACGTCACGCTCGCCGACCTCATTCGCTACGCCCGCACGTGGAAGAGGATCCGCGAGATGGGTGGACACCCCACCCGATGGGCTGGCGGCGCTCACGGTAGCGACGGAACCGGCCGTGCCGACGACTCGCGGTAGCCGTCCCGCCTCGGGCACCGCCGCAGCGACCGTCCGTGAGGCCGAGGTCGTCTCCGGGTCCGGCTTGGCGAGCACGTCTCTGGCCGGGGTCGTTGGTGCGGACCGGTGTGTCTGCCCTGCGCGGCTGTCACTCTCGCGCCGCGACTCGGCCACGACCTTGACAATCTCGGCCGGGCCCAACCCCGCCGAGACCGCCTCGGCGGCGCGGGTGCGGGGTGGCGGGCGGTCCACGACGACTTCCCTGGGCAGCCGGTTCGCTGCTCGCGCCGCGCCCTCGCGTGGCCGCGGCCGCGGGCCGTCCGGCACCCGAGGGCTCTCACGGGCCGGCTGCGGCGTCCCCGAGATCACACGCAGTGAGTTGGGCGCGGCGGTCGCCGCAGGCGACGACGCGGGGGTCCAGATCAGCGTGGTTCCCGCCTGCCGGTCCTCACCGTCGAACCCGGTCGCCAACTGTCGCGCCGCCAGCAAGGCGGTCCGGTAGCCCACTGGCCGCCCAAGGTGCAGCACCTGCCCGCCCAGATGCAGCTCCAGCCCCGCGCGCAGCTCGACGAACTCCGGCGCATCACCGCACAGATCGGAGAGAAGCCGACAGAGAACCCGAAACGACGGCCGGTGCCAATCGGTCAACGCCGGCAGCCAGACCGCGCCCGGACTGCAACGCGCCACGAAGACCCCGGGCCGCTCACGTGGCCTGGGGCGCTCGGATACCCGCGAACCGGACCAGTTCAGACGGCCCGGGCCCGGCTGCGTCCACTCACGCACCCACGGCAGCTCATGAGCGTCAGAGGTGAGGGCCATGGCGGCCTCCGCTCTTGCGCTCACAGCGCACAGCATGACATGAATGACTGCGCTCACAGCGCAGTCGCCATCGGCAATCGCCTAAGGAGTTAGAAATGAGCCACCACAACACCCGATCCCGCAGCAGCACCCGTCCGCCTGCGAGCGCGTCCGCCGGCCCGTTGTTCATCGCACCCGCCAGCGGGCCGGGCCACTCGCTCCTCACGGTTGCCGATGAGCTCTCCAAGCTCGGCGCCCTAGTGGCCACGGGACGTCCCGTCGCCGTTCTGGGTCGGGCCGATGGCCGCCGGGCGCTACCCGTCGCGGTACGCAATGCCCGCGACGCCGTACGCAGCATGCACATCGACGGGGTCGACGCCCGCCACCTCGTGCCCGACGAGGCACTCCTCCGGGCGAACGCCATGACCGACGCGATCCGGCGCAGCCTCACCGCTCGTGACCACGACGACAGCTACTCCACGATGTGCCACGTCGACACCACCGCCCTCGCGCAGGGCCTCCTGACCGTCACCCAGTGGAGCAACCAGGACCTGCGGAGTCGACCGGCGTCGGCCGGTGCCGCCGACTGGGAGCTCATCGCCGAGTCGCTGGAGCCGTACGCGCCGGCGCTCATCTACGGCGACCTGTCGCGGCACAGCCCGTCGGCGGCCGCTTGGATGCCCCTCGCGCGGATGCTCTCCCTGGTCGCGCGCGCCACCGGCGCGCCCGTCTTCCTCGGCTGGCCGGGCCACGGCATTCGCCCTGCCCCGCAGGGCAGAGCGGACCGCCTCTCCGCCGTGGTTGAGGCAGCCGCACGGGACCACGAGCGCGAAGTCGTGACCCGTCGTCGCGCACAGGGCCGAGGCCTCGCGCGGCCGCCACGCCTGGACGAGCCCCGGTGACTACCGCGGATCCGGTGCGACACCTCGAGGTCGTCCCTACCGAGGAAGAGAACCCCACCGAGCGCACCCTCGAGTCGCGCCTCGACAAGGACCTCCTCGATGAATGGCTCTACGACGCCATCCTCGCCGGCCGCCCGATCGCAGTGTGGACCCGCGACAGCAGCACCGGCGCGCTCCACCGGGCGGCAGGCTCGCAGTTCACCGCCCTCGAGGACCTTGCCGAGGCCGGCATCGACTTCACTGACATCGCGGTCCCCGAGAACGTGCTGCGCGCCCGCGCGCGGGCCCACCGCATGTTCAAGAAGAGCAACCGGTTCGAGGACGGCAAGCCGTTCTCGAACTACTGCTACGTCGAAGAGGAGAACCTGCGTCACGGCCTCATCCAGGTCGTGCAGTGGGGCACTGGGTCGATGCACGACGAGGAGGACTACGAGCAGCCGGCCCAGATGTTCACCGCCGAGGTCACCTCGCAGTACCGCCCGATCTTGACGTTTGCCAACGAGTCGCGGGCCTGGGGGCGCAGCGGGTTCGGCTACGCCCCGCTGGTGAAGGCAGCGGCGAGAATCACCAAGGCCACCAGCGCCCCGGTGTTCATCGGCTGGCCGAGGGTCGGCATTCGCGTCTTCAACCACGAGGTCGAGAAGCTTCTCTTCGACGAGGGCCAGGAAGGTGGCGAGGAAGCCAAGAAGACCTTCCGCCGCACCCGGCGAGCGATGAGGCGCCACCAGGATGTGGGCAAGGTCGGATTGAGCTTCCAGACCGGAGCCCCTGGCAAGCTGCCGCCGGCTCTCGACAGGCGACGGTCCTCCCACAACTACCGCTACCGGGCCTTCTGGGACACGCCGGGGCACAGACCTGCCGAGATCCGCATCGGCGAGGACAAGAGCTCACTCGCGTGCGTGCCCGGCACCCAGGAGCGCTCCGACCCCGTGGCGATCCTCCGCGAGTACTTCGACAAAGCCTTCACCCCTAGGGTCGGCGGCGAACGCGGCGAACTGTGGGACTACCTGCCCCTCGCAGAGTGGATGTCCACGCAGGGGTTCTCCTACGAGGCGTTGCGTGATGACCGTCGAGACCGCGCAGCCGTGTTCACGCTACCTCCCAAGGAACCCCCGGCGGCGCTCCTCAAGGATCTCTCCGACCACCAGGCCGCACAGGCGCGACGGGCCTTCGCAGACGCCCGACATCGCGCGGCGCGGCGGCTCTTCGACCTTCTGTGGAGCCACCGGGACTTCTTCATGACCGGTCGCCACACCTTCCACTTCGACGACAACGACTACCGCGTCGAGATGGACTTCCCCGACGACGTGCCGATACTCAGCCAGACCAACCATGACCGAATCGAGGAAGCACAGAAGCGCCGCCGCGGCCTCGGGAACCGCAAGAGCGTCTACTCACTCTCCGGACTCGACGTGCTCGTGAACGACCGCAAGAAGTTCTTCGTGCCCAACCACTACCTCGAGGACTGCTTCCGCTGGGGGTTCGACGTCCGCGACGGCGGCGCCGATGTCGTCACCCGGAGCGTCTACCTGCCCCACGACGAGATCATCTGCGCCATCCTCGACACCTTGTTCGACAACGACCTGCTCCTCTCCCCGGTCCGCGACCCCATCACTCACTCCACCGTCCAGGTCCAGCTCGACGAGGCACGAGCAGCACTCGCGGTGGTGACCAAGGACCACGCCCTGCACAAGCGCCACATCGCCAAGCCTGAGCTGGAGGGCGACGCTCTCGCCGAGGCGACCATGAACTACAACGCCAAGTGCGACGACCTCCGGAACGCCGAGAGGTTGGTCAACCAGCTGGCGGAGAAGCGACGCCGGGAGCTCACCGGCGGCACCCCCAAGGCTGCCCTCCTGGCCTCCGACCTGCTGCAGCTGGTCATCGACCTCACCGACCCCGCCTCGACCAACTACCGCGAAGATCTGCGTCAGATCATCGAGAACTTCGTCATCGTCACCAGCCGCCTCGTCACCTTCAACGACCTCCGGCTCCAGCGGGTCGACTTCTCCTTCACGTTACGGCTCCGCGACGAGACGGGCGAGGACTACCTCCTGCCAGTCCAAGGTCGCTACGACACCGGGTCCGGCGTAGGGGCACTCGCCGCCATCATCGAGCTGGTCGACCAGATGCGCGAAGGTGTCCCGGCCGAAACCATGGGGTGCCTCGGCCACGCCTGGCAACCCTGGATCCGTGCCGCGCTCCTCGGCGACCCCAGCTTGAACACTTACGTGCTCAGCATGGACGACCCTCGCCTGCTGCGGCTGTGCATGGCGGTGATGTTCCCGCCGCTAGCACGACCACCCCTCACCGGCCAGTACAGCCTGGAGCGCCCCGAGGACGTCCCGCGCCTCACGGCAGCGCCCCTCTCCCGCGACGAGATCATTGCCCTCGCGCCGCAGCTTGGCGAGAGCCCCGAGACCCTGCTGCGACTTGCTGAGACCTGGCACGCCGCGTCCGGGCAACCGAAGTGGCTCGTCCACAAGCCGAGGGTCCTAGCCGCTCTGCACGAGGTCTGTGTCAGCCCGCTCGCCAGCGACATCGTCAGGAGGGAATGGCGTCAGCGGCGCGCGACACTCGCTCACCTCGACCTCACCGGCCCAGTGGCAAGAATCAAGCCTTGCCCACAGTGCGGAAGCCGGGACCGGAAGCTTCTGAACCTGCGCGAAGTTCAGGGGTTGGTGTGCACCGTCTGCCGCACCGATGGCGCCGGCGCGCTGTGGCCGACCGAGTACGACCGCTACGAAACACCGCAGCCAGGCCGGGCCCGGGCAAAGCCATGTCCCCGTTCCGGCAGAGACTCGCGAAGAGCTCGGAAACAAGTGCGTACCCAGGCCCTCGCCGCGGCGCACGGTCAGGACTTCCAACGGACGCCACCCGGGAAACGCATCGGCAAGGACGGCCGCTGACGGCCCTCCGGCCGACCATGCCGCTGACGGACCCGTCCGACCATGCACACCCCGGTGGAGCCCGATGGAGCAGCTACATATCCAAGTCGGCGCAGCAAGCGCCATCCGCCCCGAACGCAAGAGTCCGGTCGACCCTCGTCATGCTCAATTGGTGGCGAACGAAGACGACGAGCTCAACTGGAGCGACGAAGAGTGGCGCTCTCGCGGGTACGACCGTCCTGACCCCCTCTCTGCCAGCACCGCGCAGGGATATCTGCGCCAGCTATTCGAGGATGACGACGAGACCACAGACCAGATGCTCAGACGGGCGCGACTTGAGGTTCAAGAGCTGGCGACCGAAGCGCTCAGCGAAGAGCGGAGACAACTCGGCTCAGGGCCACGAACCTCAGAATGTTTGGGCCCAAGGAGAGCGAGTGGAAAGAGAAGCTAAACGAGATCGCACTCATCGGTGACGACCTTGCGATGGAGGTGCGGGCCTATTGGCAGCACACCAGCCAGCACGCCATCATGGCCGCCGCGGACGTTCTTACCAACGGGGTTACGACTCTCCTCGCCATTCGGCTGCTTCTTGCGAACGGGTATGTCGTCGATGCCGAGGCGCGTTGGCGAGCGCTGCACGAACTCGCTTGCACGACCGCGCTCATCGCGGGCGACGCGGACCCAGGCGAGATTTCCAAGCGGTACCTAGTTCATGGTGGACGACTCGCTGAGGGAAACAAGGCCTACGCCGAGCCTTGGGTGACCCATGGGTTCTCGGACAAGCCATATGAGTGGCTTCGAGCGAGCCACCCGCATCTGGGCAAGTCCGGTAGGCCCCAGCGATTTCAGCAAGCGTGGCTGTTCGAGAACGCAAGACTCGCACACAGTGGCTTCGCGGAGTGGGTCAAGCCGAGCCATGGCCCCGTGCACCTAAACAGCATCACGGTCGCTCGCGGCGTAGTTCTCGACGGCCCCAGTCCTGCCGGCTATGACACGTACGTAGTTGTTCAGGTCGCCTGGCAAGCACTGTGCTCGTTCTACGAGCTGGCTGTCCAGGCTTCGCTGCTCGCTTGCGGGCCAGCGCTCGATATTCAACGAGCTTTGTCTTGGAGCGAGCTGCTCTACGAACGAGTCGAGAGTATGCGTCCGGGCTGGTCGCTCGGGTAGCAAGTTGCGCGCCAGCACCATGGCTCGCGGAAGCAGACCTGGTGGTGCCACGAGGCTGACGAAGATTCATCAAGAGCCCTGGAACGGATTCCGCCGCGACTGTCGTGTAGTAGACATGACGAGCATCAGCGAACCGACAGGCCAGCCCCACTTCTCGGGAGCGCAAATGGACCCGTACTCCGCGGCCGATCGGCCCAACGGCGCCAGCCCCGAGTCTGGTTCGCACTTGTCGGGCACCGCGGCGCAGCACTCGGAGTGGCGTCGCAATGACGCCTTCATTCCCGACCTGGAAGCGACCCCGGACAGTTATCCGACTCTTCGCAACATGTCGGCCGCCTTCATGTTTTCCGGCGTGGTCCGCCCCATCGAACCTACCGAACCTGAGTACGTCGCTCTGTCCCTTGATCCTGCCCTTGGCTCCGAGGAGAACATCAAGGCTCTTGTAGCCGTAAGCAAGTGGAATACGCTGTGGGAAGCGGGCCCGTTCCGTCGTCGCTTCTTCGATGAAGAGGAACTACCTGAGCCGATGGCGTCGATCGCCGACTTAGGCGACATCAACGTCACGTTCGTTCCGCGCACCAGGTCGCGGTACTACGAGTACGCACCAATGCTGCACCTACTGCCTAGACAGACGATGGAACGTTTCGGCCTCCCGGTGCTTCGGGGATGCCTGTGGCCATTCCTCGCCGAGTACAACCCAATCGACGAGTTCCTGCCCGCCGACTTCGAGGCGCGCCTCTCGCGAGCTTGGGCCTACCGCGTCTGGCGTCACCTTGACGCGGGCTCAAAGATGCACTCCTTTACCCGCAACGATCCGATCAAGCTTCTAGCGCACAACCTCGACTTCTGGGTGCCCGCGGTCACCGCGACAATCCAGTCGCGGCTGCGCGAGTTCCCGGAGGTCGACAAGGGAAAGGACCCCTCCGAGCTCGGCGTACCAGTCACCCTCGAGGACGGCAGCATTCTGCCCGGGGCTATCACCGGCCAGCCGCGGATGGGTGGGACTGTCTGGATCGGCGAGGAAGAGGCTGACATCGCCGTGGAGGACGCGGTTGGGAACGCGGACCGGACCGGACGGTTGCGCGACATCATGGACGCGGTCCGGTCCCATCGAATCGAGGACGACTTCTCCGACTACTGGTCGTTCGCCCGCGAAGACTTCGAGAGGAAGCTCTACGGGAAGCGCCGCAAGGTCAAGGTCACCTTCGTTGAGGTGCCAGACACGAGTCCTGTCCAAAGCGCCGAAAGCGAAGTCGTCGGCGATCTCGTCACCAACGACTTCTTGGCGATGCTCGACGTGCGCAACCGCCAGATCGTCGTGCTGCTGAACTCCGGGGCTACGAGGACAGAAATCGCGGAGATACTCGGCTACGCAAACCATTCCGCGATCTCGAAGCGCCTCTCCCAGATTCGCGCTACCGCCGAAGCGTTCTTTGACCAGAGCTGACGACAGACAGCCGGCGGCCGTTGACCTTGCGCTGTCGCCCCCATCAGCTCATGTCGCTGGCTACACGAAGACCGCCATACCGAGACGGAGTCGCCGCTGACGGACCCGTCCGACCATGCCGCTGACGGCCCGCGCGACCGCTTCGCGCGAGGTGCTAGCCGGCTGCCCCTGGTTGGCCTTTGGCTAGGTGTTGGTGTGCAAGAGGCGCGCCGGCGGAGATGTGCGGACCGGGCGCCAAGCGAGCGCCGTCAACCATGAGGTCCAGGTGAGCATGAGAGCGAAGCCGATGAGGATCGCGATGCTTTCGTCGTCGGAGAAGCCGCCAGCTCCGACGATCCAGCCTTGGGTCGCGTAGACGAGTCCGGACAGTGCGATGAGGGCGGCGAGGGTACGCGGCAACGTTCGGGCGCCGACCGCGAGGGCGAGCAGGGCGAGGCCGAGGGCCAGGTCGTGGTAGCTGCGGGCGCCCCACTCGAGCCACCGGACCGTCTCGGCGCTGGCGTAGCGGGCCGCCTTGTCCGACTCGGGCGCCGCGACCCAGGCGTCGACAGCGTGCTTGAGGGCGACGCCGTCAACGGCCTGCAGTACGCCATATAGGCCGAGGGCGATGCCGGCAAGGACGGCACCGACTCCCAGGCCCCGGTCGGGCGTGTCGGGTCGGCGCAGCGCTGAGATCAGGGTGAGGAGGCCGGCCACGATGACGGTCATGGCGGCGAACTGGCCGAGGTGCACGACGCCCCAGGTGGAGCTGGCGGCGTAGTCGCCGAAGATCTCTGGGTGGTCGTTGGCGGGGCCGGCGGTGTGGAGCATGGTCACGGCGATGTAAGCGACGGTGCCGCCGAGCAGCAGCGCGGCCGGTGCGCGCAGGGTGGTGCGGTCGGGCATGGTGGTACCTCTCAGTCGGTGTGGCTGGTAGGGACGTGGACGACGAACGGCGCGGTGATGACGCGGCCGTCGCTAAGCCGGAACTGGGCCCATAGGCGGTAGGTCCCGGCCACCTCGAAGCGGACGTGGAGGTCGAGCTCGGGACCGAAGTCGGTCCCCGGGAGCGCCGGCACGGGTCGGCCGCGTTCGTCGTAGGTCTCGGCGTGGCGGTGACCGAAGCGGCTGCCGTCGCTGCGCAGGACCACGACGTGTCCGGCGGCGCCAAGGTAGGGCGCGAGGTTGGTGATCGGCTCGCCCGACATCGCGTCGCTGAGGGCGAGGGTGAAGTCGCTGGTGGCCTCCTCGCGGGCTACCCCGCCGAGGTGGACGCGGACCCTCCCGATGACGGCTTCGCGGACGTCCCCGGCGGGAAGTGGCGCGGGCGCGACCGTCGTACCAGCGACCTCGACGTCGTGGCGGTCGAGCACGTCGGCCATCTCCCCCTGGCGGCGCAGCTCGGTGTGGAGCACGTAGGCGCCGCCGGTCGGGAAGGTGAGCGAGACGCGGAAGGTGCCGTCCTCGCCGGTCGGCTCGGGGTGCAGGTGGGCGAAGGTGCCGAGGTCCGCGCGGGTGAGGATGAGGTGCATCCAGACCTGGTGGGTGCGGACCACGTCACTCACGGGTTGCCCGGTCTCGGCGTCGCGAACGGTGATGGTGAGGGCGGTCGGCTCCCCGGCGCTGGGCTGGGACGCCAGGTCGTAGTCGAGCTGGAGGCCGGCGTCCTCGGCGCTGACCGGCGGTACGTCGGTCTCTTCCATCGTGCTCATCAGTGGCCGCATCGGCATGCCCATGCCCTCCTGCCAGGCCAGGACGCCGTTCATGCCGCGCTCGGCCCGGTCGGTGCGGCTGAGCCAGGTGAACGTCGTGCCGACGGCGAGCGCGAGCACGGCGATGCCGACGAGGTAGGTCCAGTCGGCTACGCGGCCGCGGCTGGGGCGCCGCAGCCGCAGGGCGTTGGTGACCACGCTGACCGAGCTCATGGCCATCGCGGCGCTGGCGAGCACTGGGTCGAGCAGCAGGCCGTGCCACCAGTACAGGGCGCCGGCCGCGACCGGGACGAGCAGCAGGTTGTAGGCGAAGGCCCAGGCCAGGCCCTGCTTGATCGTGGTGACCGTGCGGCGGGACAGCTCGATCGCGGCGACGATGCCGTGCAGGTCGCCGCCGACGAGAGTGATGTCGGAGGCGGCGACCGCGACGTCGGTGCCGGTGCCGATCGCGATGCCCAGGTCGGCGCGGGCGAGAGCCGGGGCGTCGTTGATGCCGTCGCCGACCATCGCGACCACCTCGCCGCGGGCCTGGAGGGCGGCAACCTGCGCGGCCTTGTCCTCGGGGCGGACGCCGGCGACCACGTGCTCGATGCCGACCTCGGCGGCGACGGCGCGGGCGGTGGTCTCGTGGTCGCCGGTCACCATCCACACCTCCAGCCCCTGGCTACGGAGGCTCCGCACGACGTCGGCCGAGGTGGGGCGGACGGCGTCGGCGACGGTGAGGGAGCCGGCGTGCTGGCCGTCGACGGCGACGAGGACGCCGGGAGCGTCGGCCGCCGTGACGTCGTACGCCGCGAGGTGGGCCCGGTTGCCGGCCAGCACGGTCCGGCCGTCGACCTCGGCGACGACGCCGTGGCCGGGGACGGACTCGAACCGGGTGACGGGAGGCAGCTGGAGGCCGCGGTCGCGGGCGGCGCGGACGACGGCTTCGCCGACCGGGTGCTCGCTGGCGATCTCGGCGGCGGCGGTCAGTGCGAGGAGCCGGCCGGCGTTCCACGCGGCGGCGGGGTCGATGGCGACGACCTCGGGCCGGCCGGTGGTGATCGTGCCCGTCTTGTCGAGGACGACGGTGGTGAGGCGGCGGGCGGTCTCGAGGGCGGTGCCGTCGCCGATGAGGATGCCCTGTTCGGCGGCGCGGCCGGTTCCGACCATGACCGCGGTCGGCGTGGCCAGCCCCAGAG
>ERZ761607.5183-NODE-5183-length-10923-cov-12.857563_pt1 | contig 10923 bp, 8 predicted proteins | sample MGYA00511164_ERZ761607 | MGnify/ENA primary metagenome ERZ761607 (study PRJEB28899, sample SAMN02445080) | bioreactor sludge metagenome | biome: EBPR sludge | place: Australia: Brisbane, Thorneside Wastewater Treatment Plant | collected 2011-06-22 ...
TCCAGGCGTGGGCGCGGGCCAACCCCGGGCGTCTCGACGAACTGCTCAACAGCAACCCGAGCTACATCTTCTTCCGTGAAGCGCCGAACGGCAACGGCGGCCCGGTCGGCGCCCTGGGCGTTGCGCTGACCCCCGAGCGCAGCATCGCCGTCGATCCCCGCTCGGTGCCGCTGGGGGCGCCGGTCTATCTGGCGACGACGCGCCCGAATTCGCCGAAAGCGCTGAATCGCCTGGTGCTGGCGCAGGATACCGGCAGCGCGATCACCGGCGCGGTGCGCGCCGACTTCTTCTGGGGTTTCGGCAAGGAAGCCGGCGAGCAGGCGGGCAGGATGAAGCAGTCCGGGCGAATGTGGGTCCTGCTGCCGCCCGACGCAGCCGCGAAATAGGAGAATCTCCACCGCTGCCGGGCGCCTGGACCAGCCTGTACGCCCGTGCGGCGCGGCGGCTGGTCTCTGCCGTGAGGCAATGCGCGGGTTGGTGACAGGAACTCCGCACGGGAATGCCGCCGGCGCTTGCTCCCCGATCATTCGTTCCGGAGGGCATGGTCCGGAAAGGGAATCACTTGCCGAAACTGAAACTCTCCGCCTGGTGCGAGCGCCAGGCGCTGTCGCCGGTCAGTTCCAGCACCTGTTTGTGGTATTTCAGGATGGTCGAGCGGTGGCCGACGCTGATCAGCGTCGTCTGCGTTGCCGTCAGTTGCCGGTAGAGGCTGGCTTCGTTGGCGCTGTCCAGCGCGCTGGTCGCCTCGTCGAGGATGGCGAACAGTGGCCTGGTCAGCAGCAGGCGCGCGAAGCCAAGGCGCTGCTGCTCTCCGACCGAGAGGACCTTGTGCCAGTCCATCTCGACGTCGAGGCCGCCGAACCGGGCGGCGAGATCGGGAAGATTGACTTGTTGCAGCAGGTCGAGAAGCTCCTCGTCGGAGACCGGCAGGTCGTGGTTGGGATACAGCAACTGGCTGCGCAGGGTGCCCAGCAGCATGTAGGGCTGCTGCGGCAGGAACAGGATGTCGTCCTCGGGCGGGCGGTAGATGGTGCCGCTACCCGAGCGCCACAGGCCGGCGATCGCGCGCAGCAGCGAACTCTTGCCGCTGCCGCTCTCACCGACGATCATCAACCCCTCGCCGGGCTTGACGGTCAGCGAAAGGTTGTTGATCAGGATGCGGTCGTCGTTGGGCGTGTGCAGGGTGACGCCCGCGAGCGTGATGTCGGCAGCATCCATGGTCCGGATGGTGCTCTTCCCCTGGGGCTGGCCGCCGGACTGCCCGGGAAGGACCCGGGCCAGGGTGTCGAGGCGGTCGACGCCGGCGGCGAAGCGGCTGAGGCTCTCGAAGTTCTCGACGATCAGCGAGATGGCGCTGAGCACCGCGGCAAACGCGCCCGCCGCCTGAACGGCGCGCCCCACTTCGAGTTCACCCGAGAGCACGCGCGAGGCGATGATGGCGCTGGGGATGAAGAGGGTCAGCAGGTTGTAGGCCTGCTGGAAGAGATTGAGCGCGAGCTGATTGCGGATGAGCCGGTTGAAATTGTCGAAAGCCTTGGCGAAACGGCGCTGGACCTGCTTTTGCTCCTGGTCCTCGCCGCGATAGAAGGCGATCGATTCGGCGTTTTCGCGCACCCGCACGAGGCTGAAGCGGAAATCGGCTTCGCGGCGCAACTGGTTGAAATTGAGGGACATCAGTTTCTGGCCGAAGATGAGCACTACCACCAGCGTGCCGGCGACGGCGTACACCACCAGAAATAGGACCAGTTCGCGGGAAATCGACCAGAGGACGGCGCTGAAGGCGATCAACTGCAGGACCGACGCGATGATCACCAGCAGGAAGTAGAGCGAGCGCTGGGTGAAGGTGGCGATGTCCTCGGCGACACGCTGGTCCGGGTTGTCGATGGCGGGGTCGCCGTTCAGCTCGTAGAAACACCGGTGGCTGAAATAGCGGTCGAGGAAACGGTTGGTCAGCCAGCGCCGCCAGTGGATGCCGAGCTTGTCGCGGACGAAGTAGTAGAGGGCATAGACGGGAACCGCCGCGATGAGCAGGATCAGGTAGAGCCGGATGGCGTCCCAGAAGCGCTCTTCGTTGCGGGCCGCGAGCGCCGAGGTAAATTCGCCGGTCTGCTCGATGAAACGCACCGCGAAGCGCGTCTGGGCCAGCAGCAGGATCACCAGCAGGCCGAGCAGGCCCCAGGCTTTCCATTTGTCGTCCGAGCGCCAGTAGGGCGTCGCAAGGAGCCAGAAGCGCTGCCAGAGATGGCGGTCAACCGTTTTCATTGCCTTGCCAATGGATCGGATCGCCGTTGCATCGGGCTCTCTCTGGCCATGCAGAAGGGATATCTGGTGGGCATCGCTGCGCGCATGGAATCTTTTACTACCGGCCCCCGGTGGGGTCAAGTCCGCACGCTGCGCAGAGCCGGGGGCGAACGCGGCAGTCCGGACCCCGCGTCGGGATGCGCCGGGCCTTGCCGTCCATCCGGATGATCCGGTTGGCCGGCCGGAAGCCGGCCAGCCTAGTCGCCCATGTCGTCGAGCTTGATCGGTCGGGTGCGGGGCCCGAGGTTGCGCGGCAGGAGCAGCGACAGCAGACCGGCGACCAGAACGAAGGCCGTGGACGCCCAGAGGCAGGCGATCAGGCCGTCGTTCGGTCCGCTGTGTGCGCCCCACTGGTAGAGCGCGCCGGAGAGAACCGTGCCGGCAAGGCGGCCGGCGGCGTTCGCCATGTAGTAGAAGCCGACGTTCATCGCCACCTTGTCGCTGTCGGTGTAGGACAGGATCAGGTAGGAATGCACCGCCGAATTCAGGGCGAAGACGAAGCCGAAGACGATCAGCCCGGCGACCACGACGATGCCCGGCGCGACTCCGCCGTTCAGGCTGAGGGCGATGCCGGCGGGCAGGGCGGCGAGAACGAAGGCGAGGAGCGTTGCCGTCCGGCCGTCGGGTTCGTGTCTTTCCTCGACGCGGCTGCGCAGCAGGCCCGGCGTTGCCGCCTGGACGATGCCGTAGCCGATCACCCACGCCGCCAGGAAACCGCCGGATTGCCAGAAGGTCCAGCCGAGCACGCCCGAGAGAAAGACCGGCAGACCGACGACGAACCAGACGTCGCGGGCGCCGAAGAGGAAGATGCGCGCCGCGGCGAGCTTGTTGACCGCGCCGTTGCGCGAGAACATCTGGCCGAACCTGGCCTTCTTGTTGGCCTGGCCGAGGCCGCCGCGCATCAGGATGGCGGCGAGGACCAGCGTGCCGCCGACCAGCGCGACGAGCAGCTTGAGCGCGGTCTGGAAATCGAACACGGTCAGCAGCAGGCCGCCGAGGAAGAAGCCGACGCCCTTGAGGGCGTTCTTCGAGCCGGTGAGGATCGCCACCCAGCGGTAGAGCGTCGCCGACGCGTCTTCGGGGACGATCAGCTTGACCGCGCTCTTCGAGCTCATCTTCGTCATGTCCTTGGCGATGCCGCTCAATGCCTGCGAAACCATGACCCAGGCGACGACCAGCCAGCCCGGTGGAGCGAAGGCGAGCATCGACAGGGCGACGATCTGGGCGCCGAGTCCGATGAAGAGCGTGGTTTTGAGTCCGAAACGGGCGCCGAGGTAGCCGCCGAAGAGATTGGTGACGATGCCGAAGACTTCGTAGAAGATGAACAGCGAAGCCACCGCCAGCGGCGTGTAGCCGAGGTTGTGGAAATGGAAGAGCACGAGCATGCGGGTGGCGCCGTCGGTCACGGTATCCGACCAGTAAGCCGCGGTAACCAGGATGTAGTTGCGCAGGCTGGCCCGTGGCGAACGGTCGCCGGCTGTCGCTGGCTCACTCATGAACTTCCTCCGGCGGGATGTCGCCGTCCTGCGGGCCGCCGGCCGCCAGTTGCGGTCGACGGCGAAAAATGGTGCATTTCGGGGGTCGCACTAGAGCGATGCGGCGACCTTGCGCGCGAGTTCGACGTAACGGTTCACGTAACCCCACTCGTTGTCGTACCAGGCGTAGATCTTGACCAGCGTGCCGTCGGTCACCAGGGTGTGCGCCGCGTCAACGATCGCCGAGCGCGGATCCCCACAGTGGTCGATCGACACCAGCGGCCGCTCCTCGTAACCGAGAATTCCCTTGAGCGGCCCCGCCGCGGCCGCCCGGAGCAGGCCATTGACCTCGGCGGCGGTCGTCGCACGCCGCATCTCGAAGACGCAATCGGTAAGCGATGCGTTGAGCAGCGGCACACGCACCGCGTGCCCGTCGAGCTTGCCTTTCAGTTCCGGGAAGATCAGCGCGATCGCGGTCGCCGAACCGGTCGTCGTCGGTACCAGCGACAGGCTGGAAGCGCGCGCGCGGCGCAGATCCTTGTGCATCTGGTCGTGCACGCTCTGGGTGTTGGTCGAACTGTGGATCGTGGTGATCTGGCCGTGGGCGATGCCGATCGCCTCGTGGACCACCTTGACCACTGGCGCTAGGCAGTTGGTCGTGCACGAGGCCGCGGTTACGATGTCATGCCGGGCCGGGTCGTAGAGGTGGTCGTTGACCCCCATGACGATGTTCAGCGTATCGCCGCCCTTGACCGGCGCGGCGACGATCACCTTCTTCACGCCCGCTCCCAGGCAGGGTGACAACTCCTCCACCGTCCGCCACTTGCCGCTGGCTTCGAGAACGATGTCCACTCCGGCATTACGCCACGCCGGTTGGCCAGCATCCCGTGAGGAACTGTAGCCGATCGCCTTGCCGTCGACCACCATGCGCCCGTCGCTTGTCCCGATGTCGTGCCGCCAGCGGCCATGCACCGAGTCGAATTCGAGGAGATGGGCAGCGGACTCCACCGGCCCGCCCGGTTCGTTGATATGCACGAACTCGATCTCCGGGCAATCCCATCCGGCGCGCAGCGCCAATCTGCCCATGCGACCGAAACCGTTGATGCCGACCCTGACCGTCATTTCCCTTTCCTCCAATCGGTGAGTGGCGCCTGCATCGATGCCCGGCGAAAGGCATCGCTGGAACGCCGCAGGCGACCTTGCCCGCAAACGTTTCCATATTGCTGGAATTCTAGAATCAAGTAAACCCCGGGATTCGCCGGCTGCCCCAAAGGATCGCCGTCGTGTCTTTTCAGGAATTGCGGGAGTGCCGTGAATGCCCGGTGTGGGGGCAAGCCTTTGCCGGATCGACGATATTTCGGTATCTTTGGAAACATGAACAACACCGATGCCGTGACCGCGCTGGCTGCGCTCGCCCAGGACAGCCGCCTCGCCATCGTCCGCCTGCTGATCCAGAACGCGCCCGCCGGCCTGACCGTAGGGCTGATCGGCGAGCAACTGGAGTTGCCGGCGCCGACGCTGTCGTTCCACCTGAAGACATTGAGCCACGCCGGTCTCGTCACGACCACGCAGGAAGGCCGCTTCGTGCGCTGCCGGGCCGAGATGGGCAGGATCAACGCGCTGATCGGTTTTCTGACCGATGACTGTTGCGGCGGGCGTCCGGAGGTCTGCAAGCCGTCCGCGAAGTGCTGAGCGTTCGCCTGGCGCCGCACCGCGGCGAGACGATTCAGCTTCCGCCGTCGATCACCGTAAAGGCCATTCCGGAATTCTTTTGGAGACGCTCGATCAGGCGGTCGCCGAAAATGGTCGCCGGCGTCCAGAAGCCGCCGGGTTTCTTCGCCTTGGGCAGGTCGCGGGCGAGGAATGCCGCGGCCTGCGCGAGCATTTTCGCCGTAGACCCGTAACCGGCGTCGCGGTCGCCGGTCACCTTGACCATGATGCTGCGGCCGTCATCGCTGCGGCCGAGGAAACGCAGGTCGTAAAAGCCCTGCTGCTGCGCTTGCGGGCTCGGGCCCGCGCCTGGCGCCGGCAGCACGAAGCGCTCGAGGGCCCGGCGCGCCGGGCCGACGGCGCCGGCGGCCATGAAGCCGGCGAGCCCGGCGGTCATTCCCAGCGCCGCCAGCCGGCCCTTGAGGCCGCCGCCGGCCAGCACCGCCTCGTCATAGCGGAACCCGGCGCCGTAGGCTTGCCCGGTCAGGGCGTTGGTCCGCTGCACGATGCGGGTGTTGATCGCGCTCATGATGAACGGCGCCACCCAGACCTGGAAATCGCCGTCGAACTCGGCGAACCGGACGTCGGGCTGGCGCACCGGCGGCGCGTAGCCCCCCGGACAGAGCGAGTAGGGATTGGCGAGTTCCTTGCGCAGTTGCGGATCGGCGGCGGCCTCCTTGACGATATTCAAGATACTGGCGACGGTGCCGCCCGAAACCCCGCCGCGTAGCGCCTTGACCCGCATCTTGACGCGCGGGCAGGGCTGGCCGAAGCGTCTGATCGCCGCCTGCTGCAGGAAATGCACGCCGAGATCGGAGGGGATCGAATCGAAGCCGCAGCAGTGCACGATGCGCGCCCCGGACTTGCGCGCCATCTCCTCATATTGGCTCAGCATCCGCCGGATCCATTGTGTCTCCCCGGTCAGGTCGCAGTAGTCGGTCCCGGTCTCGGCGCAAACCCTGACCAATGGTTCGCCGTAGAGCGCATAGGGTCCGACGGTCGACACCACGGCCCTGGTGCGGGCGCACATCTGGCGGAGAGCCGCCTCGTCGGCGGCGTCGGCGACGACGAGCGGCAGTTTCGCCGCCTCCGGACCGAGTGAGGCGCGCAGTTCCTCGAGTCTGGCGAGCGAGCGACCGGCCGCCGCCCATTTGAGATCGCCGCAGGCGCCGAGCTGCTCGAGGAGGTGGCGGGTCAGGATTTTCCCGACGAAGCTCGTCGCGCCGAAAACGATCAGGTCATGGCGAGGAGAAGCGGCAGTCATCGGGCGCCCGGACGAAAGATGGAAAGGTCAGTGTGGCCGCCGGCGGCGCCGCAGTCAATCGAAAGATCCTGCGGAAAATCCTGTCCCGCCCGCCTGTGCGGACCTCCGCCGGCCAGTCCCGATCCGTGCCGGAACCGGAAACTCGCGTCCGGATCCGCCGAAGCCGCAAAATTTGAGCCGGTTGACTTGAAATCCCCGGTGCCTGCCCCTATCATCAGCACTCAACGGAGACGAGTGCTAATAACAGCCTTGCCCGCTCCCGGGCCCGGCCCGGCAACTTCCCATTTTCTGAACTACAAGGAGTCATTTCCATGAAAATCCGTCCTTTGCACGACCGTGTGATCGTCAAGCGCGTCGAAGCCGAGCGTACCACCGCCTCCGGCATCGTCATTCCCGATTCTGCCGGTGAAAAGCCGGATCAGGGCGAGGTCCTGGCGGTCGGCCCGGGCAAGCGCGACGAGAGCGGCAAGCTGAACGCTCCCGACGTCAAGGTCGGCGACCGCGTTCTGTTCGGCAAGTACGCCGGCCAGGCTGTCAAGGTCGATGGCGAGGAAGTCCTGGTCATGCGGGAAGACGACATCATGGGCGTTCTGGTCGCCTGAGCGCCGCCCGTCCCCAATCCCTGTTCAAATTAGGAGAATTCAATGGCTGCAAAAGAAGTCAAATTCGGTGATTCCGCCCGCGCCCGCATGGTCGAGGGCATCAACATCCTGGCCGACGCGGTCAAGATCACCCTCGGTCCCAAGGGCCGCAACGTCGTTCTCGAGCGCTCCTACGGCGCCCCGACGGTGACCAAGGACGGCGTTTCCGTCGCCAAGGAAATCGAACTGAAGGACAAGTTCGCCAACATGGGCGCCCAGATGGTCAAGGAAGTCGCTTCCAAGACCTCCGACATCGCCGGTGACGGCACCACCACCGCCACCGTCCTGGCCCAGGCGATCGTCCGCGAAGGGATGAAGTACGTCGCTGCCGGCATGAACCCGATGGACCTCAAGCGCGGCATCGACCGGGCAGTCGTCGCCACCGTCGGCGAACTTCAGGCCTTCTCGAAGCCGTGCACGACGACCAAGGAAATCGCCCAGGTCGGTTCCATTTCCGCGAACTCCGACGCCGACATCGGCGACATCATCGCGCGCGCCATGGAGAAGGTCGGCAAGGAAGGCGTCATCACCGTCGAGGACGGCAAGTCGCTGGCCAACGAACTCGACGTCGTCGAAGGCATGCAGTTCGACCGCGGCTACCTGTCCCCGTACTTCATCAACAACGGCGACAAGCAGCAGGCGCTGATGGAAAACCCGTATGTCCTGCTCTTCGACAAGAAGATCTCCAATATCCGCGACCTGCTGCCGATCCTCGAACAGGTCGCCAAGGCTGGCCGCCCGCTGCTGATCATCGCCGAAGACGTCGATGGCGAAGCGCTGGCCACCCTGGTCGTCAACAACATCCGCGGCATCCTCAAGACCGTCGCTGTCAAGGCGCCGGGCTTCGGCGACCGGCGCAAGGCCATGCTCGAGGACATCGCCATCCTGACGGGCGGCACCGTGATCTCCGAGGAGACCGGTCTTTCGCTGGAAAAGGCTGTCCTCAAGGACCTGGGGCAGGCCAAGCGCATCGAGGTGGCCAAGGAAAACACCACCATCATCGACGGCGCCGGCGACGCCAGCGGCATCGAAGCCCGCGTCAAGCAGATCCGCATCCAGATCGACGAGGCCACCTCCGATTACGACAAGGAGAAGCTGCAGGAGCGTGTCGCCAAGCTCGCTGGCGGCGTCGCCGTCATCAAGGTCGGCGCCGCGACCGAAGTCGAAATGAAGGAGAAGAAGGCGCGCGTCGAGGACGCCCTGCACGCGACGCGTGCCGCGGTCGAGGAAGGCATCGTCGCCGGTGGCGGCGTGGCGCTGATCCGCGCCCGTGCCGCCGTTGGCAAGCTGAAGGGCGACAACCACGATCAGGACGCCGGCATCAAGATCGTTCTCCGCGCCCTTGAGCAGCCGCTGCGCGAAATCGTCGCCAATGCGGGCGACGAGCCGTCGGTCGTCGTCGACAAGGTGCAGCGCGGCGAAGGCAACTACGGCTACAACGCCACCACCGGCGACTATGGCGACATGGTCGAGATGGGCGTCCTCGATCCCACCAAGGTCACCCGCACCGCGCTGCAGAACGCCGCTTCCGTCGCCGGCCTGATGCTGACGACCGAATGCATGGTCGCCGAACTGGCCGAAGACAAGCCGGCCGGCGGCATGCCCGACATGAGCGGCATGGGCGGCATGGGCGGCATGGGCGGCATGGGTATGTAACCGCTCCGTCCAGGCCTCCCTGCCGGAAAAAAGCCCCGCTGCGGCGGGGCTTTTTGCTTTCCGCGGTCAACCAGGAAAACCACCCGATTTCAACGCCAGCCTTGTGCATGACTCCGGTAACGCTCTGTAAGGCGGCTGTAAGTAGCCCGACCTACATTACGCTCCGCAGCAATGCCTCCATAACCACTATTTGAGGAGCAAATCAATGCAAGACGTACTGGATCGGATCGATGCGAATCCGAAATTTCACGAGTTCTGCGATCGCCGTAACACCTACTCGATCATCATGACCATCGTCAGCGCGGCCGCCTATTACGGCTTCATCCTGCTGGTCGCCTTCCAGGGTCCCTGGCTGGGCACCAAACTCGGGGCGGGGATGACCATGAGCATCGGCGTGCCGCTGGGGGTTGGCGTCATCGTGTTCACCATCATCCTGACCTGGATCTACGTCCGTCGCGCCAACAGCGAGTTCGACGAGACCAACGAGGCGCTCATCAGGGAGGCGCAGAAATAACATGAACCGCAAACATCTTCTCGCGGCAGTCGCCGCGCTGACGGTTGCCGGAGGCGCCTTCGCCGCCGGCGCCGACCTCGGGCAAGCCGCCAAGCAGGCCACCAACTGGACGGCCATCGTGATGTTCGCCATCTTCGTCTTCGCCACCCTGTGGATCACCAAGTGGGCGGCCTCCAAGACCAAGACGGCGGCCGACTTCTATACCGCCGGCGGCGGCATCACCGGCTTCCAGAACGGCCTGGCGATCGCTGGCGACTACATGTCCGCCGCGTCCTTCCTCGGTATTTCCGGTCTGGTGTTCGCCAACGGCTTCGACGGTCTGATCTTCTCGATCGGCTGGCTGGTCGGCTGGCCGGTCATCACCTTCCTGATGGCCGAGCGGCTGCGCAACCTGGGCAAGTTCACCTTTGCCGACGTCGCGTCCTACCGCTTCGCCCAGACGCCGGTGCGCACCTTCGCGGCGATCTCGACGCTGGTCGTCGTGGCCTTCTACATGATCGCCCAGATGGTCGGCGCCGGCCAGCTCATCAAGATCCTCTTCGGTATGGACTACATCTACGCCGAGATTCTGGTGGGCACGATCATGATGATGTACGTGCTCTTCGGCGGCATGACCGCGACGACCTGGGTGCAGATCATCAAGGCCTGCATGCTGCTCGGCGGCGCGACCTTCATGGCGCTGGCCGTGCTGATGCAGTTCGGCTTCTCGCCGGAGGCGCTGTTCACCAAGGCGGTGGAAGTGCATTCCAAGAAGGACGCCATCATGGCGCCGGGCGCACTGATCAAGGATCCGGTTTCCGCCATCTCGGTCGGCATGGCGCTGATGTTCGGCACCGCCGGCCTGCCGCACATCCTGATGCGCTTCTTCACCGTGCCGGATGCCAAGGAAGCCCGCAAGTCGGTGTTCTGGGCGACCACCTGGATCGGCTACTTCTACATCCTGACCTTCATCATCGGCTTCGGCGCCATCGTCAACCTGATCGCCGATCCGGCGGCCTTCTACGTCGATGGCGAACTCGCCAAGGGTCTGAAGGGTGGCGGCAACATGGCGGCCGTGCACCTCTCGAAGGCGGTCGGTGGCGACCTCTTCCTCGGCTTCATCTCGGCCGTGGCCTTCGCGACCATCCTCGCCGTCGTTGCCGGCCTGACGCTGTCGGGTGCTTCCGCGGTGTCGCACGACCTCTACGCTTCCGTCTGGCGTCACGGCAACGTCGATTCCGCGACGGAACTGCGCGTTTCCAAGATCACCACGGTGTGCCTCGGAATCCTGGCGGTCGTTCTCGGCATCGCCTTCGAGAAGGAGAACGTCGCCTACATGGTCATGCTGGCCTTCGTCATCGCCTGCTCGGGCAACTTCCCGGT
>ERZ761607.5185-NODE-5185-length-10920-cov-6.612333_pt1 | contig 10920 bp, 5 predicted proteins | sample MGYA00511164_ERZ761607 | MGnify/ENA primary metagenome ERZ761607 (study PRJEB28899, sample SAMN02445080) | bioreactor sludge metagenome | biome: EBPR sludge | place: Australia: Brisbane, Thorneside Wastewater Treatment Plant | collected 2011-06-22 ...
TCTCATGCGCCGACAAGGCCAAGCGCGCGTCCAGGGTCTCGTGACCCGCCGTGCCCTCAAGAAGGACGAGCCCGCTGCCGGGTGGCGTTACCGGGGCCGGGGATACCGTGACCTCGACCGTTGCTTGCGCCTGGGCGAGGCCGTCGCTTGCGGTGTAGGAAAAGCTGTCCGAGCCGCTGAAGCCGGCGCGCGGCGTGTAGGTGAAGCTGCCGTCAGGGTTCATTGCCACCAGGCCAGCGTGGGTGCTGGTGGCGTCGAATGCCACAATAGCCAAGGTGTCGCCATCCGGATCGGAGTCGTTGCTCAACACCCCAGCTGCTGCGTCCACCAGCAATGCCTGGTTCTCGGTTGCGGCATAGCGATCGGCAGTGACGATCGGCGCGGTGTTCGTTGGCGCGCCGAATGGCGTGAAGACGCCGTTGTCGTAGGAGTAGCGGCCGTCCGCGAACTCGAGGATCTCGAAGCCGCGGAGAGTGTCGATGCCATCCGCGCCTGCGTTATCGACCACGCGCAACTGGGAGTTGGCCACTGTGGTAAGCGTATAGGCGGCGAAATTTCCGCGGTACACCGCGGTATCGATGCCGGCTCCGCCGTCGAGCGAGTCGTTGCCCGCGCCGCCGATAATGCGGTCATTTTGCACCGAGCCGGTGATGATGTCGTCGGCGTCCGCTGCGTCGATTTCGACGATTCCGATCAACTCCGTCTGGCTGAAGTCCCAGAAGTTGCCGCCGACACCGCGCAGGATGTCGCGTCCGCCCCCGCCGTCGATGCGCTCGATCGAGACGATGCTCTTGAACAGCAATACGTCGTCGCCGGCATTGCCAAGGATCGTGTCGAATCCGTCATCGCCCTTGACGGTGTCGGCCCACAGATCATTGCCTTCGCTCAGGAATATGTCATCACCCGCGCCGCCGAACATCTGGTCGGCACCCGGGCCGCCGACGATCAGGTCGGCGAATGCCGAGCCGAAAATGACGTCATGGCCCGCAAGTCCGCGAATCTCATGCGCCGACAAGGCCAAGCGCGCGTCCAGGGTCTCGTGACCCGCCGTGCCGATCAAGAGAACCATGATGTCCCCCCATTGTTGAGAAAAAAGAAATCGCTACGACTGTAGCGGCCCACATTCGCACCAAAGTACCGAGTGCTATTGCACACCGGTAGTCTACAGCCATGGCGATGAAGCTCTGCAGCGCAGTTGGTAAGCAACTGTAGGATATATCGACGCGCGGAGACTTTCTGGCACGAGCAGCATTTCGCCAGGTGCCACGGCGGGTTGGACGCAGATCTGGCTGTAACAAGCTCTGCAGTGTGAGGCCGGCGGGTGGTCATGGGACAAGGTTGATTGGCGTGATCGTCGAGTGGTTCCGTACCGTGGCTGGTTTCGACGTGATTCTCGATAGGGCGTCAGTCATGAGTTGCAGCGCTTGCCGTGAGGTAGCCAGAATTGCCGTCGCTACGAAGGGCGCCGAGGTGCAATGTGCAGGGCGCAACGCTTCCGCGTGCCAAGGCTCAGGTAGGGGGCCAGATTACTCACCATCAATTCGAAGGACTTCACGCGCAAGATCATGGCCCAGCCACAATCGGACGCTCCCAAGCGGCGATGCGAGGCGAGGGAGTGCTGGTTGAGGCCATTGATGCGGCTCAGTGTCCACACCACGCCTTCCGCTTTCAACTCGGCATCAAACGTGTCCCACAGCTTAGCGAAGAGAAAACCCACGCGCTCCGACTCGCTCACAAAGACGTCGAAGTCCCACACGCAGCTGCCGTCTGTGGGCAAGCAGTAGTCGATTCGGACCTCGTCCTCCATGAACTGCCTGCGGGCAAACCAGATGCACCCTGCCAGGTTCTCCTCTTTTAGGGCGGCGAGACAGTGGGCATTTTGCGCAAAACGTTGGGCAATCACAGCCGCCGGTCGGCCCAAGGCATCCAGCAAGGGGTTAGCGACGTCGAGCAATTTGAAGCTGTACGCCTTGCCCCGGTTGGCCGACAAGCGCGGCTTAGCAGCCAGGGGTTGGGCGACAAACTGGTACACATACAAGCCGTACGCAGGATTGAGCGCACGCAGCAGACGATCGGCTAAATAGGTCAGGGTCTTGGCAAATCCCAACTGCCGATGCGTGGCGCGAAAACGCGCCCACATGGAAAGTTTCATTGATTGCAGCCGTTCTTCTGGGGCGTCATTCGAGGGCATGACGAGTTATCACGGGCAGGGCGATCCAAAGCAGCTTGTATTTGTCGTCCCTGAGCCCTGGGGTGGCGGCAGCTGCTCAGACCAGGACCTCGGCACAGGCGGGATGCCCGAGAAAAGCCTGCGGACTGGCAGTAAAGCCGTAGGCACCGGACTGAAAGATGACCACCAGGTCGCCGACTTCGGCCGTGGCGAGTTCCATCCGGTCGGCCAGCAGATCGAGCGGCGTGCATAGCGGGCCGACGACCGATACCGTTTCTTGTTCGCTCGACGCCATTCGGTTACCGATGGCCACCGGGTAGTTCTTGCGAATCACCTGGCCGAAGTTGCCCGATGCCGACAGATGGTGGTGCAGGCCTCCGTCGGTGATCAGGTAGCAATGGCCGCGCGAGATCTTGCGGTCAACGATGCGGGTGACGTAGATGCCTGCTTCCCCCACCAAGTAGCGGCCTAGTTCAAGCACCAGCTCCGCTTCCGGGAGTTGCCGTGACGCGCGATCGACAATGCTTGCCAGACCGGCGCCGATCGGCGCCAGATCCAGAGGCTGCTCGCCGGGGAAATAGGGGATGCCAAATCCGCCGCCGAGGTTAAGGAAGCGGACCGGCGAGGGTGCTGCCTCGGCCAGTCGCAAGGCGAGTTCGTAACTCTTGCTCTGCGCCTCGACGATGGCCTCGGGTTTCAGGTTCTGCGATCCGGCAAACAGGTGGAAGCCCTCGAAGCCTAGCCCCAAACGGCCGATTTCGGCCAGCAGCTCGGGGACCTGTTCTGCGTCGACGCCGAATTGCTTGGCGCCACCGCCCATTCTCATTCCTGAACTCTTCAGCTCGAAGTCGGGGTTTACGCGCACTGCGATGCGTGCCCTGTTGCCTGTCTGCTCACTGATCGATGCGAGTTCGCGCACTTCGCGAAACGATTCGATATTGATCAGAATGCCGGCGGCGACTGCCTGCTGCATTTCGGCGCGCTGTTTGCCCGGGCCTGCAAAGCTGGTTTCACGCGGCTTGGCGCCCGCGTCGAGGGCGATCTTCAGTTCTCCGCCCGACGCGACGTCGATGCCGTCGACCAGTCTCGCCATGTGCCCGACCAGCGCCGGCATCGGGTTGGCTTTCATCGCGTAATGTAGCTTCAAGACCGGCGGGAGCGCGGCCCGCAGTGCGGCGACCCGCCGGGTCAGCAAGTCGCGGTCATAGGCATAGAAAGGCGTTTGCCCGACGCGGGCGGTGAGTCGAGTCAGCGCCACTCCGCCGACGAGGATTTCCCCCTTTTCGACGGGGAATTGGCGCATCGGCGCGTGGCTGGGGGTGGGGCGCTGGAGTTGAGTCACTTGCGGCTTCCTTCGAGGCAGGTATCGAGCTTGCTGGCGCCCTCAGCAGCAGATGAGTTTGCAAGGAACTCGCCGGCCAGCAGCTTGCGGTCGATTTTTCCGTTTGGATTGCGCGGCAATGGCCCGGGTCGCACGGTGACGCCCGCTGGCACCATATAGGCGGGCATCCGTCGGCGGCATTCGGCGAGCAGCGCGGCGGTATCGAGCGTGCCGCCAGTACCAGGCGTGGCGATTACCTGAATGGCGTGCCCGAGCGTTGGGTGGTCGACGCCGAAAGCGACGCATTCCCCGACCAGCTTGGTCGCGTAGAGGACTTCCTCGACCTCGGTCGGACTCACCCGGTAGCCGGAGGTCTTGATCATTTCGTCGCGCCGACCGATGAAGTAGAGGAATCCCTCCTCATCGCTGCGCACCGTGTCGCCGGAGAAAACGGCAATCTCCGGGAGCACCAGACCCGCGCCGCGGCCCGGCGTGTTCGCCGGCAGTGGTTTGTAGCGTTCGGCCGTTTTTTCGTGGTCGTTCCAGTAGCCCATGCCGACCAAGGCGCCGCGATGGACAAGTTCGCCGGGCTCGTGTGCGGCACAGGGCGAGCCGTCGTCGCGCAAAACCAGGATTTCGGCATTCGGGATGGCCTTGCCGATCGAATCGGGACGTCGGTCGACTTCTTCCGGCGGCAGGTAGGTTGAGCGGAAGGCTTCGGTCAGGCCGTACATCAGAACGGGTTTGCTGGTCGGCAGGTGGGCGCGCAATTTGGCCAGCGTCTCGCGCGGCATGCGTCCGCCGGTATTGGCGAAATAGCGCAGATGTTGACTGATTTCGGTCGGCCAGTCGAGTTCCGAGAGCTGGATATAGAGCGGTGGTACTGCCGTCAGGCCGGTCACTTTCTCGCGTGCCAGCGTCTTGAGTACGTCGCGTGGCAACAGATAGTTGAGCAAGACCACGCGTGCGCCGGCATGGAAAGCAGTGGTCAGCTGGCTGAAGCCGGCATCGAAAGAGAGCGGCAGGGCGGCCAGCAGCGTGTCGTCGGCGTTGTTTCCCAGATAACTGGCGACGCTCTTGGCGCCAGCGACCATGTTGCGGTGCGAGAGAACGACGCCTTTCGGCTTGCCGGTGCTGCCCGAGGTGTAAAGGATGGCCGCCATGTCGGTGTCGATCACCCGGTGACCGCTCTGGCCGCCGGTCTCCAGCAGGTCGTCCCAGCGCAGGTAGGCCAGGGGACCGTCAGCGGCAGGCAGTGGCTCCGTGCCGGTGACGATCACGTGCCGCAGATCGTGGCACGCCGCGAGTGCCGGAGCGAGAAGCGACAGCCGCTCGTTTGAAGTGACCACTGCCCGCACGTTGCAATCACGCATGATGTAGGCGACCTGATCGGCCTTGAGCAGTGGATTGAGTGGCACGAAGACGCAGCCGGCGGCCGTTGCGCCGAAGCTGGCGATGACTGTCTCGAAGCGCTTTTCCAGGTAGATGGCGATGCGCTCGCCGCGCTGCAGGCCGAGACCGACGAGGCCGCTGACAAGACCTTCGATTGATTGCTGCAGGACGCCGTACGGCATTGATTGCTTGCCGTAGCTGAGCGCGACGGCTTCAGGATTGCGCGCGGTGGCGTGCTCTATCAGCTCGGCAAGCAGGCAGGTATCGGTCATGGTCTTGGCGTGGTGGTGATCATGTAGGAGGCACTGATTCTAGCGACAAGCGCCGTTTCAACTGTGAAATTCTTCCCGCTGGCGTGCAAACTCGCCATCCGCGCTAGTCGCTAGCTCGTCGCGATGCCTGGCCACGCAACCACTGTTCGAGCATCATCAAGATCCACACCATCTCACCATAATACCCAGGGTGCTCGGGAAGATGCTCTTTGATCAGTGTCTGAACGAAATCGGGCCGTACGATGCCTCGCGTCGCGAGAGCGTGCAATGACTCTTCGGCAAGTTGGCGAAGTGCGGGATCGCGCGTCGCCCACACGCCAAACGGCAGCCCGAAGCCTTTTTTCGACTTGGTGATGATCTTGTCGGGCAGGTAGCCGCGTAGTGCTTCCTTAAAAAACCAGCGCAGCTTGAAGCGACGTAGCTTCCAGTTGTTCGGCAGAGCCATCGAGAAATCGGTCAGTCGGTCGGACAGCAAGGGGTAGCCGACGCCGAGTCCGGCCATTTCGGTAGCGCCGCGCACCTTCGGTAGGTCGCTGTCGGCCAGCGTGTAGCGCCAGTCGTAGGCCAGCATACGATTGATAAGACTCGGCGCCCGGCATTCGCTCCAGGTTGCCTGCATGTGCTTCGACGGTTCGCCGAGATCCACCTGAGCGAGAAAGTCGGCGGTCAGCACTTTCGCCGGGTCGAGCTGCATGAGCAGGTTGAAACTCTGCAGCCGATCGGGCATCGCTACGCGCGAATGACGAACGTAGCCGGTCACCTGCTTCAGGCCAGGGATGCGCCTCAGCACGCTGGTATCGGAGCACAGCGGTTCGATGCGTTGGCGCAGGCTTGCCGGCACCGATTGATAGAACTCGAACAGGCGCTGCGTGGCGTAGCGCGAATTGCCGCCAAAAAGCTCGTCGCCGCCGTCACCGGCAAGCATCTTGCTGCAGCCGTCGGCGGCGGCCATCTTGGCACAATAGTAGGCGGGCAGGGCCGAGGAGTTTCCGAACGGTTGGTCGTGATGCTGGGCGACGGCCGGGATGCTGGCCAATAGGTCGGCCGGGGTTACGTAGTACTCTTGGTGCTGGCATCCGAAATGCGTCGCCGCCAGTCGCGCATACTCCATTTCGTCGTAGCCTTCGGCAGCGAAGCCGATCGAGTAGGCGGGTGCCGCTTGACCGGTGACCTCGCAGAGCATGCCGGCGATCGTCGAGCTGTCGGTGCCACCCGAGAGGAAGGCGCCGACGCGCTGGTGGCCGACAATCTCGTCGCTGACGCCATCTCGGATCAGCTTGCGGAAAGCATCGCGTGAAGCCTCGAAGGGTTGCCGGTGGTGCTCGTCGAAACGCAGCGGCCAGTGACGGATTTCGTGCACACCCTGGCGGTCGACCAACAGAGCATTGGCGGCTGGCAGCCGGCGTACGCCCTTGAAGATTGTTCGTGGTGCCGGAATCATGTGGAAGTAAAGGTAGTCGAAGATCGCTTGCGGGTCGAGCTCATCGCTGCCGCCCTGGACGCAATCGGCGCGATTGGAGAAAGCAAGCGTGTTGTCATCGACGCGATAACACAGGGTTTGGATCGCGAAGCGGTCAACGGCCAGGAAAACGCATTCGCGTCGCGCATCGACAATGGCGATGGCGTATGCGCCGCGAAGGTGCGCGCAGACATCAACGCCGAATTCGTGCCAGCTTTTCAGCAGCATCGCAGCAAACCCGCTCTGCCTAACGGCGTTTGCCGTGCTCTCCTCCTTGAACGAAGGCGAGCCGATGACCGTGCACGCCGCATCGGCATCGCGCGCAGTTTCGTCGCCTCGTAGAGCAAGTGACTTGATCAGCAGGGAGGCAAGGTTTTTGTCAAGGAGCGTGGCCAAGTCTATCTGGCCGGAGATTTTGTCTTTCATGGCATTTGTGCTGTTTGCAGTGGGTGGGAGGTGAGAAGGGGCAATTGGTCCGGCGCCCCCGGACAATCAGCAGGTGTCGACTCAACAGCTTTCGCTCGATCAGGACTGCGGCCCGGCTATTGCCTGCGGCTGGCGGGGGACATCCTACGCTAAAGATCCACTCTCTGCTGAGCGTCAGCCACTTCTGGAAGGAGGGCGCGGCCTCGATCTTCGCTTGCCGTTTGTCGGCGCCGGTACTATGCAGGTCACGAAAGATGTGCTCGCCTGGCGGTGAAGAAAGCTCCGCCCCTTCTTGTTCTTGGGGTCAGGTCTTCCCCCGTGCCTTGGGCAAAAGTCGAGACCCCGTTGGCGGCGTGCTGACCAGCGCGACGTCGCGGGCGTTTGCTCGCTCGCTGAGCGCGCAGCCAACCCTCTCGCCCGCTTCTCGCCTTGACCGAACCGAGCGCGCCGCCGCGGCTCCGCCAAACTTCGTTCGGTCACTGCCGATATCGCGCAGATTACCGACTCCTGCGCATCTCCCGGTTCCGTTTCAGCGAGCGAACAAGGGTCAGGTCTCGTGAGCGCCGAGGTCCGGTTGTAGCGGTCAGCTAGAGCAGCCCGAGACGGAGGCGGCGTGGGGGCGCTAGCTACTTCGGCGAGAGGTCACGATTATGGAGGAACGGTGGCGACGATCTTCGTCTAGCTAGTACGGTCACAATCCCAGAATGGGCTGATCATGAGGGCGTGGAAGCAAGCTTGTTTTTGGCGAAAAGAGAAGCTATCCGGTGGTCCGCAGGCCGCTGGCGATGGCATTGACAGTCAGCAGGAGCTGCGGCAGGAGCGTTTGCCTCTCGGCGTCGGAACTGCTGCGCCAGTGCCGTAGCAGTTCAATTTGCTGCTGATGCAGGATGTGCAGCCCTTCCTGGCGCAGGACAAGCAACTGGTGGATGTCGGGGCGGCGTTCCGACAGGGGGCCGTCGTAGATCTTCTCCAGCATCTGCCGAGTGCGCTGGTACTCCGCTTCGACGAGATCCATGACGCGCGTTCGGACGGACGCATCGCCAACCAACGCAGCGTAACTACGCATGGTGTCGAGATCGGCGGTGGCGATACTGGTCGCGGCATTGCTGATGATGTAGTGAAGCGGCGCCCAGGTGAAATTCTGCGCCCGCACGGACGCGAAGGTCGACGGGTCTTCATCCAGGAGTTGTGCCAACGCCGTCCCTACGCCATACCAGCCGGACAGGTAAAAGCGGGCCTGCCCCCAGCTAAAAACCCAGGGGATGGCGCGCAGGTCGGCGATGGTTTGTTGCCCGGTTCGTCGGGCCGGGCGGGAGCCAATCCGGGTTGCTTCGATCGCATCGATAGGAGTGGCCTCACGGAAGAAGGCGACAAACCCTTCCGTTTTTAACAGGGTTTCATAGGCCTGGCGGCTGCGCAGGGCCAGTTGGTCCATCGCAGGCTCAAGAGGGTGCGACGGTTTTTTGGTGTGCCGGTGCCGAAGCGTGGCTCCGGTGACGCTGGCAGTCAGTAGTTCGAGGTTGTAGGCTGCGTTGAGGCGGTTGGCGTATTTCTGGGAGATGGTCTCGCCTTGCTCCGTCATGCGCAAGTCGCCGTTGAGCGAAGCATAGGGCATGGCATTGAGGAAGCGGTGCGTAGGCCCGGCGCCCCGGCTGATGGTGCCACCCCGGCCATGGAAAAATCGAATCCGCACCCCGTGGCGTTGTCCGACAGCCGTGAGGGCCTCCTGGGCCCGGTACAGGTTCCACAGGCTAGCGAAAATCCCCCCGTCCTTGTTGCTGTCGCTATAGCCGACCATTACCTGCTGCACCGGCTGTGCCAGACCGCTCTGTTCTTGCTGGTAGGCCAGGCTGCGCTGCGTCAGGGGATGAATCAGAAAGGCTTCCAGGATTTTCGGCGCTTGCTGCAAATCATCGATGGTTTCAAACAGCGGAACCACCGGGAGCAGGCAGAGCAACCCGTCTTCGGTTTCCCGGGCCAAGCCGACTTCGCGGGCCAACAGGTACACCACCAATAAGTCCGAGAGGCTGTGGGTCATGCTGACGATGAGTGCGCCGAGGCCGTCCTGCCCGTTTTTCTGGATATGATTCACGACCACCCGGTAACAGCGCAAGACCGCCTCGGCTTCAGGCCCGGTTTTCATGTCGGGCCGGGTGAAGGGACGCGGCGACAGCAGTTCCTGGTTCAAGAACGCAAGCTGCTGTGCCGGCTTCCAGCTGGGGAAGTCAGCCTGTGGCATGCCGGCTGCCGCTAGTAGTTGCGCGACGGCCAATTCGTGGAAGTGGCTGTTCTGGCGAATATCCAGAGCGGCGAGGTGAAAGCCGAAAGTCTGGAGGATCCTGATGATCGGATCGAGGTCCATCTGGACCATACGTCGGGCTTTCACGGCGAGCAGATCCTGGCGCAGCAGGAGCAGGTCGGCCATCAGTTCTGCGGCAGACTGATAGCTGTTGTTTTCAAGCGTCGCCTCGGCTTCCCTGAGCGGTAGCTTTGCCACGATGAGGTTTACGATCTGCCGCCACGGTTCCTCCGGGTTCCGCCGCACCGCTTGATGGCCGCGTGTGCCGAGCGAGTCGGCCATTTCAGCGAGTCGATCGAGCAGTGCGTGCGGAGCGGTCTGTAGATGTTCCGACAGGCTAAGCCGCGCGGCAAGGTCGATCAGCTGCTGCTTGAGTAGCCCGAGCGCCGTCTGCCGAAGGTCTTCGAGGGTTTCTTGGGTGACCGTTGCCGTCACCAGGGGGTGGCCGTCGCGGTCGCCGCCGACCCAGTTGCCGAAAGCGAGCCGGGGCATCTGGAAGGGCGTTTCTATCAGGGTTTGATCAAAACCCAGGGCTTTCCAGGTGTACCGCAGGCGTCGATCCAACTCAGGTAGAGCGAAGGGCAAGACTTGGTGCAGGTAGTGGATAATATTCCGTCGCTCCGAGGCAACATCCGGCTTTTCCAGATAGATCTCACCGGTGCGCCACAGTCGTTCCAGTTCAACCTTGAGCGCTTCCCGGATTTCTTCTCGTTCAGAGGGCGTCCAGATTTGGTTCTCTCGCTTGACGAGCAGCAGGTACAGGCGGCGGTGATGCTCCAGCACGGTTGCCCGCTTGGCTTCCGTAGGGTGCGCCGTCAGGACGGCCTCAACCCGGATGCCGGCCAAATGATTGGCGATTTGTTGGTCCGTCAGACCACGTTCTTTCAGCTGGTGCAGGTTCTGTCGCCACGACCCCGGCACCCCGTCCGGCGTGCCCTCTGCTTCAACGGCGCGCCGCATCTGCACGGCGGCATTTTCCTCGACCATATTCAGCAGTTGAAAGGCCATGGAGTAAGCCTGCGCGGTTCGATGGGGGGAAGGGTGATCATCGAGCGGGGGCGTCGCTACGCACCAGGGCAATTGCTTTGCTAACGCCTTCTCCCCCAACTCCTCCAGGACTTCCTGGAAGCAGGCAATAACAAAGGCCAGATCTTCGTGGATCTTCTCGAAGTTTGCCTCACGCAAGAAATTTGCAGGCATATAAACCCTCACCAAAAATAGCGGAATACACACGCATCGTACAGATTACGCGCGGCATACCCCGGTTAGGATGCGCAGAATAGTAGCATTGCGACAACCCCGAAAATGGGTCAGACAAGGAATCACAATCTGTTCTTTTACAATATTTTAGCGTGCTTTCAACAAGCACTTTCCGACAGCGATCGAGCGGCTTTTCGGACGCCGTAGCCACCGCTCGAAAGCCCCCGGCCGAGCATCCTTTGGGTCAGGTCCTTCCCCGTGCCTTGGGCAAAAGTGGAGAGTAGCGGCGGGAATCCCTGACGGTACCATCGGCGTGCAGCATCAGCCCTTGGCGCAGCAATTCGGCGAGGCGATCGCCGAGCGGTTCGAGCGCGACGCCGA
>ERZ761607.5187-NODE-5187-length-10917-cov-5.164703_pt1 | contig 10917 bp, 9 predicted proteins | sample MGYA00511164_ERZ761607 | MGnify/ENA primary metagenome ERZ761607 (study PRJEB28899, sample SAMN02445080) | bioreactor sludge metagenome | biome: EBPR sludge | place: Australia: Brisbane, Thorneside Wastewater Treatment Plant | collected 2011-06-22 ...
CCTGCTGTGCTTCCTGCCGGTCTTCGCGCTCGGGCCGATCGCCGAGCAGTTGAGCCTGGCGCGCTGAACGAACCTCTTGCTCTCCCCATGAACCTCGTCATTGCGAGCGCAGCGAAGCAATCCAGTGACCCGGCTTGGTTCTCCTGCTCTTCCCATCACAGCAAAGAAGAGTCACTGGATTGCTTCGTCGCGTTCGCTCCTCGCAATGACGACTTGAGGTGCCCAACGGATGAATGTCATGACCCCGAATGTGATCAAGCGCCAGCGTGGTGCGCTGGCTGCGGCGCCGCTCGCGCCGGCTGCGTGGGATGCGCTGCGCAAGCTGCATCCGCGGGCGCAGTTGCGCAATCCGGTGATGTTCGTGGTGCTGGCCGGCACCCTGCTGACCTTCGCGCTGGCGCTCTCTGCCGGCCCGGGCGATCCGCACTTCGGGTTCATGCTGACGGTGGGTGCGATCCTGCTGGCGACCGTGTGGTTCGCCAATTTTGCCGAGAGCGTTGCCGAGGCACGCGGTCGCGGCCAGGCGGCGAGTCTGCGGGCGACGCGCAGCGAGCTCACTGGCCGCCGCGTGGTCGACGGCCGCGAGGACCGCGTGCCCGCCTCGTCCTTGCGCCGCGGCGATCGCGTGCGCGTGTCGGCGGGTGAACTGATCCCGGCCGATGGCGAGATCGTCGAGGGCCTTGCCACGATCAACGAAGCCGCGGTCACCGGCGAATCGGCGCCGGTGTTGCGCGAGGCCGGTACCGACAAGAGTGGCGTGATCGCCGGCACCAAGGTGCTCACCGACGAGATCCTGATCGAGGTCGGCACCGATCCGGGCGACAGTTTCCTCGACCGCATGATCCGTCTGGTCGAGGGTGCGCAGCGGCAGAAGACGCCGAACGAACTGGCGCTGACCGTGCTGCTGTCGGCGATGACCCTGGTGTTCCTGATCGTCTGCGTCAGCCTGCCGCCGATGGCCGCGTTCCTCGGCGTCGAGCTCGACCTCGTCATGCTGGTGGCGCTGCTGGTGTGCCTGATCCCGACCACCATCGGCGGCCTGCTGCCGGCGATCGGCATCGCCGGCATGGACCGCGCGCTGCGTGCCAACGTGATCGCAAAATCCGGCAAGGCGGTGGAACTGGCCGGCGACATCGACACCCTGCTGCTGGACAAGACCGGCACCATCACCCACGGCGATCGCCAGGCCACCGCGTTCCACCCGCTGCCGGGGATCGCCGTGGGACATCTGGCGCGCGCCGCGCAACTGGCCTCGCTGGTCGACCCGACGCCCGAGGGCAAATCGATCGTGCGCCTGGCCGAGCGCAGTGGCGGGCCCCTGGCGCTACCCGAGGGCAGCACGGTGATCGAATTCACTGCGCGCCTGCGCATGTCCGGTGTCGACGTGCCCGGTCGACCGCCGCTGCGCAAGGGCGCTGGCGATGCCATCGGGCGCTTCGTCGAGGCGCAGGGTGGCAGCGTGCCGCCGGCGCTGCGCGGCATCATCGAGCAGGTGGCGCGCGCGGGTGCGACGCCACTGGTGGTGGCCGAGGGCACCCAGGTGCTCGGCGTGGTGGCGCTGTCCGACGTGATCAAGTCCGGCGTGCGCGAGCGCTTTGCGCGACTGCGCGCCCTCGGCGTGCGTACCGTGATGATCACCGGCGACAACCCGCTGACCGCGGCAGCAATCGCCGCCGAGGCCGGCGTCGACGATTTCATGGCCGAGGCAACGCCGGAGGACAAGCTGGCGCGCATCCGTGCCGAACAGGCCGGCGGACGTCTGGTGGCGATGGTCGGCGACGGTACCAACGACGCGCCGGCGCTGGCGCAGGCCGACATCGGCCTGGCGATGAACGCCGGCACCCAGGCGGCCAAGGAAGCCGGCAACATGGTCGATCTGGATTCGGACCCGTCCAAGCTGCTCGACGTGGTCGAGATCGGCAAGCAGCTCCTGGTCACGCGCGGCGCGTTGACCACCTTCTCGCTGGCCAACGACGTTTCGAAGTACTTCGCCATCATCCCGGCGATCTTCGTTGCCGGCATTCCGCAACTGGCTGCGCTCAAGGTGATGGGCCTGTCCAGCGCCACCAACGCGGTGCTCGCGGCGCTGATCTTCAACGCCATCGTGATTCCCGCATTGATTCCGCTCGCGCTGCGCGGCATCGCGGTCAGCGCCACCAGCGGCGATGCGCTGCTCGCGCGCAACCTGTTGCTGTGGGGCGTCGGCGGCGTGATCCTGCCGTTTCCGGCGATCAAGCTGATCGACATGATGCTGTACGCCGTGATCGGCGCGTAATTCGGAGAATCGTGTCATGCAAACCTCTGCTCATGAACTCGATACCCGCGGCGGTGGCCTGCGCGCCGCACTCGCCTTCGGCGTGCTGGCGGTGCTGCTGGGCGGCCTCGTCTACCCGATCGCCGGCACCTTGCTCGGCGGCTGGACCTTCCCGGCGCAGGCCGGTGGCAGCCTGGTTTCCGTGGACGGTCGCCAGGTCGGCTCGGCGCTGGTGGCGCAGCCGTTCAGCGCGCCGGGCTACTTCCAGCCGCCGGCAGCAACTACGCGCCGAGCAATCCGGCGTTGCGCGAGCGCATGGCCGCCGATGCGGCCGCGATTGCGGAACGCGACGGGATAACGCTCGCCACGGTCCCGGTCGAACTGATCAGCGCCAGCGGTGGCGGACTCGATCCGCACCTCAGCCCGGCTGGCGCGCGGGTGCAGGCGGCGCGGATTGCCCGCGCACGTGGCATCGACGAGGCTGCCGTGCTGGCGCTGATCGACGCGCATGTCGAGCGGGCGTGGCTCGGCGTGTTCGGCGCGCCGCGGGTCAACGTGTTGCTGCTGAACCTCGCGCTCGACCAGCGCGCTTCCGGCCACTGAGCCATGGGCGATGCCCGCAGCGCGCAGGCCGACGCCCTGCTGGACGGCATCCAGCGTGAGCGCGAGCGCGCCGCGCTGAAGGTGTTCCTCGGCGCCGCGCCGGGCGTCGGCAAGACCTACGCGATGCTGTCGGCAGCGCGCGACCTCAAGCGGCGCGGCATCGACGTGGTCATCGGCATCGTCGAAACCCATGGCCGCGCCGAGACTGCCGCGCTGGCCGAGGGCCTGGAGGTGCTGCCGCGACGCGTGGTCGACTACCGCGAGCGCACGCTCGAGGAGCTTGATCTCGACGCCGTGATCGCGCGGCGCCCCAAGGTGGCATTGATCGACGAACTGGCGCACAGCAACGCGCCGGGCAGCCGACATCCGTATCGCTACCAGGACGTGGCGGAACTGCTCGACGCCGGCATCGACGTCTACACCACGATCAACATCCAGCACCTCGAAAGCCTCAACGACGTCGTCGAACGCCTCACCGGCGTGCGTGTGCGCGAGACTGTGCCGGATGCGGTGTTCGACCGCGCGCGCGACATCGTGCTGGTCGATCTGCCACCGCGCGAGCTGATCGAACGCCTGCAGCAAGGCAAGGTCTACTTGCCGGAACTTGCGAGTTCGGCGCTGCAGCGGTTCTTCAATCCCTCCAATCTGACCGCGCTGCGCGAACTGGCCGTGCAGCAGATCGCCGATCGCGTCGACGCGGACTTGCGGGAAACACTGACCGCCAAAGGCCAGCAAGTGATTCCGATCCGCCGCCGCCTGCTGGTTGCGGTGGATGGCAGCGGCAACAGCGAGTACCTGGTGCGCGTGTCGCGCAAGCTGGCGGAACGCCGCAGCGCGCCGTGGACGGTGGCGTTCGTCGATACCGGCAATGTCGACGCCGACCGCCGTCGTGCCGTCGAGAGCGTGTTCGCGCTGGCGCGCAGGCTCGGCGCCGAGACCGAGTGGCTGCGCGGCGCCGATGTCGCCGACACGCTGATCGATCATGCCGCACAGCAGGCGATTTCCGGCATCGTGCTCGGTCGCACCCGCGAACGCCCGTTTGCGCGCATGTTCAATCGCACACTGACCCAGCGGCTGTTGCAGCATGGCGCGCACCTGGAACTGACCATCCTGGCGACGCCCGAGGCGCGCCGCCGCGCGCGCAAGCGGGTTTCCTTGCGTTCGCTGTGGCAGTGGAGCGACGTGGTCATTGCCGTCGCCGGCGTGATCGCGGCGATGCTGCTGGCGCTGATCGGCGAGCGCCTGTTTGCGCTCACTGATCTGTCGCCGATCTTCCTGCTGACCGTGCTGCTGGTGGCCGTGCGCACGCGCGGCAGCATCGCCGTGCTGACCGCGCTGCTGTGTTTCTTCGGCTGGAACTTCTTCTTCACCGAGCCGCGTTATACGTTTGCCGTATGGGAGCAGCGCGATTTCGTCAACCTGTTCCTGTTTCTGGTCGTCGCGCTGATCAGCGGTCGACTCGCCAGTCGGCTGCGCCGCCAGGTGCTCAATCTGCGCGAGGCCAACGCCAGCAACCGCGCGCTGCAGTCGCTCAGCCGCGAACTTGCAGCAGCCGTTGACGACGACGACGTGATTGCCGTAGCGCACAAGGCGCTGGGCCGCGCGGCCGATTGCGACACGGTGTTGTACCTGCGCGAACTGAGCGGCCAGCAACGCCAGGTCGCCAGCAGCGGCCACGCGCTCGGCCTGACCGAGCAGGCGGCGGCGGACTGGACCGGCGTGCATGGCAAGCCGTCTGGCCACGGCACCGATACTCTGCAGGCCTCGTCCTGGTGGTTCCTGCCGCTTAAATCGAAGGACCGCGTGCTGGGCGTCATCGGCCTGCGCCGCAGCGAAGCGGGCGCCGGCTTCGGTGTCGAACAGGAGGCGCTGCTGCAATCGATGGTCGCCGATGTCGCCGAGGCGCTGGCGCGCACCCAGTTGAACGCCGCGCTGGAAGCCGCGCGCATGCAGTCGGAAACCGAAACGCTACGCGCGGCGTTGCTGTCCTCGGTGTCGCACGACCTGCGTTCGCCACTCGCCGCCATCGTCGGCGCCGCCGAGAGCCTGACCGCCTATGGCGAGCAGATGCCCATTGAGGATCGCCGCAGCTTGCAGCAAGCCATTCTGGGCGAAGGCCAGCGTCTCGACAGCTACATCCAGAACCTGCTCGACATGACCCGCCTCGGCCATGGCGAACTGAAGATCCAGCGCGACTGGATCGCACCCGGTGAACTCCTCGGCGCCGCCGCCCGCCGCGTGCGCAAGCAGTTCCCCGCACTCGACCTGGTGCTCGATGTGCCCAGCGATCTGCCCCTGCTGTGGGTGCATCCGGCGCTGATCGAGCAGGCGCTGTTCAACATCCTGGAGAATGCCGCGCGCTTTTCGCCGCCCGGTGCGCCGGTGCTGCTGCGCGCGCGTGCCGACGATTGCACCGAAAAACTGGACATCAGCGTCACCGATCGCGGCCCGGGCATCCCCGAGGAGGAGCGCAAGCGCATCTTCGACATGTTCTACTCGGCGGCGCGTGGCGATCGCGGCAAGGGTGGCACCGGCCTGGGCTTGAGCATCTGCCAGGGCATGATCGGCGCCCATGGCGGGCAGGTCGAAGCCTTGCCAGGCAGCGACGGCATCGGTACCGTGATCCGGGTGACGCTGCCGCTGACGGCGCACCCCGCGAGCACGGAGACCGAATCCGGATGACCGAATCCAAGCCGCGCATCCTGGTGGTCGACGACGAACCGCAGATCCGCAAGTTGCTCGACATTAGCCTGCGCGCGCAGGGCTACCGCGTGGAAGAAGCGGCCAACGGTGCCACCGCGCTGGCCGCACTCGCTGCGCATGGCGCCGACCTGGTGATCCTCGACATCGGCCTGCCCGATCGTGAGGGACATGACGTGCTGCGCGATATCCGCGCATGGACCGAGGTGCCGGTGATCATGCTCTCGGTGCGCGCGTCGGAAGCCGAAAAGGTGCGCGCGCTTGATCTCGGCGCCAACGACTACGTGACCAAACCCTTCGGCGTGCAGGAACTTTCCGCGCGTATTCGTGCGTTGTTGCGCACCCAACCGGCGATCGCCGGCGAGAGTGGCTTCGAGGATGGACATCTGCACGTCGACCCGCTGCGCCGACAGGCCGAGCTGGATGGCGTCACGTTACGCCTGACACCCAAGGAATGGACGTTGCTGCTGTTGTTGCTGCGCCATCGCGGCAAGGTGCTGACCCACCCGCAGTTGCTGCGCGAAATCTGGGGACCCGACCACGACGGCGATTCGCATTACCTGCGCATCCTGGTCGGCCGCCTGCGGCGCAAGCTCGGCGATGACCCGCTGACGCCGAAGTACATCGAGACCGAGGCCGGCGTGGGCTTGCGCTGGCTCGCGTAGCTTGCTGTGGGAGCGGGCTCGTCCCGCGAGCTCTGGCCGCCAGAGCTCGCGACACAAGGTCGCTCCCACAGAGGTCAGTCGCGTTTCACCCGCACTTCGAATAACCGCAATTCAGGCAAGTCTGGCAGCCATCCATCAGCACCATCGCCTTGGTATTGCATTTGCCGCACATCAACGCGCTAGGCGGGAACGAGGCGCTAACGGGTTCCACCGGCTCGATCGGCACGATGGCGAGACTCGCGCCGCGAAGCTCGGGCTCGCGGCTCAGTTCAGCGTTTTTTTTTGCGTTTGCGCTGTTCTGTGCGTCGTACTGCGCGCGCTTCTTCGAGATCGCTTCGCGCTGCTCGATGCTCAGCTCGTCGCCGATCATCATGCCGATCTTCTTCAGGTGATCCTCGACGACGAAACCGAGTTCGGCGACGATCGACGGCATGTAGACGCCGCCGGCCTTGAAGTAACCTCCGCGCGGGTCGAACACCGCTTTCAGTTCTTCGACGATGAAAGTGACATCGCCGCCTTTGCGGAACACGGCGCTCATGATGCGCGTCAACGCCACGGCCCACTGGAAGTGGTCCATGTTCTTCGAGTTGATGAACACTTCGAACGGACGTCGCGATTCGTGTTCGGTGCCTTCGTTGAGCACGATGTCGTTGATGGTCACGTACAGCGCGTGCTCGAACAGCGGCGACTTGATCTTGTAGGTGCTGCCATCGAGCATTTCCGGGCGCTCGACGCGCTCGTGCATGTGGATCACCTCGGCGCCCGGCACCTCGTCCACCGTCTCCGGCTGCGCCGCGGCAATACGCGCGGCCTCCGCGGCTTCGGTCTTCGCCTTGTCTTCCGGCGTCTGCACCGCGTAGCCGGTAATCTTCTTGCTGATCTTGATGGTCATGGTCGGGCTTCCGGGCAATGCCCCGTGGGGCATCGCTTCATGGTGAGAGCGCAGATGCAGGTGCTGAGCGTTGGCGAACCGATACCGCGGGCGCCTGGTCTTATTTGGCGGAGATCAGCTTGAGCTCATCGCCCTGTTGGTACGCAGTCAGCACTTCGAGATCGCGACCAATGCGTGCCAGTTCGAGCAAATGATCGATCTGGATCGGCCGATCCGTGCTGTTCAGCAAGATGATCTGATCGATCACATAGGCGCGCTTGACGCCGGCGAGCGCCTCGGCGAGCCCGAGCGAATCGTAGACCTCGTCCTGAAACAGGAACTCGCGCTCGCCGTGCGGCAACAGTTCCACCTTGAGTTTCTGCCCCGGGATGAGATCCGCTGGCAAGGCGACGCGGTTGGCGCTGCCAGAGCCCGAATCGGTCCTGGGAGGGGCGTCGTTGGCCTTGAGCACGGCCTCTTTCAATGCCGTCTGCGACTTGTCTGCGCCGTACTTGGCGTTGAGTTCGGCCAGGTGTTTTTCGTAATCGGTCTTGCTGCGCGGCTGCAGCGTGATGTCGCCGCTCTTTGTTTGCGCGATGGCGGCATCGAGCGGCAACACCATGAACAGCGCGATCAACATCATCCAGTACTTCATTGCAAATCTCCGGGCACCCCCGCGCTCGCGGGGATGCCTCGTGCTGTCATGAATCCAACCGTACGCCGACGACTGCTTACTTCTTGGCTGCCGGCTTCTTGGCTGCCGGCTTTGCCGCAGCTTTGGCGGCGGGCTTTGCGGCGGCCTTGGCAGCCGGCTTCGCAGTTGCCTTGGCCGCGGGCTTGGCGGCCGGCTTGGCGGCTGGCTTGGCCGCAGGCTTCGCGGCTGCCTTGGCTGCCGGCTTCGCGGCCGGCTTCGCTGCTGCCTTGGCTGCAGGCTTGGCCGGTTTGGCCTTCGCCGCTGCCTTGGTCAACGCGGCGCCGGCCTTGCCGGCCGCCTTGGCGACGACGGTTCGCGCTTCATTGACTTTGCCGGCGACCGCCTTCTCAGCCTTGGCAACCACCTTCTTGGCGTCCTTGACCTTGCCCGCAACCGCCTTTTCGACTTTCGCTTCGGCCTTGACGACAGCCTTCTTGACTTCGGTAGCCTTGGCCTCGACGGCCTTTTTCGCTACGCCCACCTTTTTGGTCGCTGCCTTCTTCACCTTGGCCACCTTGGCTTCTGCCGCGGCAACCACTTGTTTGCCTTCGGCGATCAGCTTCTCGCCAATGGCTTCGGCACGATCTTTCAGCTCTTCGACTTTGCCCGCAATACCCTTCTTGCCTTTCATGACGACCACTCCCTCGCTCAGTTTGGCGCCCCGGCGGGGCGCGGTCCATCGAACTTGTTGCCTGCGTCCACGACTCGCGGGCATACCCGCATCCAAGTCTGGCCAGACCTGACCTGGTCCGAAAAGTCCACAAGGACTTCTCGGGCCAAACTCAGAATTTGCCGTAATAGCCCTCTTTGAGAGCATCGAACAGATTGGCGGCGGTATGCGTCTCGCCGTCGTATTCGATTTCTTCGTTGCCCTTGACTTCGATCACGCTACCGTCTTCGAGTTCAAACCGATAGAGGGTGTTCTCCAGGTCTTGCTCCTTGACCAACACGCCCTGGAACGCCGCCGGATTGAAGCGGAAAGTGGTGCAGCCCTTCAATCCCTGTTTGTGCGCATACAGGTAGATGTCCTTGAAGTCGGCGTAGGCGTAATCGGTCGGCACGTTGGCCGTCTTGCTGATCGACGAGTCCACCCACTTTTGCGACGCCGCCTGGATGTCGACATGCGACTTCGGGCTGATGTCGTCGGCGGACACGAAATAGTCCGGCAGTTTTTCGTCCGGCTTTTCGCTGTAGGGCATTGCCTTCGGGTTGACCAGTTGCCGGTAGGCGAGCAACTCGTAGCTGAACACCTCGACTTTTTCCTTGGACTTCTTGCCCTCGCGGATGACGTTTCGCGAGTAGTGGTGCGCAAACGAGGGTTCGATGCCGTTGCTGGCATTGTTGCCGATCGACAGCGAGATGGTGCCAGTCGGCGCAATCGAGCTGTGATGGGTGAAGCGCGCACCGACCTCGGTCAATTCGCCGACCAGTTCCGGCGCCACGCCGGCCAGTCGTTGCATGTAGCGTGAGTACTTGCCATGCAGCAAACGTCCCGGAATCTGGTCGCCGACGCGATAGCCGTCGGCAACCATTTCCGGGCGCTTGCGCAGCATTTCGCCGGTCACCTCGAACTGCTCCAGCATGATCGGCGCGGGACCCTTCTCCCGCGCCAGGATCAATGCCTCTTCCCAACCGGCGATGGCCATGTCGCGCGAAACCGCATCGGTGAATTCCAGCGATTCGGGCGAACCGTAGCGCATCTTGAGCATGGTCAACGTCGAGCCGAGGCCGAGAAAGCCCATGCCATGGCGGCGCTTGCGCATGATCTCGTCGCGTTGGCCCTGCAGCGGCAGGCCGTTGACCTCGACCACGTTGTCGAGCATGCGCGTGAACACACGCACCACTTCCTTGTATTCGTCCCAGTCGAAGCGAGCACGCGCGGTGAACGGTTCGCGCACGAACTTGGTCAGGTTCACCGAGCCCAGCAGGCACGAGCCATAGGGCGGCAAGGGTTGCTCGCCGCACGGGTTGGTGGCGCGGATGCTCTCGCACCACCAGTTGTTGTTCATCTCGTTGACGCGATCGATCAGGATGAAGCCGGGCTCGGCGAAATCGTAGGTCGAGGTCATGATCATTTCCCACAGACCCTTGGCGCGTATGTGGCCGTAGATCTTGCAGGCGACCAGACCGTCGTCGCGACTGACATAGTTGTTGCTCGTCGGCCATTCGCGCCAGATCACCTGGGACGGGTCGGCGATATCGATCTCGTGCTGTTCCTTGACGTGCACCGGGAACACCAGCGGCCAGTCGCCATCGGTTTCCACCGCGTGGATGAACTCGTCGGTGATCAACAGCGACAGGTTGAACTGGCGCAATCGACCGTCCTCGCGCTTGGCCTTGATGAACTCCTTGACGTCCGGGTGTGCGACATCGAATGTGCCCATCTGCGCGCCGCGGCGGCCACCGGCGCTGGACACGGTGAAACACATCTTGTCGTAGATATCCATGAACGACAGCGGGCCGGAGGTGTAAGCACCGGCACCCGACACATAAGCGCCACGCGGGCGCAAGGTGGAGAACTCGTAACCGATGCCGCAGCCGGCTTTCAACGTCAGCCCGGCTTCATGGACCTTGCCGAGGATGTCGTCCATCGAGTCGCCGATGGTGCCCGATACCGTGCAGTTGATCGTGCTGGTCGCCGGCTTGTGCTCCAGCGCGCCGGCGTTGCTGGTGATGCGGCCGGCCGGAATGGCGCCGCGACGCAGCGCCCAGAGGAAACGCTCATACCAGTACGCGCGTTTGTCGGCGTTGTCCTCGGCGTCGGCGAGCGCCCGGGCAACGCGCTTGAAGGTGTCGTCGATGGTGCGATCGATCGGATCGCCGAGTTTGCTCTTCAGGCGGTACTTCTTGTCCCAGATATCCTGGGACGCGGGCTGCATTGGAATATCCACGGCGTCGCTACGAACCGCTTCCAGACGAACGGTGCTCATCAAAGATTGCCTCCCCAGGCGTAAGGCGCGTTCTTATTATGTGTTGCGGTCGAGCAACTAGTTCTTGGTGCCAGTTCACATCTCGACCACTACATCTAGTGGTGACAGCGGGGGAGGAGTTTGAGATTCCGAGCGCCCGCAGTCAAGCACCTGTCTCTTATACACATCTCCGAGCCCACGAGACAGGCAGAAATCTCGTA
>ERZ761607.5189-NODE-5189-length-10915-cov-5.148803_pt1 | contig 10915 bp, 8 predicted proteins | sample MGYA00511164_ERZ761607 | MGnify/ENA primary metagenome ERZ761607 (study PRJEB28899, sample SAMN02445080) | bioreactor sludge metagenome | biome: EBPR sludge | place: Australia: Brisbane, Thorneside Wastewater Treatment Plant | collected 2011-06-22 ...
CACGTGGGTCAGCTCGACGATGCCATCCGTCGCGAGCAGGCCCGCCGCTTCGACGACGTTCGCCAGCTCGCGCACGTTGCCGGGCCAGTCGTGCGCGCGCAGCGCTTCGAGCGCCTTCGGAGAGAGCCGCACGCGGCCGAGGTCGTGCTTCTCGCTCGCGCGCCGCAGGAAGAGCTCCGAGAGCGGCAGGATGTCCTCGCGTCGCTCGCGCAGGGGCGGCAGGTGCAGCGGCACGACGTGCAGTCGGTAGAAGAGGTCTTCGCGGAAGCGTCCCGCCGCGATGTCCGCTCCGAGCTCGCGGTTGGTCGCGGCGATGATGCGGACGTCGGCCTGCTTTTCGCGGGTCGCGCCCACCGGGAGATACGTGCGCTCTTGCAGCACGCGCAGCAGCTTCGCCTGCACCGACGGCGGCGCGTCGCCGATCTCGTCGAGGAAGAGCGTCCCGCCTTCCGCCGCCGCGAGCAGACCGTCCTTGTCGCGGTGCGCGCTCGTGAAGGCCCCGCGCACGTGCCCGAAGAGCTCGCTCTCGAGCAGATCCGGCGGGAGCGCCGCGCAGTTCACCGCGATGCAGGGCCGCTTCCGGCGGTGGCTCAGCTCGTGGAGGCTCCGCGCGACGAGCTCCTTGCCCGTGCCCGACTCGCCCGTGACGAGCACCGTCGAGTCCGTGCCCGCCACCCGCGCGAGCCGCTCGCGCAACGCGATCATCGAGGGGCTCTCGCCGAGCAGTCGCGTGCCCGAGCTGCGCCCGGAGCCGCGCCGGAAGCCCGCGAGCTCGCGCCGTAGCTCGGCCCCGACGAGCGCCTGCGCGACCGTCGCGAGCAGCTCGTGGTCGTGGAAGGGCTTGGTCAGGAACGAATGCGCGCCCTTCTTCATCGCCTCGACCGCGGTCTCGATGCTCCCGTGCGCGGTCAGGATCACCACCGGAAGATCCGGATCCGTCTCGCGGAGCTCGTCGAGAAGCGTGAGGCCGTCCCCGTCCTCCAAACGCAGATCCAAGACGAGCACGTCGACCAGCTCGTTCCGTAGCGCTCGGCGCGCGCCACGACACGACGTCTCGGTGACGACCTCGTAGCCGTGGTGCTCGAGGCGCATCGCGATGAGCTCGCAGAGGTCCTCTTCGTCGTCCACCACCATCAGGCGGGCGCCCAGCATCACGGAGCGGTGCATCGAGTCGGCGGCGTTCATCGTCAAGTCCTCTCGCGGGCGGCGCGGGCGGGGGCGGAGTCGGCGTCGGCGTCGGAGTCGGCGTCGGCGTCGGCGTCGGTGTCGGCGTCCGAGTCGGCGTCGGCGTCGGCGTCGGCGTCGGCGTCGGCGTCGGCGTCGGCGTCGGAGTCGGAGTCGGCAACTCGTTCCGGTCGCGACGCGGTCGCGTCGATCGGCAACCAGAGCACCAGCTCGGCGCCTGCCCCTTCCTCGGTCTCTCCGAGCAGGAGCGTTCCGCCGTGGGCTTCCGCGACCTCGCGGCAGAGGGACAGTCCGAGCCCCACCCCGAGCGCCTTGGGGCTGCTCGGCACCGGGCTCGACACGAAGGGCTGGAAGAGCGACTCGCGCAGCTCGTTCGGGATGCCCGGCCCCTCGTCCTTCACACGAATCCGCGCCCAACGCCGCGCCATGCGAGGAAGCGCGACGCCCGTGGGCCCGTCGTCGTGCACGGTGCACTCGACCTCGACCCGCTGCCCGCTCCGCGACACCCCGACCGCGTTGCGTACCAGGTTGGCGAGCGCGCGCTCCACGAGCGGGGAGTCGAACGAGCCCGTCGGAGGATCGTCCGCCGAGACCGCGAGCGTGACGTCGACCTTCCGTGACTCCGCGTCCGTACGTTCTTCCTCCACCGCGCGCGTCAGGATCGGAGTGAGCGGGGTCCGCGGCTCCAGCCGCAGCGCCGCCCCCGCGCGCAGACGCGAGAGATCGAGCAGCGCGGTCACGGTTCGAATCTGTCGCTCGCACGCGTCGCGCGCGATCGTCACGAGCCGGATCTGACGCGACGAGAGCGAGCCGCCGGCCCCGTCGGAGAGCAGCGCGAGCGCTTCGCGCATCTTCGACAGAGGCGTGCGCATCTCGTGCGAGACGTTCGACACGAAACCACGTTTGAGCACGTCGACCTCCGCGAGCCGCATGCGCAAGAGCTCGAGCTCTCGCGCCAGCTCGCGGACCTCGCGTGGCGTCGCGATCGGATCGATCGGCGCGCGAAAGTCCTGCCGCGCGAGCCGCCGGGCCTGCTCGCCGAGCTGAGCCATCGAGCGGCTCACGCTCCGCGCGAGCGACCACGACACCGTGCCTGCGATCAAGAGCGCGAGCGCGATCAGCGTCACGCCGCGGACGAGCGCGGTGCGGATCACCTCCTGCGCCTCCGCCTCGCGGTCGACGACCTCCTGATGCAGACGCGAGATGCGTGCGACCCAGGCGTTCGTGAGGTCTTCGTCGAGCACCTCGCGTCGCTGCTCGTGCGGCAGGCTCCCGAGCAGCTCGCACGGCGCTTCGGGTCGCAGCGTGGTCACCAGCGCCACGTAGGCCTCGAGCACCCGTCGCAGCTCGTGGTCGGCGGAGGTCGACCGATCGAGCGCGGCCCGAAGCTCCGTCGCGCGCTCGCGCACCACCTCCGAACGGTCGAACACCTGGGGGCTCGAAGGCGCGTCGCGGCACTCCTTCTCCGCGCGCCGCATCGAGACGTCGAACGCCCACCCGACGCGGTGGAGCGCGGTCTCGTCGCGGAGGACCCGCAGCTCGCCGCGCTCCATCTCCGAGAGCAATCCGGTGACGGTGCCCGCGCCGACGAGCACGACCGCGACCGCGCCGGTCATGACCGCGAGCGGGACGCCCTGCGTGAGCAAGAGCCGAGGAAAGAGCCGCACGGTTCCCCCGACGAGCAAGACCCGTGCGCGGCGGGATTTCCCGTGAATCCCCGAGCTGTCGGGGATCTCGGACAGTGTCGGTCCGCTGCCGTCGGGACGTCCCGACACACGCTCCGTTCGGGCGGACGTTCGGCCCGGCACGTGCGCCGCATTGCAGCGGCCCGATGCAACGCACCTCGGCTCGCACGCCGAACCCTTCCGCCCGCGTCTCCGAGCCGAGCCGCGCCGGCCACGTCCCCTGGTCCGATGCGGCCCGCCTCACCGCCAACGCGTGGAAGAGCGCCTTCGGCAACCGGATGCTCGCGAACGTCGGCGCGGGCATCTCGACCGCGCTCGTCGCGTTGCCGCTCAACGTCGCGCTCGCGCTGGTCTGTGGTCTTCCCGCGAGCGTCGGCCTCTGGACGGGCGCGGTCGCGGGCGTGGTCGGCGCGATCTTCGGTGGTGCGCGCCTGCAGGTGACCGGGCCCGAGGTCGCGCTCGCGCCCATGACCCTCGTGATCGTCCGCGAGCACGGCGTCGAAGGCATGCTCTGGTGCACGTTCCTCGCCGGCCTGATGCAGATCGGCTTCGGCTTCGCGCGCCTCGGCAAGTGGATCCAGCTCGTTCCCAAGCCGGTCGTGATCGGCTTCATGGCCGCGGTCGGCGTGATGGTGCTCGACTCGCAGCTCCCGCGCTGGCTCGGGTTGCCCGAGGAGATCGGCGCGGTGCGCGAGCTGCGCGATCTGGGCTTCGTCGGATCGATCTCCCTCGGCGCCTTCGCGCTCGGCGCGGCGGTGATCGCGCTGCTCGTCGTGATCCCGAAGCTCCACCCGCGCATCCCCGCGCCCCTCGTCGCGCTCGCGGTCGCGATCGGGCTCGCGTTCGGGCTCGACGTCGACGCGCCGCGCGTGCCCGACATCGACGGCATCGTCACCACCGTCGGTCTCGCGAACCTCGGTGTGGCCGAGATCGCCTCGCTGCTCCCGGTCGCGTTCGGGCTCGCGCTCCTCGCCTCGCTCGACTCGTTGCTGAGCGCGGTGAGCATCGACGCGCGCATCGGCGATCGGCACCGCAGCGATCAGGAGCTCGTCGCGCAGGGCCTCGCGAACCTCGCGTGTGGCCTGCTCGGCGGCATGCCGGTCGCGGGCGCGATCGTCCGCTCGGCGGCTGCGGCCGACGCGGGCGGCACGAACCGCCTCGCGCCGATGGTGCAGTCGATCGCGCTCGGGGTGCTCCTCGTGGTCTTCGGCCACCACGTGCACTTCATCCCGGTCGCGGCGCTCGCGGCGGTGCTCCTGGTAGTCGGCGCGCGTCTGCTCCAGCCGCGTGTGATCGCCGCGCTCTTCCAGCGCTCGCGCGGCGACGCGGCGGTGGTCGCGGTGACGGTCGTCGCGGTGGTCGCGATCGACTTCGTGCCGGGGGTGCTCTGCGGCATCGTCGCGGCGCTCGTGCGCATGGCGGCGGTGCACGCGGGCGTGAGCGTGCGGCGCGTGCCGGTCGAGGCGTCGAGCGCGGTCGCGGCGCTTCGGTTCGAGGGCCCGCTCCACTTCGCGAACGTCGGCTCCGCGGTGGCGGCGATCGAGTCCACGACGGCGGAGCTCGTGATCGTCGACGTCGCGTCGGTGTCCGCGATCGACGAGTCGGCGATGGAGGCGCTGCTTCGAGCGGTCAGCCACGTGCAGGGCGACTCGCGCCGCATCCAGCTCACGGGCGCGCGCCCCTCGGTGGCCCAGCAGCTCACCGAGGTCGGGCTCGCGGACGCGCTCGATCATCCGGACCCGACTCGCACGCTGCACGACGCCCTCGCGGAGCTCCGCGGCCGCGCCTCGCGCCCCGAGCTGCAGCCGCTCCACGACGACGTGCGCCCGCTCGCGCCCGTCCGGAGGGCCGGCGCGTGAGCCGCGCGCTCTTCGGCGGGGTGTCGATCCTCGCGGTCGTGCTCGGGGCGTGGATCCTGCGCGCCGCGCCGGGATCGTGGTCCGCGCTCGCGCTCGTGGTGGTGGGCGCGATCTCCGCGCGCCTGCTCCTGGCGGAGACGCCCGACGACGTCGCGCCGACCTCGGTCGTCGAGACCACCACGCCGTCGCCGACCTCGACGGATGCGGCTTGGCGCGGGGAGCCCGAGGCGGTACACCCGTCCGCGTGGCGCGACGCCTGGGACGTAGATGAACGCGGTGTTGGCGTACGAGGACGTCCGCAAGAGCTACGGCGCGACCGTGGCGCTCGCGGGCGTCTCCCTCGACGTCCGTGAAGGCGAGATCTTCGGGCTGCTCGGGCCGAACGGCGCGGGCAAGACCACGCTGATCCGCATCGGGCTCGACATCCTGCGCCCCGACTCCGGGCGCGTGCTCCTCTTCGGGCATCCGCTCCAACGCGACGGTCTCGATCGCGTCAGCTACCTGCCCGAAGAGCGCGGCCTCTACCGCAAGGTGAAGGTCATCGACACGCTCGAATACTTCGCGCGCCTCAAGGGGCTCACGAAGAAAGACGCGCGCGCGCGCTCCGAGGTCTGGCTCGAGAAGGTGGGCCTCGCGCATGTGGCCAAGCGCAACGTCGAGACGCTGAGCAAAGGCATGAGCCAGAAGATCCAGATCGCGAGCGCGCTGCTCTCCGATCCGGAGCTCTGCGTGCTCGACGAGCCCTTCAGCGGCCTCGATCCGGTGGCGGTCGATCTCGTGAAGCAGCTCCTGCGCGAGCGCCGCGCGGCGGGTCGCACCACGATCCTCTCCACGCACCAGATGAGCCAGGTGGAGGCGCTCTGCGATCGGCTCGCGGTGATCCACGCCGGACAGCGGGTAGTCTACGGCGCGCTCCGCGACGTGCGCCGCGCGCATTCGACGCCGGTGGTGCGCGTGCGCATCGAGGGCGAGCTCCCCGAGCTGCCGGGTCTGCTGCGCGTCACCGAGGATCGCGATCTGCTCGAGCTCCACCTCGCGCCCGGCACCTCGCCTTCGGACGTGCTCGAAGCGCTCGTCGCCGCGAAGGTGCGGGTGCATCACTTCGAAGAGGTGCTCGCGACGATGGAGGAGATCTTCCTGCGCGCGGTGCGTGGCGAGAGCGCCCCGATGGAGGCCGCGTGATCCGTCCGCTCGAGGTCGCGCCCGAGGAACGTTCGCGCCGAGCTTGCGCGGTGTCGAAGGCACCTGCGCTCGGTGGGGAGGCCGCGTGATCCGTCCGCGCAAGGTCGCCGCGATCGCGCGTTTCGAGTTCCTCAACGTCGCCAAACGTTGGAGCTACCTGCTCGTCACCTTCGGTCTACCGCTCTTCTTCTCCGCGCTCTCCGGCGGTTTGCTCACGATTCAAGGCAAGTTCTTGGTCGAGCGCGCGGAGCGCACCACGGTGTACGGGCTGGTCGACCGCACGGGGCTCGTCAGCTCCGAAGCCATCTGGACCGACTTCGACGGCGTCGAAGGCTCCCGCGCGCGCCACGCGATCCTCGAAGCGGAGCTGCCGACGACGGGCCAGGCCTACCTGGTGCTCGACGCGGTGGTCTTCGCGCGTTTCCCCGACGAAGAGTCCGCGCTCGCGCTGCTCCGCACCCAGCGTCTCGGCGCGGTCTACGCGGTCGCGGAGGACTACCTCACCTCGGGGGCAGTCACGGTCTTCGAGTCCGAGTCCGGCCCCGTGCTCAGCGTGCGCAGCGCGACGGTGGAGCCGGTCCTCCAGCGCCTGCTCACGGATCGCCTCCTGCGCGGTCGCGTCGACGAGGCGGTGATCGAACGTGTGCTCGATCCGATGCTCCTCGATCGCGTCACCCTCGCGCCGACGGGCGAGCAGCGCTCCACCGAGAACCGCGCGCTGGAGCTCGTGGTGCGCACGGGCGTGCCCTTCCTGCTCGGCGTGTTGCTCCTGACCGCGCTGCTCTCCGCGAGCGGCTACCTCGTGCAGACGGTTGCGCTCGACAAGGAGAGCAAGGTCGTCGAGGTGCTGCTCTCGAGCGCCGACCCGGACGAGCTGCTCACGGGCAAGCTCCTCGGCCTCGGCGGCGCGGGCCTCCTGCAGTTCTTCGTCTGGGCCGCGATGGTGGTCGGCGGCGCGCTCACCCTCGCCGCGCTCGTGGCGACCTTGAAGGTCCCGGTGCCCTGGGCCGCGATCGCGATCTCGCCGCTCTTCTTCGTGCTCGGCTACCTCTTCATCGGCAGCCTGATGCTTTGCACCGGATCGCTCGGCTCCAGCGTGCCGGAGAGCCAGAAGCTCACGCTCGGCTGGGCGATGCTCGCGGTGCTCCCGCTGATGCTGATGGTGATCCTCCTCGAAGAGCCGCACGGCACGGTCGGCCAGATCCTCACCTGGATCCCGTTCAGCGCCCCGCTCACGGTGATCGTTCGCATGTCGATCGCGCCCGAAGGCATCGCGTTCCACGAGATCCTCGGCGCGCTCGGCGTGTTGCTCGCGAGCACGTGGCTCTCGATCCGCTTCGGAGCGCGTTTGTTTCGGGTGGGATTGCTGCTGACGGGATCGCGTCCGAGCGTGAGAGAGCTGCTGCGGCAGGCGCGTTTGTTGGATTGAACCGACCGAGCACCTTGGGGCTCGGTCAGCGATCGTCGACGAAGCGCGTCGCGGCCGCCATCGCTTCGGGGTGGCCCATCACGAAGGTGTGGATCGCGTCGACCACGAGGTGAGCCGTCATCCCCTCGAGCTTCGTCTCTTCGACGGTCACGATTCCGTCGTCCGGACCTTCGAGGAGTGGGTTGATGCGCTCGCCCTTCGCGCCCGCGATCACGAGGAAGGGGATCGTCGGAAGCGGCACGTCGAGACCCTGCGCGAGCTCGTCGAGCACCGGGCCGAAGACCGGTCGCGCCAGACCGCGGACGTTGGCGTGGAGCAGACGCGCCATCGCCGCGCCACGGCTCGGGGGCGCACACATCACGAGGCGATGCGGGCGCGGGAGTCTCTCGCGAAGGCTGCCTCGCGGAGAGCCTTCCGAAGCGCCTTCCAGCTCGGCGAGCGCGAGGCGTGCGACGAGGCCGCCGAGCGAATGCGTCACGAAGCTCACGCGCGTCGCGTCGACGTGGGCGAGCAGCGTGGCGACCGCGCGCCCGTGCTCGCGCAGCGTCTGCCGCGTGCTCGCGTAGTCGAGCCAGGCGACGTCGTGTCCGGTGGCTTCGAGCGCGCGCACCATCGGGCGCATCGATCGACGCGAACGACCGAGCCCGTGCAGGACGACGACGAGGTGCTCGTGATGCCGCGGGGAGACGCGCGCGTCGAGGGCGCGCTCGCACGCCTGCTCGGTGCCGAGCGCGTGCGCGTGGTCGTGGGGATCGAGCAGGCGATGCCATCGCGAGAGCACGTGTCGCTGCACGCGCCAGCCTTCGCGCCACCGCACGTCGCTCCAGAGCTGTGCACCGCCGAGGGTCGGGACCGCCACCGATGCAGCATGGCTCGGGTGGGGACGAGGGGCATGTCGGAGACGGAGGCGGAGACGGAGACGGAGACAGAGGACGGAGACAGAGGCGGAGACAGAGACGGAGACAGAGACGGAGACGGAGACGGAGTCGGAGACGGAGTCGGAGTCGGAGACGGAGTCGGAGACGGAGACGGAACCGGAGACGGAGACCGAAACGGCTAGCTGCTCAGTCGACGTCGAGACGGACCGAGCGGAGACGGAGACGGAGACGGTGCGAGACCTGATACGCTCGGCGCCCATGGCGGACGAACGAAGGCGAGCGCCGCGCTTCGCGCTCTGGTTTCCGATGCAGATCGCGCGTGACGGCGAGGTCATCCTTGCGATCAGTCGCGACGTGAGCGAGGTCGGCGTGCTGCTGGTCGCGGCGGCGGCGCCGACGGTGGGCGCGAAGGTGACGCTGACCATGCAGCTCCCGGGCGACACCGCGCGTACGGTCGAGGGCACGATCGTGCGCGTCGATCCGAACACCGCGGACCTCGAGGGCCTGTGGCGTCACCGCGTCGCGGTCGAGCTCGTGGAGCGTGTGGACGGGCTCGAGCCCTTGCTCGAAGAGGTGAGTCGCACCTCGCATCCGCCGCCGGATCCGAACGCGTGATGCGCGTCCTCTTCGTCGGCAACAGCTACACGCTCTACCACGACGTCCCCGCGCAGGTCGCGGCGCTCGTGGCCTCGCTCGGTCGCTCGAGCGTCGAGGAGCCGCCGACGAGCGTCGAAGGTCGGCAGGGTCAGCCGCCGACGAGCGTCGAGGATCGGCGGGGTCAGCTGCCGACGAGCGTCGAGGATCGGCGGGGTCAGCCGCCGACGATCGAGCCGCACTCGGTGCTTCAGGGCGGCGCCGACTGGAAGCTGCACCGCGAGTCGCTCGGCACACCCGCGCGGATCGCGGAGGGCTTCGACGTGGTGGTGCTCCAGGGCAAGAGCACCGATCCGTTGCTCGCCCGCTTCGGGTTCGCCCGTCACGGGGCCGCGCTCGCGTGCCTCGCGCGTCGCCATGGCGCGCGGGTGATCTTCGTGCAGACGTGGGCCTGGGCCGCCGACCATCCGTCGTATCGCGATCGGTGGACGCGACGATCCCCGGAGGCGTGGGCCGCGCACGTGCGCCGTGCGTACGCGCGGCTCGCGTTGGTCACGAGCGCGGAGATCGCGCCGGTGGGCGACGCCTGGTTGCGCGCCCTCCAGCAGACATCCAGCCTCGACCTGCACGACGCCGATCGGCACCACGCGTCTGCGATCGGCGCCCACCTCGCCGCGCTCGTGCTCGCGAGCACGATTGCGCGCGTGGACGTGCGCCACGCGACCTGGCGACCGAACGAGGTGCCGGAGGACGTCGCGCGCACGCTCCGCACGATCGCGGCCACGACGTGAGCGCGACGGCTCGAGGTGCGATCCGGATTCCTGCGGCTGTGGGCGCGGATCTCGCTCGCCGACCGCGGTTCGGCAGATGTGGCCGAAGCGTTCATCTCGACTCCCTATCCTTCGTGGGGCTCTCGACGACCTGACGCTTCTTCACGAACGCGGCATGGTCATTGACGTGTTTCGGCCCGATCGTTCGACCCATGACCGTCCTTCGATCGCTCCTCGTGCTCGCGCTCGCGGGCGTCACCCTGATCCCGAGCTCCCCCGTCGAAGCGCAGCGCACGCGGGTCGAGGTCCGTCGCGACGACCGCCGCGACGATCGGCGCGACGATCGCAGAGACGACCGTCGGGCGGATCGCCGCGACGACCGCCGCGACCGCCGCGACCGACGTGACGATCGACGCGACGACCGACGCGATCGCACCGTCGTCGTGCACCAGCGGCAGCCGCAGCCGCGCGTGGTCGTCCAGCCGCGTCAGCGCACGGTGGTCCACCACGCACCACGTCAGCGCACGGTCGTCGTGCAGCCGCCCGCGCCGCGTGTGGTCGTTCAGCCGCCGCGCGCGCGGGTCGTCATTCGTCGCGCTCCCCCGCCCGCGCGAGTCGTCGTTCGCCCGAGGGCGCCGCGTCAGGACGCGATCTGGGTCGAGGGTTATTGGGCCTGGAACGGCGCGACGCACGTGTGGGTCGACGGACGTTGGGAGATGCCGCGTGCGGAGCACGACTGGGTGCAGCCGCATTGGGAGCAGCACGGCGACGAGTGGTACTTCGTGGAGGGCACGTGGGTCGCGAAGCCGTCGCAGCCCGTCTACACGCAGCCCGCCTACGCGCAGCCGCAGCCGAACGCGTTCGAGTCGCAGATCATCCAGGCCTGCTCGAACGCGACGGTCGGCAACCAAGCGCTGCAAGAGTGCCTCGCAGTGGCGCGTCCGCTCGGCGCCCAGGCGCCCTCGGTGGTCGCGGCCTGCTCGAACGCGACCGTCGGCAACCAGGCGCTCACCGCGTGCGTGGGCTCGGTGCGCTACGCGACCCCGTTCACTGCCTCGATCGTGGCGACGTGCTCGAGCGCGACGGTGGGCAACGAGGCCGTGAATCAATGCGTGCAGATCGCGACCTCGAGCGGCTACGACACCACGCAGGTGATCCGGAGCTGCCAGCAAGCGACGGTCGGCAACGGCGCGCTGCTGCAGTGCGTGCAGAGCAGCGTGCGTTGACGAGCCTAGTACCCCCGCCCGCAAGTTCGTTCCGGGTATCCGCGGCCCTCGGCGCGGATCTCGCTCGCCGACCTCCTCGAATAGGCTTCGGCCTGTCCTTCGTCGGC
>ERZ761607.5191-NODE-5191-length-10910-cov-3.564440_pt1 | contig 10910 bp, 11 predicted proteins | sample MGYA00511164_ERZ761607 | MGnify/ENA primary metagenome ERZ761607 (study PRJEB28899, sample SAMN02445080) | bioreactor sludge metagenome | biome: EBPR sludge | place: Australia: Brisbane, Thorneside Wastewater Treatment Plant | collected 2011-06-22 ...
ATCCCCGAATGCATGGCATTGTGGTTGCCCTTGATGCGCGGCACGTTGACCAGACCCGCCGAACAGCCCAGCAGAACGCCACCCGGGAAGGTCAGTTTCGGGATCGACTGCCAGCCGCCCTCAGAGATCGCCCGCGCACCATAGGCCACGCGCTTGCCGCCCTTCAGCAACTCGGCCACCATCGGGTGATGCTTGAAGCGCTGGAATTCCATATAGGGATAAAGGTGCGGGTTCTTGTAGTTCAGATGCACCACGAACCCGATCAGAACCTGATTGTTCTCGAAGTGATAGAGGAAGCTTCCGCCGCCTGCGTTGCCACCCAGAGGCCAGCCCATCGTGTGGGTGACGGTCCCCAGACGGTGCTTTTCGGGGTCGATCTGCCAGATCTCCTTCATCCCGATGCCGAATTTCTGCGCGCAATGACCCTTGGACAGTTCGAACTTCTCGATCAACTGGCGCGCCAGCGAGCCGCGTACGCCTTCGGCGATGAAGACATATTTGCCGTGCAATTCCATCCCGGGCTCGTAATTCGCGCCCATCGCGCCGTCCGAGTCCTTGCCGAATTCGCCCGCGACCACGCCCTTCACGCGGGTGCCCTCCATGACCAGCTCGCTGGCTGCCATGCCGGGGAAGATCTCGACGCCCAGCGCCTCGGCCTGTTCGGCCATCCAGCGGCAGACATTGCCCATGCTGACGATATAGTTGCCGTGGTTCGACATCAGCGGCGGCATCGGCCAGTTGGGCACGCGAATTTGCCCCGCTTCACCGATCATGTAGAAATTGTCATGCGTGACCGGCACGTTCAGAGGGGCGCCCTTTTCCTTCCAGTCGGGGATCAGACGATCCAGCCCCGAAGGATCCAGCACCGCGCCCGACAGGATATGGGCGCCAACCTCGGACCCTTTTTCGATCACCACCACCGACAGATCCGCGTCGAGTTGCTTCAACCGGATCGCCGCGGACAGGCCCGCCGGACCCGCGCCGACGATGACGACGTCATACTCCATCGATTCGCGTTCAATTCCGGACATGCTGGCTCCTCGCTGCGTCTGGCGGCCGTGCGGCGCAATTTTCTTGCGGGGTGGATACAGGTTGCCCTTGATGCGGTCAATTGCGACCGGGCGTCAGAGCCATGCGCATGCCTTTGCCGCCGTCGCCGAGCGGGGCTTGCAATTCGCGTCTGCCTGCTGTCAGTTGGGTCCTGAAGAGCGACCTGCCCCGGCCCATGGCCGCGGGTTTTTTCATTTTCCGAGTGAGGCCCGATGGAAAAGATCCCGATGACCCGCCGCGGTTTCGACGCGCTCGACGCCGAGCTGCGCCAGTTGAAAAGCACTGACCGCCCGGCCGTGATCCGTGCCATCGCCGAAGCGCGCGAACATGGCGACCTGTCGGAAAACGCCGAATACCACGCCGCACGCGAGAAGCAGAGCTTTATCGAGGGACGGATCAAGGAGTTGGAAGGCATCCTCGGACGCGCGGAGGTGATCGACCCTGCACGTCTGTCCGGGGCGATCAAGTTTGGCGCCACGGTGAGGCTGGTCGACGAGGATACCGACGAGGAAAAGACCTATCAGATCGTCGGCGAGACCGAGGCGGATATCGAGAACGGCCTGTTGAACATCCGCTCGCCGCTGGCGCGGGCGCTGATCGGCAAGGAGGCTGGCGACAGCGTCGAGGTGCGCACCCCCGGCGGTGATCGCAGCTACGAGGTTATCTCGGTCGACTACCGCTGAGGCCCGTCATGGCCGACACCCCCCCTCCGCTTCCGCCGCGCCCGCGCCTGTCAGGCGAGGTGCTGGCCTTCGTGCTGTCGCTGATCTGGCTGGGATTGCTGGTTGCTGCCTTTCGGGTGCTGGGTCTGGAAGGGCAGCAGATCGCCGACACGCTGGGGTTGGTGGTGGTGGCGCTGGCCGTATTCCTGCCCATTGCCTTGATCTGGCTGGCGGTTCTGGTGCTGCGCGCGGCGCGCGACATGCGCGACCAGTCGCTGCGGCTGCAGGCCACGGTCGAGGGGATGCGGCGCGGCTGGATCCGTGACCAGCAGGCGGCAGGCCATGCGCTGAAGCCCTCGGTCGAGGAAAAGCTGGCCGAAATCGCCGCCGCCCAGACGCGCGCCGAGACTCAATTGGCCCTGTTCACCTCGCGCCGCGAACAGGGGCGCCGCGATGCCGGGAAATGGGCGGCACCCGCGCCGACGCCGGGCGCAGAGGAAGCGGCCGGGATCGACACCACCCCGGACGCTGCCCAGCCTGTGCTGGCGCTGGATAACCCGCTGCCCGGCGCGGGCCCGCTGCCCCCGGCCGATGTGATCCGCGCGCTGCACTTCCCCGAAACCGACAGTGACGACGAGGGCTTTGCCGCGCTGCGCCGGGCGCTGGCCGATCACGGAACCGCCGAACTGGTGCGCGCTGCGCAAACGGTGTTGAGCGTGCTGGCCGAAGAGGGCATCTACATGGACGACCTGCGCCCCGACCGGGCGCGACCCGAATTGTGGCGCGCCTTTGCGATGGGCGCGCGCGGATCGGAGATCGCGCCGCTGGGGGGCATCCGCGACCGCTCGTGCCTGGCGCTGACCGCCGGCCGGATGCGCGCCGATCCCGCCTTTCGCGAGGCCGCGCACCGGTTCCTGCGCACCTTTGATCGTCGGTTCGTGGTCTTCGAGGCGCATGCCAGCGACGCCGAAATCGCCCGGCTGGCCGAGACCCGTTCGGCCCGCGCCTTCATGCTGCTGGGCCGCGTGGCCGGAATGTTCGGCTAGGCCATGACCGACAGGCCCTCCGCCCCCGCCCGCCGCGCCTATTGGCAGGGCCTGCGTGACGGCGGGCCATTCCTGTTGATCATCGGCCCTTTTGGCATGGTCTTTGGCGTCGTTGCCACCGAGGCTGGACTCAGCGTGGTGCAGACGCTGGCCTTTTCCGTCGCCGTGATCGCCGGGGCCGCGCAACTGACCGCGCTGCAACTGATGACCGAGAACGCGCCGACGGTGATCGTGCTTTTGACCGCGCTGGCCGTGAATGCGCGCATGGCGATGTATTCGGCCAGCCTGACCCCGCATCTGGGCGCGGCCCCGCTGTGGCAGCGGGCAGTCGTCGCCTACCTGATGGTCGATCAGGCCTATGCGACCGCCTACCTGCGTTTCGAGCGGGAACCCGGGATGAGTGTCGGCGCCAAGCTGGGTTACTATCTGGGCGTGATCACACTGGTGGCGCCCTGCTGGTATCTGGGCACATTGGCCGGCGCGCTGCTGGGCGAGGCAATCCCCCCCTCGATCCCGATATCCGCGGCGGTGCCGATCACCTTTCTGGCTCTGGTCGGGCCGATGCTGCGCACGCTGGCCCATGTGGTGGCTGCACTGGTGTCGGTGGTGGGTACGCTGGCGCTGGGATTCCTGCCCTATTCGCTGGGACTGCTGGCCGCTGCGGTGCTGGCGATGATGGCGGGCGCGGCCGTCGAGACGCGCGTGGCCCGCTGGCGCGAGGGCGCACGATGAGCGATGCCCTGATCTGGACGGTGATCGCCTTGCTGGCGGTGGGCACCTTTGGCCTGCGCTTTTCGTTTCTGGGGTTGATCGGCAATCGCCCCCTGCCCGAGTGGCTGCTGCGCCACCTGCGCTATACCGCCGTTGCTGTGATCCCTGGCCTGATGGCACCGCGCGTGCTGACGCTGGACCCGGCCACGGGCCTTCCCGACCCTGCATTGCTGGCGGCAGTGGCGCTGACATTGACCATCGGTCTTTGGACCCGCAACGCCGTGTGGGCGATGCTGGGCGGCGTCACGATGCTGGTGGTCAGCGTGCTGGTCTAGGAATCAATAGGTCTGGCGCGCGGTGGGTTCGGCGTCGGAATAGATCCGTTCGACCGTGACCCCGGGGATCGTGGCGAGTTGATCCGTCAGCGAATTGGGCTGGAAAGAATCGCGCAGGAATTCGAAACCAGGGACCTGGCGCAGAATCGCCACGATGGATTTCGCGCAATAGGCATCCGGCACCGGCCCATAGGATTCGGCCAGTCGCAGGATGTACTCGGCCGTCTCGGGCGGCACCGCGAGAGTCAGGATCAGCACATGATGGGTGCGCCGCGCATGGTAATAGGTGTAGCGGTGCAGTTGCTCGGGCGTCATGCCGTATTGAACGTCGTGCCGTTCGGGCGACTCGGGATGGTTCCACGAACCCGCCGGATCGAACAGCACCCGCTGGCTGGGCGCATTGATGAGCAGGGCCGCGTGCTCGCCACGGCCCGTTTCGTTGTTGATGACGTTATAGACCGAAATCTCGATCGGCCCCGGATGCTGATAGCGCGCCGCGATCACCTCGGCCTCGGGGGCGTAGACCACCGGCTTGGTGCAGGCGGCGACAAGAACCAACCCCAGAAGGGCAACGATACGCAGGATCAGCGGCATGGGCGACGGCCTTCCGGGGTCTGGCGGAACAGGATCAGGCGTTCACGAGCGCCATGAAGATCAGAATGCCGATCGACACCGCAGCGACCCAGATCGCAAACTTGATGAACCCGGCAAAGGTCTTTTCCTGATCCCTGATATCCATCGAACCGTGCTTGTGCGCCATGTCAGGCTCCCGTTTGTGGTGTTTTTTCTTCCTTAGCCCAAGGCAAAACCGCTGTCACCCGGTTTGCGCGCGGCGATTGTCGCGAAGCGTGTAGACCAGATCGTCGCGCGCCAGCAATTGTTCCAGCAGGCGGGCGGTGACGCGGTGGGGTTCGATCCCCTCGAACCCCGGCAACCCCGCCAGCAGTGAGGAAACGTTGTAGGCGCAGTGCAGCGGCAGCGAGGGCGGGCGTTCGGCAGCGCGGCGCAGCGCGAGGCGGGCGACATCCGGTGTTACCGCCTTGTCGAAAAGGTGCACGACCCAGCCCCCGACCGAATAGCGGATGCCGTCGCGCGCCAGATAACTATCCTCATCCGCAGGGGTGACATTGTGAATCACCTCGCTGTCACCGCGACACTGGTCGGCGGGGGTCCAGACCCCGGCGGGATCGTAGATCAGCGATTCGGCACCGGCGTGCACGATCAGCCCGGAGTGAAAGGGAATGTCGGCGCCCGCCATCTCGAAAATGACGATGCGCAGGCGGTAGGGCGCATTCACAGGCGCGACGTCAACGGGCGGCAGTTCGCCGTGGCGCAGGGGCGTGCAGGCCGCCAGCGCCAAGCCCGCCATGACCGCCCGGCGGCTCAGACTGCCTGCCATTCCCAGGCCCCTGCCGGATTGCGCCAGCGGCGGACCCGGCCCTCTGCCAGCAGATGGTTCAGATGCGCCACCGCCTCGACAAGGGCCATCCCGGCCTCGGGCCCGGTGATCTCGCGCTTGAAAAGCGGCACGAAGCACTGCGCCGCCGTGCGCGGCTGGTCGAGCGCAGCCTGGAGGCGGTCCAGCGCACCGAGATGGTTGTCGACCATCTGCGCGAGGCGCGTGGGCAGCCCGGTGAAGGGCAGCTTGTGCCCCGGCAGAACAAGGTGGCGGTCCTCGGCAAAGGTGGCAAGACGGCGACAACTGTCGATCCATTCGCGCACAGGATCGGCGTCGGGCTCGGTCGCATAGACGCCCAGATTGGCGCTGATACCGGGCAAGAGCTGGTCTCCGCCGATCACCAGGTCGTCGTCGAGGCTCCACAGGGTCGCGTGTTCGGGCGCGTGGCCATGCCCTACCCGGACCAGCCAGCGGCGCCCGCCCATGGTTAGCACGTCCCCCTCGGCAATGCGCGTGAACCCCAGAGGCAGCGGTGCCACCATATCGGCAAAGTTGAACGGCCGCTCTGCCATGCGGCGGGCGATCTCGCCCTCGTCGACGCCCGAACTGCGCCAATAGGCGATGGGCTCGGGCACCGGGCTTTCGTGGACATCCAGCGTCAGCATGCGCGCGAACAGCCAGGCGGTGCGAGTGGTGATCAGTTCGCACCCGTGTTCGGTCTGGAACCAGCCCGCAAGGCCGATGTGGTCGGGGTGGTGGTGAGTCACGACCACCCGGCGCACTGGCTTTTCAGCAAGCGGACCGGCAAACAACGCCTCCCACGCCGCGCGGCCCTTGCGGCCGGCAAAGCCGGTGTCGACAACAGTCCAGCCCTCGCCGTCGTCCAGCGCATAGACGTTGACATGATCCAGCGCCATCGGCAGCGGCAAGCGCATCCACAGGACGCCGGGCGCGACCTCGACAGCGGCGCCGGGGGCCGGGGGAACCTCGAACGGATAGCGAATGCCGGGATCCGGCGCGCGTGAGGGGGCGTTCATGCGCAGGCCAGATCGTCGGCGGAAAGTGCATAAAGCTGCGCCGCCCCGGCGCGGGCCTGCACCAGAAGTGCAGCCTGCTCGGGCAGGATACGGTCAATGAACACCCGCGCCAGACGGGCTCGCGGCCCTCCGGGATCGGCGATCGCGGCCCGAAGATGGTAATGCGCCCCCAGCACCCGGGCAAAGGCGCGCAGGAAGGCGACAGCCCCGGCGTTGCGGTCATCGGGGGTCTGGGAAACCAGCCATTCCACCGCCTCGCGCATGGTTTCGGCGGCCTCCCAGACCTTGCCCGCCAGTTCGGGCAAGGTGACGCGCGCGGCCTCGGCGCTGTCCTCGACCTCTTGCAGCAGACGGTGGGCTGCCTCGCCCCCATCCATCATCTTGCGGCCAACGAGGTCCATCGCCTGAATGCCGTTGGTTCCCTCGTAGATCGGCGTGATACGCGCGTCGCGGAAATACTGCGCGGCGCCGGTTTCCTCGATGAAGCCCATTCCGCCGTGAACCTGCACGCCCAGACTGGAAACCTCGCAGCCGATGTCGGTGCCATGCGCCTTGGCAATCGGCGTCAGCAGGGCGGCGCGCGCGGTCCAACTGTCCTTGCCGGTTGCCCTGGCCATGTCGAGGCTGAGCCCGCAATCCAGCGCAATCGCCCGTGCGGCAAAGGTTTCGGCCTTCATCACCGCCAGCATGCGGCGCACATCGGCGTGGTCGATGATCGCCGTGTCGCCCTTTGGCGTGCGGCCTTGACGGCGGTCCTTGGCATAGGCCAGCGCGTGCTGATAAGCGGCCTCGGCCACGCCGATACCCTGCGCCCCCACGCCAAGACGGGCGTTGTTCATCATGGTGAACATTGCTGCCATACCGCCGCCCGGCTTGCCGATCATCCAGCCTTGGGCGCCCTCGAACGCCATCACACAGGTGGGCGAGCCGTGGATGCCCAGCTTGTGCTCCAGCGACACCACCCGCAGCGCGTTGCGCGCGCCGGGGTTGCCCTGCGCGTCGGGGATCAGCTTGGGCACCATGAACAGGCTGATGCCGCGCGTGCCGGGCGCAGACTCGGGCAGGCGGGCGAGGACAAGATGGCAGACATTGGCAGCAACGTCATGGTCGCCCCAGGTGATGAAGATCTTTTGCCCGGTGATGGCATAGGTGCCATCGGTGTTCTGTTCCGCCTTGGTGCGCAGCGCGCCCACGTCCGAACCCGCCTGGGGCTCGGTCAGGTTCATCGTCCCGGTCCATTCACCGGCGATCAGCTTTGGCAGGTAAAGGTCCTTGATCGCATCCGAGGCGTGGTGTTCCAATGCCTCGATCTGGCCCTGGCTGAGCAAGGGGCACAGTTGCAGCGACAGGCAGGCGCCCGACATCATCTCGTTCATCGCGGTGGTCAGGGTGATCGGCAGACCCATCCCGCCATGGTCGGGCGTGGCACTCAGGCCCAGCCAGCCCCCCTCGGCGATGGCCTTGTAGCCCTCCTTGAACCCTGGCGAGGTCCGCACGATGCCGTTTTCCAACCGCGCCGGGGTCAGATCACCCCCCCGGTTCAGCGGAGCCAGTACCTCATCGCACAGACGTCCCAGTTCGGTCAGGATGGCTTCGGTCGTCTCGGGACCTGCCTCGGCAAAGGTTTCGGTCGCGGCCAGACGGGCGTAGCCCAGCACCCGGTCGAGCAGAAAGCGGATATCGGCGACGGGGGCGGCAAAGGACATGACATAACCTCAGGGCGATCTGACGGAGGGTCGCGGCCCGCTTGGCAAGCCGCGCCAAGGGCTGTATTGCCCCAAATCGGCGTCCCGTTCCACCCGGAGAAATCAGGACGCAGCGTCAATCGGGGCTGCCTGTGACCGAGACCCTCGTTCTTTCGCCAAACCCCGAGGGGCTCGCACGCGCCGCGGCGATCCTGCGGGCGGGCGGGTTGGTCGCGCTGCCGACCGAGACGGTTTATGGACTTGCTGCGGATGCCCGCGATGACCGGGCGGTGGCAAAGATCTTTGCAGCCAAGGGGCGCCCCCGGTTCAACCCGCTGATCGTGCATCTGCCGGGGCTGGAGGCCGTCCCGGAATTCGCCGAGGTGACGCCGCTGGGCGCGCGGCTGGCCGACGCCTTCTGGCCCGGCCCGATGACTCTGGTCCTGCCGCTCAGGGGGGGGCTTTCGCCTTTGGTGACGGCGGGGCTCTCGACCGTGGCGATCCGGCTGCCCGCCCATCCGGTGGCAAAGGGATTGCTGGAGGCCTTTGGGGGCCCCTTGGCGGCGCCCTCGGCCAACCCCTCGGGGCGGATCAGTCCGGTGACTGCCGCGCATGTGATCGAAGGACTGGGCGGGCGTATCGCGGCGGTCATCGACGGGGGAGATTGTGCTGTCGGGCTGGAATCCACGATTCTGGATGCAACCGGCGACGCGCCGGTGCTGCTGCGCGCCGGGGGGCTGGCGGTGGAAGAGATTGAGCGTCTGGGACTGCGGGTCGCCGAGCGGCAGGGAAACGCGATCACGGCGCCCGGGCAACTCGCCTCGCATTACGCCCCGCGCGGGCGGGTCCGGTTGGACGTCACGGTACCCGAGGCCGGGGAAATCTGGGTCGGCTTTGGTCCCAGCCCCGGCGCGGCGCTGAGCTTGAGCGAGTCCGGCGATCTGACCGAGGCCGCCGCGCACCTGTTCCACGCGCTGCATCAGGCAGATGCGCTGGCCGGACCCGGTGGCCGCATCGCCTTTGCCCCCTTGCCCGAAACCGGCCTTGGCCGCGCCATCAATGATCGGCTGCGGCGCGCGGCGGCGCCGCGCTGAGTCGGAGCGATCCATGACGCTGGACAGGTTGCGGCGTGCTTGTGTCCTGCGGTGCGCATCGCGTATCTGGAGCGAGAGGACGGAGCAGGCCGGTTATCCCGGGCAGGGTCGTGCTTTTTGGCGGACTTGGAGAATGACATGACAAATCCCCTGTATGATGCGCTCTTCGCGCCCCTGTCCGGACGTGGCTCGACGTTCCTGATCCTGCCCGACGGACGCGAGATTTCGGGCGCGGCCTTCCACGGGCTTTGCGCGCGCGTCGCGGGGGCGCTGGCGGAACTGGGTTTGCAGCCCGGCGACCGCATGGCGGTGCAGGTCGAAAAGAGCATTGAGGCGCTGGCGCTTTATGGGGGGGCGGTGATGGCGGGGGTCGTATTCCTGCCGCTGAACACCGCCTACACGCCCGAGGAACTGCGCTATTTCGTGACCGATGCCGGGGCGACCCTGCTGCTGGCGGATGGGACGAAAGCGGCGGCTCTGGCCACGGTGGCGGCCGATTGCGGAGCACGGTTGATGGTGCTGAACGCCGACGGCACCGGCGATTTCGCCGAAGCCGTATCAGCGGCGACCGAGATGTCGGGGCCTGCGGTGCGGGACGAGGCGGATCTGGCGGCGTTGCTCTATACGTCGGGCACCACGGGACGCTCGAAGGGCGCGATGCTGAGCCAGAGGAACCTGTTGTCCAACGCCGAGGTTCTGGTGCGCGAGTGGCGCTTTGGCCCCGGTGATGTGCTGCTGCACGCGCTGCCGATCTTTCACACCCATGGGCTTTTCGTCGCCACCAACACGATGCTTCTGGCAGGCGGGGCGATGATCCTGTTGCCGAAACTGGATGTTGACGCGCTGATCCGCTGGATGCCGCGCGCGAATACGCTGATGGGCGTTCCCACTTTTTATACACGCCTCCTGGACGATCCGCGCTTTACCCGCGATCTGGTGTCACATTTTCGACTTTTCATTTCAGGCTCGGCGCCGCTGCTGGCCGAGACCCACACGGCTTTCGAGGCGCGCACCGGGCACCGGATCCTCGAGCGCTATGGCATGACCGAGACCAACATGAACACCTCGAACCCGTACGAAGGCGCGCGGAAGGCGGGTACTGTGGGGCCCGCGCTGCCGGGGGTCGAGGTCAAGGTCACCGACCCCGCAACGGGCGCAACCTTGCCGCAGGGCGAAATCGGCGTGATCGAGGTGCGCGGGCCGAACGTGTTTCAGGGCTATTGGCGGATGCCGGAAAAGACCGCCGCCGAATTACGCGCGGACGGTTTCTTCATCACCGGCGATCTGGGCGTGATCGACACCGAGGGCTATGTCACCATCGTCGGTCGGCAAAAGGACCTGATCATTGCCGGGGGTTACAACATCTATCCCAAGGAGATCGAACTGGAACTGGACGAGGTTCCCGGCATCAAGGAAAGCGCGGTAATCGGCGTGCCGCATCCCGATCTGGGCGAGGCGGTGCTGGGGGTGATCGTGCCGGAACCGGGCACCAATCCAGACACCTCGGCGATTCTGGCCGGGCTGGGTGCGCGGCTGGCGCGGTTCAAGGTGCCGCGTGCGCTGGTGGTGGTGCCGGACCTGCCGCGCAACACCATGGGAAAGGTGCAAAAGGCCCTGTTGCGCGACACCTACGCGGGCTGGTTCCGACGTTGAAGGCTCAGTCGACGCACAGCGTCTCGCGGCGTCCGGGAACCGTGAAGACCTCATGGCAACCGAAAAGCGGCTGGTAGGGGGCGCAGGTGCCGGACCGCGCGAGGCACAGTCCCTGACAGTCCGATGCGGAGGTGCAGGCGCGGCCCGCGTCGCGCGTGGGCTGGATGCAGGAGTGGATTCCGCCACCACGCAGCATCATTTGTCCCCCCGCACGCAAGCAGGCCGCGCGCTCTTGGAC
>ERZ761607.5197-NODE-5197-length-10905-cov-17.076866_pt1 | contig 10905 bp, 7 predicted proteins | sample MGYA00511164_ERZ761607 | MGnify/ENA primary metagenome ERZ761607 (study PRJEB28899, sample SAMN02445080) | bioreactor sludge metagenome | biome: EBPR sludge | place: Australia: Brisbane, Thorneside Wastewater Treatment Plant | collected 2011-06-22 ...
CGAGCGCCGCGTCGTGCGCCAGTTCGCCGGCCTGTTTGGCGACCGGAACCGATTCGCCGGTCAGGGCGGACTCGTCGACCTGCAGGTCGCGGACTTGCAGCAGGCGCAGATCTGCCGGTACTTTGTCGCCAGAAACCAGCAGGACCAGATCGCCCGGAACAAGGTCACGAGCGTTGATCCGCTGTTTGTTTCCGGCACGCCGTACCGTTGCCTCGGTGGTCAGCGCCCGCGACAGCGCAGCAAGGGCGTTCAAGGCCTTGTTTTCCTGGGCGAAGCCAAGAACAGCGTTGAGCAGGACGACGGCAAGAATTACAGCCGCATCGACATAGCCGCCCAGGGCCAGCTTGACCACGATCGCAACCAGCAAAATGTACACCAGCGCCTGGTTGAACTGTTGGAGAAAGCGCTGCAGAGGGCTCTTGCCCTTGGCTGGGGTCAGGCCATTGGCACCGAATCGTTCCTGGCGCCCGGCGACTTCGAACTTATCGAGCCCGCTTTCGCCATTGGTATCGAGCAGTTCGATCACCTCGCTTGCAGGCAGGTGGTGCCAGTGTTTTTCCACGAGATCTTGCACAGTTTCCGTTCCTATTCGATTGGTTTTCCGTCGCGTGTACGATCTGAGTTGCTGGAACCACGGCCACGCGCATCCACGTGCCTTTGATTGGAAGTAAGATGTTACATCTTATTGTCTAGGACAAAGTATAGACAATAAGTTCAGAAGGCGCCAGTGAAGCGGCTGGGTGATGGTCGAGCGCTTGAAGACCCGACAGGCATCGGAATGGGACTTCAGGCCGGGTGCTCGCTTTGTTTCACCACCTCAAGCAGGCGAGCGATACTTTGTGCGCCGCTGCTCTCGGCGGTATCAAATGCCAGGCTGCCGGAGTGAAGACGACCAGCCCAAGCCGGCAGCAGGGGTGTTGCTGCTATGGCGACGATTCAGATAGCAGTTGGCGGGCTCATCCATTGAACGAGGACCTCGCTGATTTCGATCGCGAAGCAGGCTACCCGATGGCCTGGTATTTTCTGATGCTCGCCGGCAAAGCCGTACCGCACTGGGTCGCCGAGGCGGTCGTCGAGGACGCGCTGGACGGCTTCGCCTACCTGCGACAACGCGACATCGATGTCGCCCGCAAGTGGCTGCATCGACCTTATGCGGTGTAGGGTGCGACCAGCAAAGCGCATTGCACTGGCAAGCGCAAGCAGGCGCGCCCCTTGGCAAGCCGTGGCCGCGAAGAACCTTCGGCAGCGACAAAGCAGCCGCCGCGGTCTTTTTTCATCCGATTGCCCTGTCCTTGCCGGCGAGGCTTCGCGCCTGGATGGCCTAATCGGAAGGTCATACCGCGAGTGCATCGTTGCGGTTGCCGGCTTGACAACCTTGCCGGGCCCGGCACCCACTTCCGGCCGCCGCGAAAACGCAAGAGGCACCGGCGGTACGGCGCGATCAGCCGTGCTGGAGCCGCCCGTCGCGGGGCTTTCCTTCGTCGCTGCGATGGAGCCAGCGCGTCTGAAAATCCCCTGCGCGTGGTGGCCTTCGCGGTTGAGGCCGTCAGCCTGACCGAGCTGGCGGAAGCGGTGAGATTCGAACTCACGGACGGTTGCCCGTCGCTAGTTTTCAAGACTAGTGCAATCGACCACTCTGCCACGCTTCCTGCAAGTCCGCCGGCGGCTGAACGATGCTGCCGCCGCGGCGCGCCGAATGATAGCACGGCGCAAGCGGTGGCGAGCGCCGCCGGGCATCGTTGCGCGCCCACCTTGCCGACCACCGGCAGCCGATGGTGATTGAAACTTTTCCGGTATGCGGCTAGTCTTAGCGCCGTAGTCGGAATTCCATCAACAGGAGGAACACCATGCAACCCCAGTTTCAGATCACAGGCCAGGCAACCCGCGAGGTGACGCTGCAGCAGAACCGGGTTCTGCGCAACACGTTCATGATGCTCGCGTTGACCATGGTGCCAACCGTGCTCGGCGCGCTGGCCGGCGTACAGATGCAGTTTTCGTTCATGGCCGGCAGCCCGCTGATGTCTTTCCTGCTCTTCCTCGGCATCGCCTTCGGCTTCATGTGGGGGATCGAACGTACCAAGAACAGCGGCATGGGAGTCGTCCTGCTGCTCGGCTTCACCTTCTTCATGGGCCTGATGCTGTCGCGCATCCTGCAGGTGGCGCTCGGCTTCAGCAATGGCGGTTCGCTGATCGCCATGGCGGCGGGCGGCACCGGCGTGATTTTCTTTTCGCTTTCGGCCGTGGCGACGGTGACCAAGAAGGACTTCGGCTTCCTGGGCAGGTTTCTGTTCATCGGCATGATCGTCGTTCTGCTGGCGGCAGTGGCCAACATCTTCTTCCAAATCCCGGCCTTGTCGCTGACCATCTCGGCGGTTGCGGTGATGGTCTTCTCGGCGTACATCCTCTATGACATCAGCCGGATCGTCAATGGCGGCGAGGACAACTACATCTCGGCGACGCTGGCGGTCTATCTAGACATCTACAACGTCTTCGTCAGCCTGCTCAACCTGCTGATGATCTTCAGCGGCGAACGCGACTGACCGGGAACCGTGTCCGATGAGCAAGGGCGGCTTCGGCCGCCCTTTGTCGTTGACCGGGTCGACCACGCCGACAGCTGTCGCCCGGCAGTCAGACCAGCAGCAGCCCGACGGCGACCTTGCGCCCTTCGCCCATCAGGACATTGTAGGTCCGGCACGCGGCCGGTAAGTCCATCACCTCCAGCCCCTTCTGCGCGCGAACCAGTGGCCGCAGCAAGTCGGGACTCGGGAAGCGCAGCAGCGTGCCGGTACCGAGCAGAACGATTTCGGCGTCCAGCGATGCCAGCAACTCGAAGTCGCCGACGCTCAGGGTTTCGAAGGTGGCCAGCGTCCAGTCCGGAATCAGGCGCTCCGGCAGCACCGCCAGGTTGCAGCTGTGACGGATGCCGTTGACGCTGACGTAACCGTCACCATAGGCGGTGAAGGTGTTCAGACCGTCTGATTTTTCGAGCTGCAGTTTCATGAAAATTGCGGTGCACCAAACCTTAAAGTACGATTATAGCTTTTTTGTCGATCGCATCCAGGGACGCACCTTAGCAGCCGCTGCCCTGCTCGAGGTGCCGGCCGACAAGTCGTCAACTGCACCGCCATTACCCGAGCCCGGACCATGAGAGAGTTTTCCCGCATCCAGCGTTTGCCACCCTACGTCTTCAGCGTGACGGCCCAGTTGAAGATGGCCGCACGCCGGCGCGGCGAGGACATCATCGACATGAGCATGGGCAACCCTGACGGACCAACGCCGCAGCACATCACCGACAAGCTGGTCGAAGCGGCGCTGCGCGAGAACACGCACGGCTATTCGGTCTCGCAGGGAATCCCGCGGCTGCGCAAGGCGATCTGCGACTGGTACCAGCGCCGCTATGACGTCAGCCTCGACCCGGAAAGCGAGGCGGTGGTGACCATCGGCTCGAAGGAAGGCATCGCGCACCTGATGCTGGCGACGGTCGACCGCGGCGACACGGTCCTGGTGCCCAATCCTTCGTACCCGATCCACATCTACGGGGCGATCATCGCCGGCGCTGACATCCGTTCGGTACCGATGACCCCCGACGTCGATTTCTTCGAGGAGCTGCGGCGGGCGGTTCAAGAGACGAATCCGAAGCCGAAAATGATGATTCTCGGCTTCCCGAGCAATCCGACGGCGCGCTGCGTGGACCTCGAGTTCTTCGAGCGCGTGGTGGCGCTGGCCAGCGAACACGACATCCTGGTGGTCCATGACCTGGCCTACGCCGACATCGTCTTCGACGGCTATCAGGCGCCGTCGATCATGCAGGTCCCGGGAGCGCGCGAGATCGCCGTCGAGTTCTTCACCATGTCCAAGAGCTACAACATGGCCGGCTGGCGGGTCGGCTACATGGTCGGCAACGAGGAGTTGTGCCGGGCGCTGGTGCGGATCAAGAGCTACCACGACTACGGCACCTTCACGCCGATCCAGGTCGCATCGGTGATCGCGCTGGAGGGTCCGCAACAGTGTGTCGAAGACGTGCGCCTGACCTATCAACGGCGCCGCAACGTCCTCGCCAAGGGGCTGCACGAAGCCGGCTGGATGGTCGAAGTGCCGAAGGCGTCAATGTACATCTGGGCCCGAATCCCCGAGTTCTACCGGCACCTCGGATCCATGGAGTTCGCCAAGAAGTTGCTCATCGAGGCCAAGGTCGCTGCGTCCCCCGGCGTCGGTTTCGGCGAGTTCGGTGACGATCACGTCCGTTTTGCGCTGATCGAGAACGAGGAACGGACGCGGCAAGCGGTCCGCGGCATCCGCGACATGTTCAGGAAGGACGGGCTGCTGACGGCTGGAGCGGGTCGCGACAGGGCGACGCCATGAAGCCGATCCGAAAGTCGAACAAGCTGGACAACGTCTGCTACGACATTCGCGGCCCGGTGCTCGAAACGGCCCGGCAGATGGAGGACGAAGGCCATCATATCGTCAAGCTGAACATCGGCAACCTGGCCGCTTTCGGCTTCGATTCGCCGGAAGAAATCCAGCTCGACATGATCCGCAACCTGCCCAACGCAGCGGGCTATTCGGACGCCAAGGGGATCTTCCAGGCACGCAAGGCGGTCATGCACTACACGCAACAGAAGCACATCAAGGGCGTGACGCTTGAAGACATCTATATCGGCAACGGCGTTTCCGAGCTGATCGTGATGTCGATGAACGCCTTGCTCAATACCGGCGACGAGGTCCTGGTGCCGGCGCCCGACTACCCGCTATGGACCGCCGCGGTGAGCCTGTCGAGTGGCACGCCGCGCCACTATCTCTGCGACGAAGCGAACGACTGGCTGCCCGACCTCAAGGATCTCCGCGCCAGGATCACGCCGCGCACGCGCGCGCTAGTGGTGATCAACCCGAACAACCCGACCGGCGCGCTGTATCCTGAGAGCGTGCTGCTCGAGATGGTCGCCATCGCCCGCCAGCACCAGCTGATCATCTACGCCGACGAGGTGTACGACAAGGTGCTCTACGACGGCGCGACGCATACCGCGATTGCCTCGCTGTCGCACGACCTGCTGACCGTCACCTTCAATGGCCTCTCCAAGAACCACCGCTCGTGCGGCTATCGCGCCGGCTGGATGGTCGTTTCCGGCGACCTGCGCGACGCCCGCGACTACATCGAGGGCCTCGACATGCTGGCCTCGATGCGCCTGTGCGCCAACGTTCCCGGACAGTACGCGATCCAGACCGCGCTCGGCGGCTACCAGAGCATCGACGACCTGGTCGCGCCGGGCGGCCGGATGTGCCGCCAACGCGATCTGGCGCATGCGCTGCTCACCGCCATCCCCGGCGTCAGCTGCGTCAAGCCGAAATCCGCGCTGTACATGTTTCCGCGCCTCGACCCGAAGGTCTACCCGATCCGGAACGATCAGGAGTTCATTGCCGAACTGCTGCAGGAGGAACACGTCCTGCTGGTCCAGGGCAGCGGCTTCAACTGGCCGCATCCCGATCACTTCCGCCTGGTCTTCCTGCCGCACGAGGACGATCTGCGCGACGCGATTGCCCGCATCGCGCGTTTCCTCGAAGGCTATCGCCAGCGCGCCGGCACCCAGGCCTAGCGCACTCGGCGAGGGGCGCTCGGCCCCCACCAAGGCTGCCGCGTCGTCGCCGGTGACTCGCCGTCGCCATCCGAACCATCAACCACTACTCGTGACCGCCCTATGAAACCTATCAATGTTGGACTCCTCGGAATCGGCACCGTCGGTGGCGGTACCTACTCGGTACTCAAGCGCAACGCCGAAGAAATCGCCCGCCGCGCCGGCCGCCCCATCCAGGTCAGCGTCGTCGCCGACCGCGACGTCGAACAGACCCGGCGCCTTACCGACGGCAACTGCCGGGTGACCGACGACCCCTTCGCGGTGGTCGCCGACCCCGAGGTCGACATCGTCGTCGAACTGATCGGCGGCGATGACGTCGCCAAACAGCTGGTGCTGCAGGCGGTCGCCAACGGCAAGCACGTGGTGACCGCCAACAAGGCCCTGCTCGCCAAACACGGCAACGAGATCTTCGCCGCCGCCCAGAAGAAGGGCGTGATGGTCGCTTTCGAAGCCGCGGTCGCCGGCGGTATCCCGATCATCAAGGCGCTGCGCGAGGGGCTGACGGCCAACCGCATCGAATGGATCGCCGGGATCATCAACGGCACGACCAACTTCATCCTCTCGGAGATGCGCGACAAGGGTCTGTCCTTCACCGCCGTGCTCAAGGAGGCACAGCGTCTCGGCTATGCCGAGGCCGATCCGACTTTCGACATCGAGGGCGTCGACGCCGCACACAAGCTGAGCATCATGTCGGCGATCGCTTTCGGCAACTCGATGAGCTTCGAGCGGGCCTACGTCGAAGGGATCAGCACGCTCGACGCGGCCGACATCCGCTACGCCGAGCAGCTCGGCTACCGGATCAAGCTGCTGGGGATCACCAAGCGGACCGCCGAGGGTGTCGAGTTGCGCGTCCATCCGACGCTGATTCCTACCCGCCGGCTGATCGCCAACGTCGAGGGCGCGATGAACGCGGTGCTGGTCAAGGGCGACGCGGTCGGCGCAACGCTGTACTACGGCAAGGGCGCCGGCGCCGAACCGACGGCCTCGGCGGTGATCGCCGACCTGGTCGATGTGACGCGCATGCACACCGCCGACCCCGAGCACCGTGTGCCGCACCTCGCCTTCCAGCCCGACGCAATGGTCGACCTGGCGATCCTGCCGATGGCCGAGGTGGTCACCAGCTACTACCTGCGCTTGCGCGTCGAGGATCGCACCGGCGTACTGGCCGACGTGACGCGGATCCTCGCCGACCACGACATTTCGATCGACGCGATGATCCAGCGCGAGCCGGGCGACGACGAGCAGCAGACCGACATCATCATGCTCACCCACCAGACCCGCGAACGGAACATCGACGCGGCGATTGTCGGCATCGAAGCGCTGGCGGCGGTCCAGGGAAAGATCATCCGCCTGCGTCTGGAGCAGCTGCTGTAAGGCTTGCGTCGACGACGCGCTCGGCGGCCGGTGCCGCCAGATCGCGAACGGTCAACCCGCCGACCGACGATTCGAGCCCCTGCCGCATCCGCTCGAGAATCTCGTCAACCGGCGGTGGCGACGGCAAGTGCTCGGGTGAGAAAAAACGCTCTTCGCCGGCGACACGCACGGTATCGAGCACCTGCATCACCGAGATCCGCGAAGGGTCGCGTGCCAGCAGGTAGAGGGGCGGATCGTCGGTGCTCTGCAGCAGCAGCTGCCGACGTTCCAGCGCCTCGAGTACTGTCTGCAGGACATGGATCGGCATTCCCAGCAGGCGGGTGAAGTCGAGTAGCGACGGCATCCGCTCGCCGGCCAGGAAGCGGCCGGCAACCAGGCTCATGGCCGACAGCGCCAGGCGTTCGCGCATCCGGTTGCTCAGCCGCGGTTCGCCGCCGCTGACGTACAGATACTCCGGATGCTGGACGTAGAAGGCGACACTCGCGCCGAACAGCAGAATCAGCCAGCTCAGGTAGAGCCAGATCATGAACAGGATCAGGATCGCCAGGCTCGAGTAGATCGCCGCGTACTGGTTCGACGACGCGACGAAAACGGCAAACCCCCAGCCGGCGGTCTGCCAGGCAACGCCGCCGGCGATGCCGCCGATCAGCGCCGGAATGAAGCGCACCCGGGCATTTGGGATGAACACGTAAACGAAGGTGAAAGCGGCGATCACCAGCAGGTAGGGGGTCAGGCCGCTGAGGGTCTTCATTGCCTGGCCCAGCACACCGATCTCCAGCAGCCCGCGCACCGTCTCGATGCTCATCACCGTCGCGGTGATGCCCAGCGCCGCGAAGACCAGGATCGGCCCGACCAGCAGCACGCTCAGGTAGCGGCTGAAGCGATCGGCGAGACGCCGCGGACGCCGAATGTGCCAGATGAAGTTCAGCGACTCCTCGATCTTCTGCATCAGCGAGATCGCGGTATATAGCAGCAGCGCCAGGCCGACCGCGCCGAGCACGCCGACGTTCATCCGCTGGATGAATTCGGTGATGTTCTGGGAGACTTCCACACCCTTTTCGCCAAGCGGTTCGAGAAACCTGAGCAGCATCGGCTGGATCTGGTTATGCACCCCGAAGGCTTTCAGCACCGAGAAGCTCAAGGCCAGCAGCGGCACAATCGACAGCAAGGTGGTATACACCAGGCTCATCGCGCGTAGCGTCAGCTGGCCGTCCACCAGGTCGCGCACCAGAATCAGCACCGTCCGCGCGACCAGCACGCCGCGCATTCGCAACGACGACTGGGCCGCCGCCGGCGAACCCCAGACGACGCTCTCGATACGACTCAGGAGGCCCGGCGCGAGCGGTTTCACCTGGCCACCTCGAGTTGCAGCAGCAGCGTTACCGACTGGTCGTTGGCGGCGCTCGCCTGGCGCGTCTCGCCGAGCACCACCCGCGCCGGGGCCACGCCACCGACGGTCGTCAGTTCGGCGACGACCGCTTCGCCGCGTCGCGACGCGAGCTGTGCCAGGGTCTGCTCCGAAACCGGCTGCTCGGCGATCAACCGGTCGAGGAGCTGCTGGTAGAACGCCGGCGGCGGGGTCGGCTGCGGCGCGGCCGCTGCGAGCGGCTGGCCGGACGCGGCCACCGCATCCAGCGCGCGGCGCTCCAGCGCCGCGAACACTTCGGGCGCGTAACGCTCGCTGAACGCCGCGGCGAGCGCGCGCTGCGCGCGCGGGTTGGCCGGATCGATCGGGCCCGGATCCTCGCCGGCCGCCAGTTCGATACCCATCCGCGTGACGAGGTCGCTGCGCACCGCCCGCGACTTCAGCACCGCCGTATCTTGAACGGCAGCGTAGGTCGGCGGCACGACCAGCGTCAGCATCTGCCGCTCGTTCATCGCGCGCGCGACCGCCGCCAGCTTCTGGCGCTCGGGCGGGCCGAGCACGTCGCTGCCCGGTTCGAAATCGATGCTGTCGAGCTGCTTGTCGCCACCACCGAACAGTGCGCCGAGAGCCCTGAACGGCGCCGTGACGATGCTTCCCAGCAGGTTGCCGAGCGCCTTGCCGATCACCGCCCCGTAGTCGAATTGCGGGTCGTTCAGATCACCGCTGACCGGCAGCCCGATGTCGATCACGCCGTCGGAGTCGGTCAGGATGGCGATCGCCAGTTCGAGCGGCAGATCCAGGGCATCGGGACTGTCGACCTTCTCGCCAAGTTCCATGTGCTTGAGGACGATCTTGTTCTGACCGAGCAACTTGCCGTCCCTGACCTTGTACTGCAGATCCAGCGCCAGGCGTCCGCCGACGATCCGGTAACCGGCGAACTTGACCGAGTACGGCGACAGCGAGCTCATCGCGACGTTGCGGAAGGTCATTTCGATGTCGGTCAGCTTCTCGGGACGAAAGACGCTGAGCTGACCGCGAATCTTCGCCGATCCGTACTTGTCGACGCGGGCATCGAGCTGCACTTTCGCGCTCCGGTTGGGGTCGGTTCCCAGCCCGGTGATCACCCCCTTCAGTTCGTGCATCCGGGCTCCGAACTGCGGTCGCAGGCTGAGGTCGGCAAACTCGAGCGCCCCGCCGGACACCCGCAGGCGCGCGACGCTTACCGGGAAGGGATCGGCCGCTGCCACGGCGTCCTGCGGCGCCGTCGGCTGCTCGCCGGCAGCCGGCTGATCCTCGCCCTTCGGCCGCTTCTTCAGCACATCGGTCAGATTCACCGTCTGATCCTCGGCGATGATCAGACGCCCAGACGGCCGAACGGCCCGGAGTTCGCCGATGTCCAGTCGATTTGGCTCGGCGGTCAGCAAGACGTCGCCGGCTGCCAGCGACTCCCAGGCCAGGAAGGGGCGCTTGCGGTCAACCTCGTCGAGCTGCAACTGGTCGACCGCGAAACTGCCCTGGTAGGCGAGATTGGCGCCGGCACCGGCCCGGTCGCCGTAGCGCAGACGCCCGGCGCTCGACGCCGTTCCAGAGGCCAGCGTCAATTCGGCGAATTCCGACAGGTAAGGCTGCAGCGGCGCCAGCGCAATGCCGACCAGACTGAGCTTGAGATCCGCCATCCCGTTGTCGGCGCGGACGATGCCGCTGGCCTCGATAGTGCCGCCGCTGGCGACTTTCGCCTGCCATTCGACCTGCATCGGCGAGCTGACGCCGGTCTCGAAACCGGTGATGCGGGCGCGGATTTGATTGAGCCCGACGGCCAGCTGCGGCGACCCGCGTCGATCCTCGAAGCCGAGCGCAAAGCGGTCGACTTCGGCCGACCGCACGGCAAGGTGCCAGGCGGCACCCGCCGCCGGCGTGTCCGACAGTAGTGGCGTAGCGTCCGGGGCTGCGGCCACCGCCGCCGCAGCGGCTCCGCGCGTCAGCACCAGCCCGTTGAACCGTCCCTCGCTATCGAGCCAGGCCTGCGCCGTGCCGTTGGCGAGTGCGAGCTTGTCGGCGGTGGCCACTCGATCCCGCAGACTGAACGCGCCGCCGCCCAGCGTTCCGCTGCCCAGCTGCAGCATTTCGCTGCCGTCGGCCGGGCTGCTGAAAACCGCGTCCGACAGCGACGCGGTCAGCCCGTCACCGCGCAGATCGAGCGGACCGTCGGGAACCGCGAGCAGCACCGACCTGGCGCCAAGATCCGCCGCCGCAAACCGCGCGATCTCCGACGAGACTCCCTGCGCGACGACGCCGGCCTCCTTCAGCTGCAACGCGGCATGATCGAGGCGAGCTTCGAACGACGCCCGAGCGGCGCCGGCCGACCTGGCCGAGGAAACACTCAGCGCGCCAGCTTCGAACGATGCATCCTGTACCGCCAACCGATCTGTTCCCTGGGCGGCGGCCAACTTCGCGAGCGACAGCCGCAGAGCCTTGCCGGCCACGCTGAGTCGCCCGTCGGCCTGCGCCAACGATAGCTTCTCGCTGCTGATCGCG